>QWCN01005499.1_pt1 | contig 12439 bp, 12 predicted proteins | sample 1972711 | NCBI WGS metagenome assembly QWCN01 (sample SAMN09866707, study PRJNA288562) | Human gut metagenome isolate term1_stool, whole genome shotgun sequencing... | isolation source: gut | host: Homo sapiens | place: USA: California | reverse complement strand
AGCACAGTACCGGCGCACGCCAATTCCGTACTCCCCATTGTATATACTGCTTCCCCCGCCTCTGTAATCTGTGCCTCTCCGCAAACAACGGTTCCGTCAGGCAGCTCAAAGCAAACCTCGGCAACTGCCCCCTGCATATTATAGGGTTCTCCGTTAAGACGGACCGAAAACTGCAGCGAACCTGTTCCAGCGTCCTCCTGAACGAACAATACCCTTCCGGGAATCTGTACCTGCGCGCCCGTGATCTCAAACAGCAGTCTGTATGTTCTGTTTTCCATATTTTTATTCCTTCCTTTCATTCCCTCTGTATTACGCCCGTATTGTAGCATGAAAAAAACAGCGAATATCCGAATTCGTGCCATTAAAAGGAATAATTAAATCAAATTACGTTGATAATAACAAGAAGAAGCAGTAAAAAGAAAGGGATTATGGATATGGACCAGCATCAACATCACAGAATCAAAATCACAACAAGGGATCGAGTTCTCCGCGCATGGGAAAATTCAATGGAAGCAGTGCGTGAATTTGAAATGTACGCCCACGAAATTCACGACGACAAGCGGGCGGCACAAATGTTTGCGGAATTTGCAGAAGAAGAAGGTAAACATGCGGCAGCGCTTTTAGACCTGCTGCATGAATATGAATCATAAAAAAACAGCGGCGCCCGTAAGCGCCGCTTTTCCTATTGCCAAATAAACCTGCAAATGATATACAATGCCTTAAACAATCAGCTTTCGTACTGAAATAGACGCCTGCACGCTCGTGTTTCCATGTTTACAATATTTACGATCATGCTGCACGCACGCCTTGCTATGCAATTTAAAAACAAAGCAGCCCCGCCCAATCACATGGGCAAAACTGCTTATCTTAAGCTCGCGCACAGAAAGTGCCGTTATTTACTCTTCGTTACGCTCTGCTGTTTTCCAGCTCTACCTCTTTTCCATTCTTCAGCTTAAAGGCCACTTCCTCGCCGTTTGATTTTTCCATGATAAACAGATCGCCGTCAATGGAATAGCCGTCGATCAGTCCAGGAGAGTTACGCCACAGCTCCGCGCATTGCTCATCCTTGGCGATCACGCCCTTTTTATGCACGATCAGCACCAGCTTTCTTTCCGGCAGATGAATAAAATCCACAAAATCGCTGGGAAGCGGCATCAGCGTGTTGACCTGATGCTTATAAATATCAAAGGCGATGGCAAAGCTGTCTCCGCCGAGAAACATCAGTCCGCCGGGCAGCACAAGCGCATGCGGATCCTCCAAAGAAGCTGTCAGCAGCCCGATTCCGAAATATTCACCTGAATCGGGATCCGTTACGGCGACCATGTTCCATGCGTTTTCGCTCCCGCGCTTTTGGCCTGCATAAATACTGCCGGCTTCGCAGAGAGCAAGCGCGTCGTCCAGCGCTTCATAGGAATCGAATTTTTCGACCTTCATATCAATAATTCCGTAAGATAAGATCATAACGCTTCCTCCGATCGATCTTTGGTGCAATGCTTATTGCAGTATATGACTGTGAAATAAAAAAATACATACTACAGAAAAATGCTTTTGTTTATCATATCAAAATAACGCGAAAATGTCAATATCCTTCCCTTTTCGCCGATTATCCTTCTTTTTCGCTAACCTCTACGCGAATTACGGTTTCGCAGCTTTTCCACATCTGCGCATCGCGTTCATTTGCCCCGAGGGAGGCCGCAAGAGATTGCAAAAGCGTTGCGTCAAGCCCCAATTCATGCGTGCGGGCATAAAACTCCTCCGTGCGGACATACAACTGTTCGCGCAGCGAGGCGAGCACGGCCGCGCTGTCCAGCTGCGTCGGCTGTTGGGAGGAATGCTCGGCAATTGCCGCGCGCACGTTCATCTCCACAGTAAAGCGTATGGAGCCATTTTCGCATTTTTCTGCATTTGCCGAGCAGGTAATCGCGCATTGCGCCGTTGTTTTTACATTTTCATGCACAAAGGAAATCAACCCTGTGCTGTTGGAATTTGAAAGCATAACGGCTGAAACGGTTTCTTCCGCATTCAGCTGCGCGACCTGCTTCCCTTCCAAGAGCAGCAGGCTGCCTTCGGTGCAGAGCAGCTCATTCTGACGCACGATGATCGGAAGCAGCACCGTGCGGCCGTTTAAAACAGCAGCATAGGCCTCTGCGGCGTTGGTGCGGGGCAGAAGATTTTCCGGCCCGGCCGTTTGCAGCACGCCCGAAAGCATTGCGGCAAGCTCTTCGCCGCTGCCGCCCTCTTCGGGAGTCAGCAGGTCGGCGGCCTCGCCGTCGTAAGCACACAGCAGGATATCTGCCGAAAGCGTGTGCGCACGGGCAAGCATATCCATAAAAGGGTAAACGCCGCTTTGCGTAACACTTTTTCCGAAAACAATGGTGTTAAGAAGATCCGGGCTCCATGCCTCAAAGCTGTAGCCGTTGCGCTTGATCCGCGCTTCTCCGGGGCTTTGCGCATGAATGCTGATGGTGCGTGTTTCCGGTGCTTCTCCGGAGGTCGGCATGTAATACACGCCTGTAACGGTGCAGCCGTTTTCGTCGGCGTCATAACCGGCAGCAAGGGGATGCGCGCATCGATCGATGGAAATATTATCATAACAGCCGCATAGAAACATGCAAAGCAAGAGACAAACAAGCAGCTTTTTCATGGGAACGATTTCTCCTTTCCGCTTTATCAGGCAAAAGGCTTGAGCCATGTAAGAATCCCGCAGGCCGAGAGGAATACCGCCAGCACATAAAAGGTACACAGAACGCGCGGCCTTGCAGGCTTGAGGATCCGCTCCAAACAGAAGAAACCGGAGTATCCGCAATTCAACGTGGGTTTTATCAGTAAGAGATTAAAAAACAGCGCGGTAAAAAACAGCTTAGGAAACAATGCGAACGAACCGTATTGAATTGTCAGCAGAGCGGGCAGATCCGACGCAGCGACTGTCTGCACGCCTAACACCCCGACGCATAAAAGGCTGATTACACTGTGCCCCGCAACCGAAAGCGCTGTAGCGGAAAGCACAGCCGTTTTCTGCTTTTTTTCTGTTGCCGAGCAGTAAACGGGAATTGCCAGCAGTCCCGAAAGGCCGGCCAGCGCAAGGAGCGCTGCGCGTGGAAACGAGCTCCATTGCGAGGGGGTAAAAACGGGGCGCAGATTCGCCGGTTCAAAATTTGCCGCACTGAGCGCGAAACAAAGAAAGAGCAGCAAAAAGCACAGGCTCATCACCGTATTTAACCGCGCCATTGCGCGCACGCCGTAAGGAAGCGCATACCAAAGCGGCACGGAAAGCAGCAGCATAATAACAGGCGTGGGAGTGGACGGAAGCAGCAGCCGGCCCACCAGCGCGCTCATCATCGCAAGGCTGAAGGCACACAAAAACAAAGCGACTAACGTATAGACCCCCTCTGCAATTTTGCAGGCGATCCCTTCGGATCGGAAAGCAGATCGGCTTGCAAGGCAGAGCAGAAATGCAATGAGCAGAGCCGCAGGAAGAACCATCAGCCACAGCAGCCAGCCGTCGCGCCCCACATTCTGCGCCATAAAAGAGGGGAGAAAATAAATTCCGCTTCCCAAAAGGGTGTTAACAGTGATGCAGAACAGCTCCGGCGCAGTGATCGGTTTATTTTTTTCTATTTCTTTTATTGGTCTCATTTCTCGCCATGCATCTCCTTATAGGTTTGTATCGAGAGCGTCTCTGCTTTCCTTTTCGGGTGCGGAATGCGGAAGTACGGCTCCCCAAGCGACGTAAGGGAGAACAAACGAATTAAAATCAGCAATACGGCGATTCCCGTTCCGACCATTCCAAAGCAGGCAGCGGCCGCCAACACAAAATAACGAAGCAAGCGGGCGGTATCCGTCAGAGGATAATTGGGAATAATGTAGCAGCACATAGCCGCCACGATTACCACAAGCATGGTGGCCTCACTGGTAAACCGGGAGCTGACAAGCGCCTGCCCCAAAATGATGGAGCCGAAAATGCCGATGGTTCCGCCAAGCGTCGTGGGCAAAGAAATGCCGACTTCAAAGGTCAGCACCACCAAAAAATCCACCAGCAGCAGCTCTGCAAACAAAGAAAACGGCACCAGCGATTCTGCCTGAATCAGCATAGCGGAAAGCTGATCCGGCAGCAGCGTTCGGTTGAAGTTCAGCACGGATAGATATAATGCCGGCAGCGTCAGCGTCAGCAGAAAGCAGATCATACGCACAGCCGTCATAATCCCTCCGAGCGGCTTAGTTACGGCGGCGTCGTTAGGCGATTCAAACAGCTCCGAAAACGCAATGGGGCAAACCATCGCCAAAGGCTGACCGTCGCAGATCACGGCGATTTTCCCCTTGAGCAGCAGAGAGCAAACCGTATCGGGGCGCTCCACGGTTTTAAGCGTTGGAAAAATACTTTTTTGATCGGAAATAACCGGCTGCACATTTCCCACCGTAAGAACGGCAGGCAGCTTCATAGCCTGCAATCGTTTGAGCAGCTCCTCCACCTGCGCGGGATCAGCTTTGTTTTCCATATAAAGCACCGCAGTCTTGGTTTGGCTCTTGGATCCGAGATTCAGCTCCTTCATGCAAAGCTCATTGCTCCGCAGCCTTCTTCGGATGAGCGAAACATTCGTATTCACGCTTTCTACAAAACCGTCCCGCGCGCCTAAAATGGTTTTATCAAGCACCGGTTCTCCTACTGAGCGCGAAGCGCTGTCGCGCAAATCAAGCGCAAGCGCGCCGCGCACGCCGTCAATCAGCACCAGCGTCAAGCCGCTGCTGAGCGCCTCCGTCATTTCGGAAAGCGTGTATACGGGCGTTTGCTGGGCGCTAAGCATAGCGCTGCTGAGCGCTTCCCGAATATCACGAATGTTTTCGGCCAAGAGCAAATAGCGAATAACATCTTGCTCCAAAAGCTGCTGATCGGTCATTCCCTCCAAAAAAATCACAGCGCTGCATTGAGGCTTCCCTGCAATGCGCCGCATTTTTATGTCCTGATTTTGTTCTAAATACGGCTGAAGCTGCCGCAGCTTTTTTTCTAAAGCTTCCATGTTGAAGACCGTTGCTTTGCGGGAACCTGCAGGCTTCTGCAAAAGCTTCCTTTCTTAAAAAGTAAAAGGATTTTCTTAGTATTGCAAAACCGGAGTAAAAGAACCATCTTCCAAAATCCTCTTTCCGTTATGGCTGATTATGGCTGAAAAATGAAATTCTATACAAAAAAACAGTTGACATGCAGAAAGAAAAAGCATATCATAAATATGAACAAATTTTCATATGTTTAAATGAATGAATATCAAAACAAAGGAGGGCTCCTTATGAGCAATGAAGTAGAGTGCTGCGATTATATCAACGTTCATCAGGATCTTGTAAAGGCGGTTTTGGAAAGCCTGCCTGACGAAACGGAGCTGTACGATCTTGCAGAGCTGTTTAAGGTTTTTGGCGACACCACGCGAATTCGCATTCTGTATGTGCTTTTTCAATCGGAAATGTGTGTGTGTGATCTGGCACAGATGCTGGGCATGGGACAATCTGCGGTATCTCATCAGCTTAAAATTCTAAAAAATAATCGCCTTGTAAAATCCCGCCGCGAGGGAAAGACCGTCTTTTATTCGCTAAGCGACGGCCATGTGAGAACGATTATCGATCAGGGCTTTGAGCATTTAGAGGAATAAAAAACGCCCGTTGATCTTTATTCCAATTATTGAAAAAAGAAAAATTACATGATAAAGAGAGGATCGGTGGAAACTATGAGAAAGGTTTATAAATTAGAAAACCTTGACTGTGCGCACTGCGCGGCAAAGCTGGAGACGGCCGTACAAAAGCTGGACGGCGTGAAAAGCGCCGCAGTGAATTTCATGGCGCAGCGTATGATCGTTGAGGCGGAGCTGGAAGCCGAAGAGCTGACAAAGCAGATCAAAGAAGTAATCAAGCGAATCGAGCCCGATTGCCGAATCGTTTCCTGATACGGCAAAAGGAGGGCTGGACTTTATGGAGAAATATAAAAAAACAATCATCCGGCTGGGCTTGAGCGCCATGCTCTTTGCAGCAGCGTTATTCCTGCCAGAAACACCGTGGCGGCTGCTTTTATTTGTGCCGGCATACCTGATCATCGGTTATGACGTGCTGTGTAAAGCGGGGCGAAATATCCTGCACGGACAGGTGTTTGACGAAAACTTTCTGATGTGTCTTGCAACGGTAGGCGCGTTTGTCTTGGGCGAATACTCCGAAGCTGTAGCCGTTATGCTGTTCTATCAGGTGGGCGAGCTGTTTCAAAGCTATGCGGTCAATCGCTCGCGCGCATCCATCGAAAGTCTCATGGCGCTGTGCCCCGACCGCGCAACGCTGCTTGACGGCGACGAGGAGCGGGAGGTTGATCCCTTTGAGATCGAAGCCGGGCAGTGCATTCTCGTTCGCCCCGGCGAACGCATTGCGCTTGACGGAACGGTAGAGAGCGGCTCTGCGCTGTTGGATACTTCCGCGCTTACGGGCGAACCCACGCCGCGGCGCATATCTCCGGGCGACAGTGTGCTCAGCGGCTGCACCGTGCTGGACAGCGTGCTTACGGTGCACGTAACAAAACCGTTTGAGGAGTCTACCGCCAGCAAGATTCTCGACATGGTGCAAAATGCCGGAAATAAAAAAGCCCGTACGGAAAACTTTATTACGCGCTTCGCGAAGGTTTACACGCCTGCCGTGGTTGTTTGCGCCGCTGCCTTATGCGTGCTTCCGCCGTTGTTTACCGGCGATGCGTTTTCGGTTTGGCTGGCGCGTGCGCTGACCTTTTTGGTCATTTCCTGTCCGTGCGCGCTTGTTATCAGTGTGCCGCTCGCATTTTTCGGCGGGATCGGAGCCGCTTCAAAAATCGGCGTTTTGGTGAAGGGCAGCAACTATTTGGATGCGCTTTCAAAGTTAGAGATCGCAGTGTTTGATAAAACAGGCACGCTCACCAAGGGAGAATTCACCGTAACGGAAATCCACGCGGAGGGCTGCAAAGAATCGGAGCTGCTGCGCCTTGCGGCGCATGCCGAAGCACGCTCCGGGCACCCGATCGCGCGTTCAGTGCTGGCAGCATACGGAGAAGAACCCGACCGCTCAATCGTTTCCGACATTGCCGAAATTGCCGGAAAGGGCGTTAGCGCGATCGTATCCGGCCAAAAAATTTTAGCGGGCAGCGCGCAGCTGATGCGGGAAAATGGTCTCGAACCCGCGCAGGCTCCGGAGAGCGGCACTGCCGTATATATTTCGGCAGACGGGAATTATAAAGGCTTTTTGCTTATCAGCGACACCGTCAAGCCCGATGCTGAACGCTGTATGCTGGAGCTGAAACGCTTAGGCACAGCAAAGACCGTCATGCTTACCGGAGATCGCCGCGCCGGCGCGAAACAGGTGGCCGCCCGGCTGCATATGGACGAAGTGCATGCAGAGCTTTTGCCGTTAGACAAAGTATCCTGCGTGGAAACGCTGTTGGCGCAGAAACACGGCGGCACGCTCGCATTTGTGGGCGACGGCATGAACGACGCGCCGGTGCTGTCCCGCGCGGATATCGGCGTTGCAATGGGAGCGCTCGGCAGCGATGCGGCAATCGACGCAGCCGATATCGTTTTGATGCACGATACGCCGTCCTCACTTCCTTCCGCCGTCCGGATCGCTCGCAAAACCGTGCGTATCGCAAAGGAAAACATCGTGTTCGCGCTGGCGGTTAAGCTCGCCGTGCTGGTCTTGGGCGCATTAGGGCTGGCAGGCATGTGGCAGGCAGTATTTGCCGACGTAGGCGTTGCGGTGATCGCAATTCTTAATTCTATGCGAATGCTTTTGGTGAGAAAACGTGTTTCTGAAAAAGCTGTGTAAACGGCCGGTATAGCCTTCTGTGCAAAAACAGTTGACGAAAGTCTTTTTTCTTATTACAATAATAACGATTAACGAATAGGGCTTCTGTGCCGAATTGGCATATCAGCAAGCGTGAGAGAAGAACACCTTCCGCGGGCAGCGGGGGTGAAAGGATATATATTTACAATCATCAATATATCAGCAAAAGAAGGCGGGGCGCAGAGAGAGCTTTGTGTTTGGCTTTGTTTGCTCATACGCTGCTCACTGCATGGCCCTTATCGGGGAGGTTTACCGTTTTTGAAAAGAAGAATTATCTTAACTGCCATCATATCTGTATTTTGTGTGATGCTCGGCGGAATTGCGTACTGGTACATACAGGAAAGCAAGCTGCTGGCCTCTCCGGGGAACGTTTTGGTTTCACCCTCCGGAGAATATGAAACACAGATCGTGAAAGAAAAAAACGAAAGAGGAAAGGCTTACTGGAAGGTAAACGTCATGAAGAAAGGCGTTTGCGTTGCGAGCATTCCAAAGCGATTTTACAGCTGTGAAGGCACTTTTATCGCTTGGGATGAAGAGCACGATAAGCTTTGGATGTACTGCTCCGAAACAAAGCAGTATTATCTCTGTGAACCGGGAGAAAAGGACGGCCAGCTTTGGAAGGTGCGCAAACCGAATTCAGAAGAATTGGAGCCGGAAGCCTTTCTTCACTTTAAGGTTCGTGCGTCCGCTTCGCCCAAAAGCAGCTTGGGCACGCTCGCCCCAACCGAAAAAGAGCAGCCTGACCGTATCGAAACCGTCGGCGCAGAAAAAGCAGCGTAGTAAATTGTTTACAGAAATCATAATCATAAGGTATAAAAAACAGACGATATTGAACTGCCCCAATTTGAGCAGACAGCATAAAAAGGCACACTATGGCAGTGCGTATTGAATTTTAAGCGACATACTGACTTCGTTTTTCAAGCGGGGTCAGTTTTGTTTTTATCTGAATTCTTTCGTGATTGTGAAAAGCCCCTTCATTTGCAATTAATATTTCTATGCTTCATCGACCGTTTTAATTACAGTTAAAAACTACAGACAAATGTACAATTGTTTCTCCAAACCAAAAGAAATTTCCCTTTGCTTGGCGCACCTTACACCACCTTTGTGGTCCACTTCTCCAAATTCCATACCTTACTGACCCAATCGCCATAAAAGGAGGGATCATGGCTGACAAGCAGCACTGTTCCACGGTATGCAATGAGCGCGCGCCGAAGCTCTTCTTTCGCATCCACATCCAAATGATTGGTGGGCTCATCAAGCACTAAAAAATTGCTTTCGCGGTTCATCAGCTTGCACAAGCGCACTTTGGCATTTTCACCACCGGAAAGCACCCGCATCTGCGAGGTGATGTGCTCACTCGTCAGCCCGCAGCGCGCTAACGCCGCACGCGCTTCGGCATTCGACATATGCCCAAACTCGCGCATGATTTCTTCCAGCGCCGTGTTTTCACCGCCCTCGCGCTCCTGTTCAAAGTAGGCTGTTACGGCATACGGATCCACCGCGGCTGATCCGCCGAGCGCCGGAATGATCCCCAGCAGCGTTTTAAGTAGCGTAGACTTACCCAAGCCGTTCACGCCCTTGATGGCCACCTTTTCGCCGCGTTCAAGCAGCAGATCCATCGGAAGCGTCAGCGGCTCGCGGTACCCGATCACCAGCTGCTGCGCCCGAATGATCTCACGGCCGGGGGTACGCGCTTCTTTAAAAGAAAAGCTTGGCTTCGGTTTTTCGCGGTCTACTGTAATAATCTCCATTTTATCCAATTTCTTCTGCCGCGAACGAGCCATATTGGCCGTGGCGGCGCGCGCTTTGTTGCGCGCAATAAAATCCTCCAGCCGCTCGATTTCCTTCTGCTGGCGTTCATATGCCTGCTGCTGCTGACGTTTTTTTAATTCATACGCAGCAAGAAAGCTGTGATAATCCCCCACATAGCGCGTCAACTCCGCGTTTTCAATGTGATAAACCACATTCACCACGCTGTTCATAAAGTCCGTATCATGTGAAACTAAAATAAAAGCGTTTTCATAATTTTTAAGGAATTCCGTCAGCCAACGGATATGCCCTTCATCCAAAAAGTTCGTAGGCTCGTCAAGAATAAGGATCATCGGGTTTTCCAGCAGCAGCTTAGCAAGCAGCACCTTTGCGCGCTGGCCGCCGGAAAGGTCCGTTACATCGCGTTCCAGCCCCAGATCTGCAAGTCCCAGCCCCTGCGCGACCTCACGGATGCGCGTATCGATCTCATAATAACCGCCCGCCTCAAGCATTGCGGCGATCTCGCTGGCGTCGTTCATGCGCGCCTCCATCTGCTCCTCCGGGCATTCGCCCATCGCGTCATAAATGGCCAGCATTTCCTGCTCCAGCGCGATCATATGCGCAAACGCCTCCTGAAGCACGCCGTAAATCGTCTTGCCCTTACTAAGCGTGCTGCTTTGATCTAAATAGCCCGTCGTTACACGGCTGCACCATTCGATCTTTCCCTCATCAGGCGCAAGCTTCCCCGTAATAATATTTAAAAATGTGCTTTTCCCCTCGCCGTTGGCGCCCACCAGACCCACATGCTCTCCCGCAAGCAAGCGAAAAGATGCTCCGGAAAGCAGCTGCCTTGCGCCAAATCCGTGCGTAACGTTTTCTACTGTTAAAATACTCATGCTGTTACTCCCTATCTTCCGCAGGTGCAAATTTCCCCTGCCATGTATTAAGCGCTGCCATACGCTTATCAATCTCCGCAAGCACACGTTTTTTATTGCATGTCCAAAGCGGATAAAGCACCTCGCTGCGCGCACCGTCCCCCGTGAGACGTTCCACCACCGTTTCGGCCGGCAGCAGCTCCAGCTGCCCTACCGTTACGCGCACCGCCTGCTCCAACGTGAGCGGTTCAAAATACATCTGCGCCATCGGCGTGCCGCGCAGCACATGCAGCTGAGAAATCTTTATGCCCTGAGGCCGCAGCCTTGCCGCAAAACGTGCCGTTTCGAGCATCATTTCCTCCGTCTCTCCCGGAAGCCCATTAAGCAGATGAATGCACACGCGCACTCCCGCGCGCCGAAGCAATGAAAATGCGTCCAAAAATTCCCGCACCGTTTCGCCCCGCCCACACAAACGGGAGGTTTCTTCATGAACGGTTTGCAGCCCAAGTTCCACGGTTACATGCGTCCGTGCGGCATAGTCTCCAAGCAAAGCCGCTTTTTCTGCATCAATACAGTCCGCCCGTGTGGCGACGGAAAGTCCGCACACACCTTCGGCCGCAAGCGCTTCATCATACAGCGCCCTTAGCCGCTTCGCCGGCGCATAGGTGTTGCTGCCCGCCTGAAAATAAGCGATCGCCCGCGCGTCTGGTTCCTTTGCCCGAATGCGCAACAGCTCTCGCTCAAGCTGCTGCGAAACCGTGCCTGTACCCGTAAAATAAGCACTGCGCGCCAAGCAAAACGCGCAGCCTCCCGTGCCCTTTGTTCCGTCCCGGTTGGGACAGGTCATGCCGGCGTCAACCGCGGCTTTTCGCACCGGATGCGGAAAAATCTTTTTATAATAAGCGGAAAGCGTATAATAACGCTTCCCGGTAAATGTGTCAATCCTCATCCTTCACCATATGAACGTCCATCTGCGGGAACGGAATGTGAATCCCGTTTGCATCAAACGCCAGCTTGACCTGCTCCTGCATATAAAAGTACAAATCCCAATAATGCGCTCTGCTGCACCAAACCTTTACGGCGAGCTGCACAGCATTGTCTCCGTGCGAAAGCACTGCAATAAGCGATTCGGGCGTTTTTTCCGCATACGGCGCATGCTCAACCGTCTGAGCCAACACGCGCTTTACTAACGCCAAATCATCTCCATAGGAAACGGAGAATGTTAAATCCACGCGGCGCAGATCGTTGCGGCTGTAATTGATGACCTTAGCCGAATTCATCACATTGTTCGGAACGGTGATACGCTTGTTATCCGGCGTATCAAGCGCCACAAAAAGCATTTCAATGCTTCTTACCGTGCCCGAAAGGCCGTCCACCTCGATATAATCGCCCTCATGAACGGAATCGCCGATAATCAGCATCAATCCGCCTGCAAGGTTGGAAAGACTGTCCTTCAGTGCAAGACCAACTGTAACGCCGACGCCGCCGAGCGCCGCCACAAAGCTTGTGGTATCAATTCCCAACGCGCCTGCTACACATACAAACAGCATTGCCCACCAAAGCACCTTTCCGCAGGAAAGCAGAAAGCCGTAAAGCGTATGATTCAGCTTTTTAGGCGGGTGCTTTTCTAAAAAACCGAAAAGGAATTTTTTAACCAATAAGCCGATTCCTAAGGTTAGCAGCGCGCCGATCAGGTTAGGAATAAAACTGAGCAACTGGTTTGTAATCGTTTCCAAAAATTTTTCCATATCAACAATATACCTCGCAGCTTTTTCCGTTCTTTTCAAGCGAAAAGACATCGCCGGAACGCAGAACGGTAAACGCGGACGCTCTGAGCAAACGGTTCATCACGCTTAAGCCGATGCCCTCTAACGGCGGCGCCTTGAACAGGAGTAAATCCAGCTTTTTCTCATCAGCGCGCCGCAGCGCGCCGAACAAGCCGGCCGCAGCCTCCTGTGCTGTTTCATAATAAGCATACACGCCCT
>QWCN01005493.1_pt1 | contig 12442 bp, 10 predicted proteins | sample 1972711 | NCBI WGS metagenome assembly QWCN01 (sample SAMN09866707, study PRJNA288562) | Human gut metagenome isolate term1_stool, whole genome shotgun sequencing... | isolation source: gut | host: Homo sapiens | place: USA: California | reverse complement strand
ATTTCAATCCACGCTCCCCGTGTGGGGAGCGACTGGGTAGCCGGGACGGGCGGGGGTGACACAGTGATTTCAATCCACGCTCCCCGTGTGGGGAGCGACCGAGCCGACGCGCTTTGAGCTTCGCGCACCGAACCGGATTTCAATCCACGCTCCCCGTGTGGGGAGCGACTTTCAAGTTTGCATTCATCGACGCCAGCGCCATATTTCAATCCACGCTCCCCGTGTGGGGAGCGACGTCCGCTGGGCGCGGCGCAGTCGCTAAAGGGCAACATTTCAATCCACGCTCCCCGTGTGGGGAGCGACTTGCTGACCTTTTCGTCCAGCGCTTTTGTGACTACATTTCAATCCACGCTCCCCGTGTGGGGAGCGACGTGAGCAGACCGCCCGCATTGCCGAGCTTGAAAAATTTCAATCCACGCTCCCCGTGTGGGGAGCGACCTACAGCCGTAAAAACAAAACAACATATTTACGCAATTTCAATCCACGCTCCCCGTGTGGGGAGCGACGTATGCAGCGGTTGCAAATCCTATACGACCGCGAATTTCAATCCACGCTCCCCGTGTGGGGAGCGACCAAAGTGGTTTTATTATCATTACCGTAAAAAATACTATTTCAATCCACGCTCCCCGTGTGGGGAGCGACATATCGGTCAGATCAAAGAGGTTTTCCGTTTTTTCTATTTCAATCCACGCTCCCCGTGTGGGGAGCGACTGCAAAAACAACGAAAAAATTTTGTATTTTTGCCAAAAACGGACACAAAATTTCCATATTTACTCCGTTTTTATTCTAAAAAACTTAATTTACAAGAAAAAGAAAGAAAATTCCAACAAAATAACGGTGCGAAGCTACTGAATGATTTATGAGAACTTCTGCTTCGCACCAATATGTTATACCATAAAAACTCCTTCTGGATGGTATGCCTTTTTACATCCAAAATGTTCTATCTTCTTCTCATAATGATTACCCAGATAATAGAAGCGAAGGCTATCCTTTTGAGGATCCATAATACTGCACAATTCGGCCTGTAAACTTCGGCACTGCGCAGCATCAAGCAAGCACTCAAAAACAGAGCTTTGCACTCTTTGCCCATAATTAACGCATTGTTTAGCAATTCGGCGCAAACGACTTCTGCCGGCGGCATCCTCTGTATTAACATCATATGTAATCAACACTAACATAACTTCTCACTTCCACAAAAAAGGAGGATATGCATCCAAGTCCCCACGCAAATGTCTTGCCAACAAAATTGCCTGAACATAAGGCACAAGCCCCCAATTTGTTTTTTCTGCAAGATACGGATGGGTAAGTGTTTCCTGCTTTTTCTCCTGCCAGCTTTTTAAAAACGCCTTTCTCCCCTGTTCTTTAAAAATCACCGCGCCATTTTCCCGTGTTTCAAAATCCTCCGGTGAAATCACGCGATTGTTAATCATCGTTAATACAAAGCGATCAGCCATGCAAGGGCGTAATTCTTCCATCAAGTCTAACGCTAAAGAACTCCTGCCCGGACGATCCCGATGAAGAAACCCAACGTACGCATCCAAACCAACGCTCTCTAACGCCGCAGCACAGTCATGCGCAAGCAAATAATATGCGAATGACAGCATTGCATTCACTGCGTCCAATGGCGACCGACGACTCCTGCCATGAAAATAGAAGGTTTGTTTGGCATTAAGAATCATATCGTCAAGAACGCCAAAGTATGCCACAGCACCCACCCCCTCAATGCCCCTAAGCTCATCAAGCGATGTTTCTTCCACGGCTAAAGAAAGCAGTTCCTTTATTCTTGTGGAGGCATTCAAAAGCTTTTCCCCGTCCACACGCATCCCATGATCGCGCCGAGTACGCTCAATACTCCAACGCGAATTATACAATTTTCCAAACACCATTGTGCGTGCAATGCGGCAGCTTTCCTGCAAATCATCTGCTTTACGATATTGAGTGCGCCGCAACAGCACATTTCCGTTATTTTCACCGCATGTACGCGCTAAAAATCTGCCAGTGGGAGAACAAAATGCTAAACTGATTCCCCTCTGCGCACACGCTCCCATCAAAGCCGGAGAAGCGCCTGCATAGGAAAATGAAATAATCCCAAATAAGTTATGCATAGGATAACGTGCTATTATCTCTTGCTTGCGATTGGCAACCACATTTTCCCCATCCAAAGACAGATATACATCATCGGAAGTTACAAAAAGCGTATTAAGCAGATGTCTCATCTTCGCCTCCTATCATTTTTGCCAGATATGCAGAAACGCTTTCTTTTTTCATAAGAGAAGGCAGACACAGTTCTTTCAGAGAGCAGGCATTGCATGCTTTCGTCGGCTTAACCTTAGGCGTATAACCGCGCTGATACAGCTGATGCATTTCGCCTAAGCTCACTTGAACTTCCTCTCTTAAAACCTTTGAAAACTCAACCGTCATTCTGCGACGTGTCTCTCCGTAATAGAGCGCTCCTTCATGAATATCACAGCACAGCATTTCCTCCAAGCACATTGCCTGCGCGCAGAGCTGAAGCATATCGCCGCTACGTTCATTAAAAGAGCCCCTTTTATATTCCACAGGATAAGGCTGCCAAAATCCATCCCTTCCATTTAATGATATTCCGTTCGCACAGCGATGAAACTCCAGCACATCACACTCGCCTGAAATACCAAGAGAAGCCGAGAATACATTCATCCCTCTGGTAATTAAAATATCCCCTCGGCTTTCACGAAAACCTTTATCATGCGCATTTTTATGCATCAAAGCGCCGTCCGTTGTGCGAAAATTTTCCGCCCATTGCTTTTCAATGTGTATAAGCGCCCACTGCCGCCTGCAAAATTTGAAATGTTGAAGACCTGAAAGCTGAAGAAAATCTTCTTCTTTATATTCCATCAATAACCTCACATTCCAATTCAGGCAGCGTTTGAAGACTGATTTCATAATCCTCCATGCCTGAAGGAACTACCACGCCTTCTTTCAGCGAAGCCTGCACTAACCGATGAACGCTTGCAGAGGAGTACTGACCAATCTCGCTATTATGCTCCCACCAATAAAGCTTATAAATTTCCATAGATCCGTCCGGACGTGCAGCCGAAGCATCATTTGCAAATAATGTACGCAAGCACTCCTTTACGGTTTGCGCATCCTCATAGCTAAAGCCTGTTTTCTGCGCAAGCTGAACATTAATGCTCCCCTTAATCTTATACAAGCCGTAATGCACAAAATGCTTACTACCCATTGTCGATGGATCTTTTTTCTCTGCCGTCTCTCCGTTTACACTTTTTGTGATCTGCATAGAGCGAACCTCAACGGGCGAAACACTGACCGCCTGATGAATGGAAACCGGCCCGCGAACTCCAACTGACACGCCTTCTTTTTCATTCGACTTAAACGCAAACACCTGCCCAAAGCTTCTTACATCCATCCATTTTTCACAAGCTGCTTTAGCATATTCCTCGCGATCTTTAATTTTTCCAAGCGCCGCTTTTGCACGATCGCTAAGCGATTTGCATCCATCCTGGCATCTATCCTCCGACTGAACAAAAATCTCATTCCCCATATCCTGCATACGGTTGCGAAGCTTGCGCTTAATGCAGACATCAGAAATCTCGCCAAAACCCTCATAATCCGTGCGAGGACGGTTTCCGTTTAAAGGATCACCGTTCGGATTTGCCATATAAACAGCCACCAATGCAACAAAATCAATCTTATTCTTCAACGTGCTCATCTTCATTTTCCTCCGTTATATTATTATTTATTTCTTTTTTCTTGAAAAAAGCCGTTCTTTGCTGATAGTAACCCAGCAAATAAACGTCCTCCAGCTTACGCTCAAGCGCCGGATCACTGATGTCGGGCAGTTTTTCCGTAATCTCGCTAATAATATTTTTGTAATATGCCCGCAACCCGGGCTGCATGCGTGCAAAATACGGATTGAGCTGTTCACCAATAATACGCCACGCATAAAGCGGCCGCTGCGCAAACACTGCCTGCATACGAATTGCATTTGTTTCTCTGGTTTCCCCATCTTTGTAAGTTGATTTTTCCGCCTGCTCCGCCACCGCAAGCAGCCTCCCAAATAAATAACTTCGGTTTGAATTTGTTTCGTCCAATGCCTTTTTCCATCCCTCCTTCTTTAAACGGTCATTATGAAATTTGCGAATAACCGCACATGCCGTATTCAACACTTTTTCACGATTTTTTTCCTCCTTATATGCTAACGGCGTACCCGCCTTTTCAAAAAGCGCATGCACAATATCTAACGGAATCGGAGCGCTATCTATTACACAATGGAAAAGCTGTTGAAAGTGATCCCGCAAAACTCTTTCATCCGCCTCAATCAAAGTTCCTCTTTCCACACCGAATGCATCGCGGGCAATCTCTTTTAAGGGTGGACTCTGAACACCGTAACGCGAATGCCAGCAGCAAGTTGTATACCAGTTCTCTATCCGGTCTAAAAAATCCGATCCCTTCAGTTCGTTATAGTATGTAACAGATAATCTTCCAGTCGTTGCCGCTTCAAGTGATGCGACGATTACATCTGTCTCCGGCTTAAGCCGGTTTTTATATCCACCAAGTGTTTTCATAAGCTGTTCCTTATAGCTGACAAAGCTTTTTCCCAAATCCAGCTGAAGAAACGTTGGCCCCGGAATCTCTGCTCCCTCCGGATTCCAGCAAACAAACACACGGTCGCCGATCATATATCCGCTATTTGCCACGACATAACGCAAAGCGCTGTGCGCCTTCTGCGAAGCATCATAACCGACATTATACGCCTGGTCTGCCGCACTGAATCTTCCCCTATATGTAAATCCGTCATTATCATTAGATGAAATCAATTTCGCCCCAAAAGTCTTAGCTACGGTTCCCTTTGGATGCATCTCGCAAACAACTTCTGCTTTAGCTGAAAGCATACACAGATCATGCGGCTTATCACAATTCTGTGCATTATAAAAAGCTACAAAACATTTAAACAGACTTTTATCCTTCCACGACTCAGAGGATACTCCCTCCGGAGCGGGAATGACCCGCCAACGCACTAATGCTTTTCCGAATAATTTTTCTGCATTTCCAGAATCCTCATCCGTTTTGATAATCCCGGCAGCAGTTAAATCATCCAAAATTGTTCTCCCCTGCACATAAAGCCTTACGGCATGAACCTTCGGATGCGTATATGCAGAATTATCCCATTGCAAAATCTGTTCTAAATACGCCGATAGCTTCTTTTCATTCCAAGGGCTTATATATTGAAGCTGATCGCAAAGCGGATGCGGAATAGCGCCTGAAGTCCGATTTGCCGACTTTTCCGTAACAGGAATAATTGTTTTTTGTTCTTCCTGCGCTACCCGCTGTACGCTTTGAAACACGCCCTCGTCAGAAATTGTAATCTCAAGTTGAGCATTTACGATCATGTGCGAAACGGGAATCAACGGTTCCGCGCCTTCTTCGATTCTTCCCACCAAATGCCTCTGTGCTTCATAGGTTCGATATGCCGCCTGCAATAACCCCATTTACTTCACCCTCTTCCTCTTTTAAATCATCTACACCTTGAAAATTGCCGAGGCTTTCCCCAAACGGCTTTATATCCATTTCGCGCACTGCGCGAGTCAGCTTGCATGCTTCCGGCCGCAGAAATTCAATGATTCCTTCCCGCATCACAGGATACCAAAAACGAACGGTCATCTTGCCCTGCGATTCCGGCGAATAGGCTTCATCGGCATAAGTAATGCCGTGATACATCAGCCCAAACGCAAGCTCCGGCGTTTGATCGTAACTCCCATTGCCATCCTTAAACCGGCACGGACACACATAACCCTGACATTCACGGGTGCCCAAGAAGATATCTCTCCTGCCGCCCTTTTGAATCATTCGCTTTGCAATGTTATGATGTTTATTTTCATTACGATCCATTGCCAGCTCCGGCCTGTTTTCATTCCATTCAAAATGCGCGCGAACCTGATAGCGGACTTCCTTTAAATAAGTATAATAGGAAAGATCATGCGCCGCTCCGCTTGCATATCTCATCGGAAGCACACCCTTGACCTTCGTTTGAATCGGATTCATAACACGCACTGCATCAATATACCAAATAAACGTCGGTTTCCAATAAACAGAAGAAAGAATTCCTTTAAGCGCCTCGTAGGTAGGCACCTGAAGCGTGCATTTTTCCCCGCCAACACGCACAATAGGATCTGAAAACAATGCATAGTCCCCCGTTACCTCAAATTCAACCGTATTTCTGTAAATCATATTAACCTCCACAAAAAGCTTTGAAATTCTCCTGCGTTTCCAATGGGTTGGGTCTCATCTTTAAGGAGAATTTATGCATGAAACAGGTTTACTTCAGCATCAGATAAACCTATTCTTTCACGCTATCTCCTCCCTTTAACAGGTTTTTAAAGGCTCATTCTTTCCTTCAAAATCAACGCCTGTATTTTCCGAATAAAACGCCTCTCTTAGCACCGTAACAGAAGCCTCACAGCACTGATAAATTCCTCCCTTCTCTTTTAAACGATTCAATTCATATTCATACAGCGAAATTGAAAACCTTGCGGCGTTTTGAATCAGCTGTTTGCAGTATGCAAAGTCATGCTTAGTCCGTTCTGAACCCAATTCACTAACCAAATAATCTCCCTCTTTTCCCCAAGGAACAATAACATCCTGCGTATTATCCTCAAACACTTTAAACTCCTTGCCTGCCGTTTGAAAGGATTGCCCTAACACTCTGAAGCGTGCCGAATCACCGCACTGCCTTCTTGCGTTCGCGTTAAAACTTAACATTTCCAGCATTGTGGAACTGTAGCTTGGCAACGGATAATCCATGCTGTTCTCTGCCATATCGGTATACAAATTCCGATAATATGCGCGAATCGTCTCCTCGCTTGCAAGATCGTTTCCAAACTTCTCCGGCTGGCGCTGAAAACATATAAGCACCGATTCCGCCGCATGCTGCGATTGCCGAATATCCCGCAGCCGTTCTAACCGTTCATCGCGAATATTTACAATATAGACCGGACACAGCTTTTTGCTCTCGCCGCTGCGGTTACATCGCCCTGCCGCCTGTATGATATTATCCATTCCGGCAGAAAGACGAATCACGCATCTAAAGGAAACATCAATGCCGGCTTCCACAAGCTGCGTGGCCACGCACAAAATCGGCTCCTGCCTGTTCAACGCTTCACGAATGCAATCTAAAGTCTGCACACGGTGCGCCATGCACATAGACGTTGAAAGATGAAAAAGCTTTCCGCTCCATTTGCTTTGGAGCAAACTGTAGATTTCCCGCGCTTGTGATTTCGTATTGCAGATTAGCAGCAGATTACCGTTTTCCCGAGCGCATTCAGCAGCAAACTCTGATAATTCCTCCAGTGAATAACCTGAAACAATTCTACGATCCGTAATTTTCGTACGCTTAAATAAATTCCACAAATCCGCATCATAAGGAACTAAATCAGCCGCTTGATCATACTGAATAAAATGCTTTGTTTTTTCAAGACAAGGCTGAGTTGCTGAACACAGAACGACCGTTGCTCCGCAAAATTCCGTTAAAAAATTCAGCGCCAAATTGAACTGTGAGATCATATTGCGCGGCACAGACTGCACCTCATCAATAATGATCACGCTTTCACTTAATGCGTTCATGCGGCGGATACAGGAGCTTTTTCCGGCAAATAAAGTGTGCAAAAACTGAACCAGCGTTGTAATAACAACCGGCGCCTGCCAGCTTTCCAGCATCAATTCGTTCAAATCAAGCTCTTCAAAGGAATTGAGCTCACGCGCAATATTAGAATGATGCTCTAAAACAATTTCATTATTTTGAATATAGTCTTTAAGATCCTTTGCATTCTGCTCCAAAACACTTAACAGCGGTATTACAAAAAAGATTCGTTTCTTTTTATGGACAGCAGCCGCTGCAAGCGAATAGCGAAGCGTAGCCAATGTTTTTCCTCCCCCAGTAGGCACCGACAAACGAACGATTTTATGTTCCTTTTCCGCGCCTGCCCGGCACTGCAAAGAGATTTTTCTCCTTGCCAAATTGATTTCTGTCTGCGCAGGAAGCGCATCAATACGGGACTCCGCAGCTTCAAGAAGACTTCGCCACTCCTTTGGCTCAAGCTGCTTTAATTTCATCTCTTCCCCGCCCATAAACTCCGCAGTATCGCGCCTGTCGCCTTCAATCACAGAGGATAAAATGATTCTGCTGAGCATAGCTAACAAAAGGCAAAGCTCTTGCCGATCGCTACGCTTTTGCACGAAAGCCTTCATTTTATCAAACTGCACCTGAATTTCACATAGCGAAGCATCAAATAACTCGTCCAGCTCCTCTGCCGACGCGCAGAGCTTCAGAAAATTTTCGACTGCTTCGCAATAGTTAATTCCCTCTTTCATGATTCTGTAAAGAAAACCATCTGTTCCGTCAGGCGAAATGCAATCAAACTGACCGTGATGCGAGCCAACCGCAAAGGCAATAATTTCTGCCGTCAACTGCTTCATTTCATCATCCTTGTGCCAACGCTCCATAGCATACCGAACGCCGGCAAACGTGTGATTAACGCTTCCGCGCCGCGCAGCATCCCCTGCAAAAATATACTCCCGAAACGCCTGTGTAAACTTTCCCATATCATGAAGCAAACCGGCAAGATAGGCGGTTTGCTTCAGTTCAGGCGGCGCAGATAAAGCCGCATACTCAGCGCACTTTCTGCAATGCGCCTGAACAGACTGCTCTATTTGCTCACCGGAATCCGTTAACCGAACATGTGCAGGATAGTTCATTTTCCCTCCGCTATGCTAAAAAATATTTTTAAAAATTATGTATTTTTTTGTCTTATTTAGTATAACACAATACAATTGGAAATTCAATACCAAATTTATATTTTTCTATAATAATAAAAAAACGGCAGTGCATGCTGCCGTAAATGTATATCACTACTGATTATATTTTTCGATGACCGGTTTTCACCAAAAGGTTATGAATCTTCTGCGCCGGATTCAAAAGCCCTGAAACCGAGCTGTCATGGTTCAGCGTATCGACAATATACGAAATATATTTTGCCATATCCACATCCACATACCATTCACGCGAAAGCAGTTCCGGTGTATGATATGTCAGATTAGTAGTAAAAAGCTTATTGAACAGTCCTTCTTTATAAGCTTTATCAAAATTAGCAAGCCCATCTACAAACAGGCCAAAGGTTGTGCAGATAAAAATTCTTCTGGCTTTCATTGCCTTCAGCTTTGCGGCAATATCAAGCACGGAATCCCCGGAGGAAATCATATCGTCAACGATAATCACATCCTTGCCTTCCACATTATCGCCAAGGAACTGATGTGCAACAATAGGATTGCGCCCATTGATAATAACGGAATAATCACGGCGCTTATAGAACATGCCCAAATCCAATTCAAGCATGGAAGAATAGTAAATACAGCGCCCCATTCCGCCCTCATCGGGAGAAATAATCATCATATGATCGCGATCGATCTCCACATCGGGAACCTGTTTGATTAACGCTTTAATCATCTGATAGGTAGGCTGCACGTTTTCAAAGCCGCTAAGCGGAATCGCGTTCTGTACACGCGCATCATGCGCATCAAAAGTAATAATATTTTCAACGCCCATGCTGACAAGCTCCTGAAGTGCAAGCGCGCAATCAAGCGATTCTCTTGAAGAGCGCTTATGCTGCCTTCCCTCATAAAGCATCGGCATGATCACAGTAATTCGCCTTGCCTTACCCGCAGCCGCGGCAATCACACGTTTCAGATCCTGATAATGCTCGTCCGGACTCATGGGAACTTCCTGCCCGTACATCTTATAAGTACATCCATGATTAAAAACGTCGGAAATAATAAAAAGGTCATAACCGCGAATAGACTGCCGGATCGTTCCCTTTCCCTCACCCGTACCAAAACGGGGGCACACCGCATTGATTTTATAAGTATCGCGTTGATAACCCGCAAAAGCAATCGTATTTTTGTGCTCATTCTGACGCTCTGCACGCCATTTCACCAAATACTCATCAATATGCTTTCCAAGCTCCTCACAGCCATGCATAGAAATGATTCCCAAGCTGCCGACAGGAATCGACTCAAACTCATCTAAAAAGTCAGGCATTCTCCGTTCCTCCACCCTTACGCTCTTAAAATCTGTAACTCTTCGACTTTTATTGTACTACACAAGACCTATTTTGTAAATTATTTTTAAACCTTTTGTAACTTATTTCTACGACGTACTTGCAGCGAATGTATGCTCTTGAGACCTGACAAAGCGCTGAGGAAAAGCAGCGGCATATAATTCTGAATGTATCTCGCGCTTGTCTCCCACATCAGCAAAAATAAAAACAGCCCAAAAACAGAAAGCTGCGGCACAAACGGTTCGTCTCTCCGCCTAGCATACACTGCCGCAAAAGCACCTGAAATGACCGCTAAAAGCATCAGCGCTGTATGCACGCCTTGACAAAAATGGCTGTATAAAGCATAGTCCTTTCCGTCATAAAGCACAAATTCATGAAGCGTCCCCCGCTGCTGAGGCCGGTCATCCAAGAAATCCGACAATGCATAGGTGCCGTTGCCAAAACAGCGCACGCTTTTTCTTACAAACAATTCCAGCATTCCGCCAACTCCGTTTTCACGAATACGCTGCGGGATTAGTTCAGCATTAGCACGGCTGCGCTCCGTTTTATTAGGCAGCGCCTGAGCACGCGCATAATCCTCGCCGTTATAAGCACCGTTTCCGTGCAGCCCCATTACAATCCAATGCGAATAAGGCATTCCCCGTTCTTCGGCACGTTCAGGATCAATCAGAGAGGGATAAATCAACGCATGAAAAGCCGCAAAAATGCAAACCACCACAACTGCCGATATGCCTGCCATTTCAAAAACACGCTTCCGGCTGCCTGAGAAAATTTCCTGTATAACGATTGCAATGAGTGCAATCGCGGCCGTCATTTTTATCAGCATTCCCACTGCCGCCGCAGCCGCCATTGCAATCCACCATATAAAGCGCTTCTTCTCAGACTCTTTTGCTTTAAGATACAAATAATAAGTCAAAATCGGAAAAAGCATGGAAAGGACATCTGTATAGAACACTGCGCCCATAAAAAAGAACGGAACTGTCAATACATACATGCACAAAACCGCAGCTTCCCCGGCCGCGCCGCACAGGCGCTTAGCCACCGCACAAGTGCAAAGCACCGTAAGCTGCACCAATATTGTTGTAAAAAACAACGCGGCAGTATAATAATCCGTAACAGAAAACAGGCGGCAAAACGAAAATAGGATTTTAAACACCGTAAGCCCGCCGAGATTATTGGAAAACATGCAGAAATAATCCATATGCTTTTCAATACTGCCGGTTTCCGCCCACTCGATCCCACCGCCGTAGATCGCCTCCAAATCCCACAGCGGATCATAGCGCAGAACCGTTCCGCAAACCAGCTGAATAATCGCCGTTATAGTACAAAAAATTATTAAAATATAGCATTCTTTTTTTGAAAACCATTCCTTAATACGATCAAAAAAGTAATAAAGTGCAATAAAAATGCCGCAAAAAAGCAGCATCAACGGAAAACACACCCACGGATCAAATGAAAAAGCCTGATTATTAAAAAGCACATTAATCAGCAGCAACCCAAAGCACAGGCTGAAAACAATGAAAAATGCCTTCAATAATCCCCGTTTCATACACTCCCTCCTTCACTTCAACACGAAATTAAAAAACCCGGTGCGACATTTCGGCACACCGAGAAAAGCATTCTTATCAAAGTTTTTTGGGCGCCAAGCCAAGACGCTTCTGTGCCTTCCACAATGTACGGTTTGCAACATACTCAGCCTTTTTCGCACCATCTGTAAACACCTGCTGCAAATAGGCTTTATCCTTCAGCAGCTCCTGCTGACGCTTCTGGATCGGCATAATTGTTTCGGAAACAGCGGTTCCCACAGCTTCCTTAAACTGCCCATAACCCATACCGGCAAACTCGTGCTCGACCTGCTGCGGTGTAATATTTCTGCACGCAGCATAGATCTCAATCAAATTCTTCACACCTTTTTGCTCATCACTGTAAAGAATTCGGTTTTCCGAATCCGTTACGGCACGCTTACATTTGCGCATAATCACATCCTCGGGATCCAGCATAGAAATAAAAGCATTTGCATTTTCATCCGACTTACTCATCTTTTTTGAAGGATCCTGCAAGCTCATGATACGCGCGCCCGTCTTGCCCATAAACGCTTCCGGAACTACAAAGGTTTCGCCATAAGCATTATTAAAACGAATCGCCAAATCCCGCGTTAATTCAAGATGCTGCTTCTGATCGTTCCCGATGGGCACTAAATCTGCATTATAAAGCAGAATATCCGCCGCCATTAATGTAGGATACACCAACAGCCCCGCGCCAATATTCGCCCCCTGTTTGGCGCTTTTATCCTTATTCTGCGTCATACGACTCAGCTCGCCCATATAGGAAGC
>QWCN01005490.1_pt1 | contig 12446 bp, 8 predicted proteins | sample 1972711 | NCBI WGS metagenome assembly QWCN01 (sample SAMN09866707, study PRJNA288562) | Human gut metagenome isolate term1_stool, whole genome shotgun sequencing... | isolation source: gut | host: Homo sapiens | place: USA: California | reverse complement strand
TGGACCGGTTGTAAACAACTTCACGAATGTGCCAGAAGATGCTGTGAAAATAGAGATAGCCGCCGGACGATTTGCCGTATTTGAAACAGACCGCGAAAGCGATGTGGATAATCTCGCAGATACCATCCGTATGTTTTCCCGGTGTGTTTTTTATGGCTGGATAAAAGAACACCGCGATATGGTCTCTTTACAGAACTTTACTTTTGAAAGATACATCAATAAAAAAGTATATATATATGTTCCGGTAAGCGTAAAATGATGAAAATAAAACAAAAGTTGTGTTATCTATAATAAGCAAAAAAGAAAAATGCCCCGTCAGATTATTCAGTCTGACGGGATTTTTTCTGCAAAAAATGTCAAGCATTTTTTTAAAAAATCTAAAAAAGGTTCCAAAATGACGAAAAGACATCCGTCTGGTTGGAATACTTTTTAGAAAAGCCATGTTATAATAAATGTACAAAAAAATACATTCTATTTTAAGAAAGTTGGTACAAACCACACAGGCTTACCCCTACTGTGAAAGCGGATGCCCTCACAAATACCACTGGATCTTCCGGGAAGGTGTGAAAAGGCAGAAGAAGCTTAAGTCAGGATATTTAAAATAGAATTCTAATGAACAGGACTTTGGGTGGGAGTGCTGAGTACATTCATTCGATACGTTTAGAGAAATCTTTACAGAAGTCGAAAAGCAAGTTTCAGTTTCTTTGTTTTTATCTAATGATTTCTATCCGAAAGTTCCACACATAAAATCCTGACACAGCGTTTGGAAATTGTAAATATCTGTAATTTTCAAACAGGTAATATCAAAGGAGGTAAAACAACAATATACAGTTATTTCATATGCAGATAATAATGTGAGAGTAGTTGAGACCACAATAAAAAAAGGTTCAGTAGAGAAAGCATATAAGCAGATAAATCGTATAGAAGTTGTTTTAAATCAATATATTGCTAAAGGAGCTATCCGTTGGCAATGGGAGTCGCGACCCCTTAGTAACATGTAGACAAAACCAAAGAATGCTATCTAAATAGCGGAGTTTCTAAAGGAGGAAAACTTATGAAGACTTTAAAAAGAATGCTCGCAGTGATGCTCGCAGTAGTTATGATGATGGGACTTGGTGTAACATCAATGGCAAGGGAAACAACGTATACTGTAAAAATTTATTTACAGACAGCAACGAGAAATGCTAGTGGAGTAGTGACCGGAACGGATAAATTGAATTCAGGTAATCCAGTAACTGTGACAGTAAATGCAGGGACAACTTATGCGGATGCAATTGATCAGGCTTGTGCAACTAGTGGAAGTGGTATTTCAAATGCTGTATGGACTGGAACAACAGATAAATACCTTGATTCTCTTAAAGTAGGTGATAAAACTTATACAAATAAGGGAAGCTATCCAAATGCAAATACATATATTGGAAATTCATGGATGTACTTTAATGGTGAGCCATCTACAATTCCAGCAGATATAAATAGCTATCCAGATGTAGTACTTTCTAAAGCAACTGTTAATGGAAACGTAACTTTTACATTAAGTTATGAATCAATGATTTATACATGGTAATATTGGAGGAAAATATGAATAAAATTAGAAAAATTCTTTCTGTTATTCCTATTTTATCATGTATATGTGTCCTTTCATTAACGACACATGCAGCTGAGAATCAAAATAAAAACTATTTATCAGATTTAAGGGTGTATGCAGGAGTTGAAAGTAAAGAAAATATAATTAAAGATTTTAAGCCTGATAAACTTGAATATTCAATTGTTGTTCCAAATGAAAAGGTAAGCGTTGGAGCAAAAATGTCCGAAAATGTGCCTGAAAATAGTAAGATTGTTGCATATTATACATGTCATATGTTTGGATATAGTTGGCCTGACAATGTAAAACTTGAAAATTCAGATTCTGCTAGTACAGATATATCTGCAATGTTATCAGACGAAACAGTTGAAGGTTCCACTGTTGAGATAAAAGTTGGTGTAGAAGGCAATGTAGATGAAGATATTCAAGAAGATATTCAGACTTATATGATCTATGTTCACAGAGAGGGTACAAAGTCTGCATTATTAACTACGAAATTAGAGGATTTACCAGGAGTGAGTGCATTAACATTAGCAGATAAAAATGCAGTAGTAGAGGCGAGAGCAACATATAATGAATTAACAGATGCACAAAAAGAATTAATGGCTCCATCTTTAGTTCGGAAATTGACCGACTCAGAAGCTAAAATTGCTGAACTTACAAAGTCAGAAGATGATAAAAAACAGGAAACGCCTACAACAGAAGCTAAACCTACAACAAAGCCATCCAATCCACAAGTTAATACTGTTGCAGTCAAAAAAGGTACAACCTTTATTGTAAAAGGGTATAAGTATAGAGTAACAAGTAATCTTGTGAAGAATCCTACAGTTACAGTTGTTGGCTATAAAAATAAAAAGCTTGCAAAAGTAAATGTTGTTTCTGCTGTAAATTATAAGAAAGTTAATTTTAAAGTAACAGCCATTGGAAATAAAGCTTTCAAAAATCAGAAGAAAACAAAGAGTATTGTCATTGGAAAGAACGTAAAAACAATTGGAACTCAGGCATTTGCTGGTGACAGTAAGGTGAAAAAGATTAAGGTAAAATCTACTGTACTTAGTAAAGTGGGAAGCAAGGCATTTACTGGCATTGACAAAAAGGCTATAATTAAGGTTCCTGCGAAACAGTTAAAATCTTATAAAAAGATGATGAAAAATAAGGGACAGAAAAAAACGGTAAAGATTACAAAGTAAAATATCTGAAAATGATATAGCGTAGGGCAGGAAACATAAAATACAATGTGTTTCCTGCTTTGTGCTATCTAAAAATGAGGTGACAATACACGATAAGAAGTTATCAGCAGGAGGGATTAGATGAAAAATATAAGTAAACTTATAGTAAGTATAGCGTCAGTATTGATTGGAATGTTATTAATGCCAATGATGCTGTTTGCAGCGGAAGGGACTCTTACTGGTTTAGGAACAGAAAGCAATCCTTATATTATTAAAACAGAGAATGATTTTAAGAGTATACAAGATGGAATTAAGGGAGGGAAGTCTTATAAAAATAAATATTTTCGGTTAGAGTCTGATATTAAACTTTCGTCTAGCTGGGAACCATTAGGAACTTTAAAAGAAAGAGCAGATAAGCCGGGAAACGGAACGAATATTCTTCCGTTTTCAGGAAATATTGATGGAAATGGACATACATTGACTTTTGCAAAGGGAAGTAAGCCATTATTTGGTTATGTACGAGATGCAAAGGTAAGTAATCTCAATATTTTTGGAACATATATTGACGGGTATGGTCTTGTAGAAAATTATGTGGTCGACTATGGAAAAGATGGAAAGAACTGGACAGATGATGATCCGAAAGCAGTAATTACGGCAGAGAAAGTTACGATTAAGAGTGGGACGAGAATTCATCAGTCAGGCTTTCTTGGAGGCTATGCATCCGGAATTGACCATGCAGATTTTACAAATTGTACGATTGAACAGGGAGTAACTATTGGTTGCAATATTGATGGGACTTCTGCAGGATTATCTAATATTGGATCATTTGGGGGAGCTTTAAACGGAACAATTAAAAATTGTGTCAGTTATGCTACGGTATATGGAGATTCCAATGTTGGTGGAATTGCCGGTATTCGTGGACAAAGTACAGACATATTTAGCATTGAAAATTGTGCATTTCATGGAATAATTAATGCAACAGGAAATAATATTGGCGGTATTTTAGGTTCTGGTTATTATATGTATAATGCACCAAATGCCTTTGGAGCTGTAATTAAAAACTGTACAGTAGATGGTAATATATCGGGACGAAATAATATAGGTGGAATTTTTGGTGCAGAGGCAGGAATTGATCAGGCATGGGATAATGGAATAGGGGAGATTGTATCAAATACTTTTTTAGGAAAAGTATCTGGAAACACTAATGTAGGTGCGATTATTGGCTATATAAGAGCATTAAATGTTAATAATGTGATTAAGGATAATGTATATGCAAGTCAGTGTGGTGCCAATAAAGGTTTAGGAAAAGTAGTACATGTAGATACAAATGCTGTACCATTTGGTATGAACAATGGAGTATTTTATTATAATACTGCTAATTATTCAACTTATACGCAAGAGGATTGGAATCAAATTTATAAAGTAGTAGATGGAGATTGGAAAGATACGGGAAGATATCCAGGTAAGGCAATTGCTATGCCAAACTACAATCGTTCGGATGATCCTCTGGGAAAAGATTTAAAAACGTTAGTGAAATGTTCTGATGATGCGATTGAGCCAGTTTGTCACGAACTAACTATTTCAGGAAATTACAAAAAGACATATTATATCGGAGAAAAATTAGATTTAACAGGATTGACATTCACTGCACATTGGACTCAGGGAAAGGCAGATACAATTGTCAATATAGACGATATTACTGTTGGGCAGTTTGATAATGAGACAAGAGGAACAAAGATTGTTCGTTTATATTATGGAAGTGCAATGGCAACTATTTCTGTTAATGTAATAAAAGATTCCTCACAACAAATATCTGTAACATTTTCTCTTTTAGGAGACGAGATTCACAATTCGGAAAAAGATAAGAATACACATGTTTTAAGTATGGGAACTTTGCAGACTTGGATAGCACCGAAAAAATATACAATTAGTGCGAATGCAAATGTAAAAGATTTACTAAATATGGTTCTTAAAAATAATAGTATGACCTGTTCCAATCCGACTGGAAATTATGTGGAAAGTATTACGCGAAGGGGAGTAACGTTAGGAGAATTTGATAACGGAAAAGGCTCTGGCTGGATGTATACGCTAAATGGTATTCATCCTAACTTTGGAGTTAATCAACAATATTTAGAAGATGGGGATGTAGTTGTATTCCACTATACAGATAATTATTACTATGAAGAAAGCAGTCCTGATTATGAAAAAGTAAAAGCAGCACAGGATGCGGTAGCAAAGATTAATAATATAGGGGCAGTTGTATTGAATGATTCCTGTAAAAAGAAAATTGATGCTGCACGAACAGCGTACAATGTATTAAATGCAGAACAGAAAACGTTAGTAGTTTATTCACAACTTAAAATTCTTACAGACGCAGAAGCCCAATATGACAAATTAAAAACTACGGCAGATAATATTGCGAAACAAAAAGCTCAGCAGGAAGCCCTGAAAAAGAAATACACCCCATCTAAAACATCTATAAAATCCATTAAGAAGCTGAAAAAGAATCAGGCGAAGCTTACGTGGAAGAAAGTAAAAAATGCAACTGGCTACGAAGTATACCAGTCCATGAAGAAAAACAGCGGCTATAAGAAAGTGAAGACAATTACCAAAAATAAGAAAGTGACTTATAAAGCCGGAAAGCTAAAGAAAAAGAAAACTTATTACTTCAAGATCCGTACTTATCGTAAAGCAGGAGGAACAACTTATTACGGTAATTACTCAAATGTAAAGAAAATGAAGGTGAAATAATTGTAGGACAATTTCACCCGCTTAATTTCCTAAAATGAAGCAAATACACCCGTCTGGTTGGCATATTTTTTTAAAAGTCTATGTTATAATATGTACATGGCTTGCTTCTCAGGCTCACTTAGGGGACTCTCCTTATTTTCATTCTGAATTGCCAGCCATTTGATTTTAGAATGAAAACAAATATCTGGGCTGGAGAATGTAACAGTTTTATAAAAGTATTTGGCCTGTGCACCTAATGCATGGGCCTTTCTTTTCTACGGAAAACTCTCAATTTCTCTTGGATATTTTGTAAAATGAGTGAAGGAGAGGGTAGAATGAACAAGATGTATCAAAGATTAAAAAGAAAATGTATATCGCTTGTACTTTTTGCTCTGCTTGTGGCATTTATAGTTCCATACTATGCATATGCGGCAGATAATGGGGCAGAACCGGCCGCGACCGCTTCTGAAGCAGAGAGTACAGGCGATTTTTCTATGTCAGAAAGTGAGACATCAGAAAGGGAGACATCAGAAAGGGAGGAGACGGAGTCTTCGGATGTGGAGGAGCAGCAGACCGGAGAAGATGCAGATGCATCAACAAGTACAGAGGCAGATGTACAGGAAAGTACACAAGAACAGATATTAACAAAAAAAGAGAGAAAGATTGTCCGTAAGAATTTGCAGCTTGGAAGAAGTTATGGTTTTTATGCTTGGGGTGCAGAGGAAGATGCGGCACAGGGACAGTCTGATGAATCAGGAGTGGCAGTGCAGACGGAAGCAGAGGCGGAAGTCTTAAGCCCGGATATCGATACGGTTTTATCTAATGTAAGAAGCTATATCTTAAGTAAAGATACGAAGCCGGATTACAGCAGTATATGGAATGTGATTGGGTTAAAAAGGAGTGGGCTGTATGTGCCGGAATCTTATATAAATCTTTTTTACAGTAATGTGATCGCATACTGTGAGAGCAAGGACTGGCAGATTACAAGAACAAAAAAGTATTCGGATTATTCAAAGCTTATTCTTGCATTAACAGCGATTGGTGTTGATGCAAGAGACGTGATGGGACATAACCTGTTATCCTATCTTTCGGATTACAAGAATGTGAGCCGTCAGGGAAATAATGGTCCAATCTGGGCATTGATTGCGTTAAAGAGTAATCCGGCCTATACGATTCCAGAGGATTCTTCTGCAGAACAGCAGAATTCTGAGGAACTGATGGTACAGAAGATTGTAGAAATGCAGTGTGCCGATGGCGGCTGGACATTGATGGGAGACACTGGAGATTCCGATATGACGGGAATGGCGATGCAGGCGCTGGCCTCTTATTATAATAAAGATGGATATGAGGATGTTACAGCGGCAATTGACAAGGGACTTGCATGGATAGAAAAGAATCAGCTTTCCAGTGGTGGTTTTGGCACGATGAATACAGAAACTTCGGAAAGTGTGGCACAGATTATCACAGCTCTTTGCGGTGTGGGAATAGATTGTGGGGAAGATGTCCGTTTTATTAAGAATGGGAAATGGCCGATGACAGGATTATTCCAGTATTATATGCCAGAAGGCGGATTTATGCATGTAGCTGCTGGTGCCGGGAATAATGGTGGCGGTGCCGGTGGCATTATCGATGGAATGGCAACGGAACAGGGATTGTATGCAACAGTTGCTTACCGTAGATTTTTGGATGGAGAGACATTTCTTTATGATATGAGTGATGTGGCTATTTCGGCAGGAACGAAGCCGGTAGTCAGTCCGACGATTGATACGGGGAGTAATAGTGGAGGAAATTCTTCTTCAACGACAGCAAAAAAGACAGAAACAAAACCGGCAGCTTCTAAAGTAAAGGTAATAAAAGTGGGATTAAATTATAGTACGATTTATCTTACAAAAGGAAAGAGTAAGACGTTAAAAGCGACGGTTTCTCCGTCAAATGCCACGAAGAAGTCAGTGAAATGGTCTTCTTCTAATAAAAAGATTGCAACGGTAAATGCAAAGGGAAAGGTGACAGGAAAGAAAGCAGGGACTGTGACGATTACTGTAAAGGCGACGGATGGAAGCGGAAAGAAGGCAGTCTGCAAGGTTGTCGTAACAGCTCCGGAAACAATAGATAAAAAGACTACAATAGCATCAACGGCGGCAACAAGCCAGACAAGGCAGATCACGACACCGGCAGCTTCAAGTACAGGAAGTTCCCGTACTTCTGTTCCTGCCACATCGGGAACGACGAAGAAGCTTTCTTCAGGAAGCAGTGAAACTACTACCGCAAAGAAAAAGAATACTGCAGCGGAGGCAACAACGGGTGGCTGGAGTTTTAGTGGAGATAATTATGTGCCGGAAACGAACAGTGCAGAAAATGAGACAGATACAGTGCAGGAAGATACAGGGGTGTCTGATGAGGGAGATCGTTCTAAAGCAGATGGAATCCGTTCGGTGGCATTACCTGTAGCCGGAGGTGCTGCAGGACTTGTGGCAGTGGAAGCGTTGGGATTTGTTTTATATAAAAAGCGTCGTGGTATTGCAGGATTATTAAAGAAAGTGATGAAAGGTGGAAAAGCAGAGTAGAGACTTTTGCAGAGTACAGAAAAAGAAAAAGGAAGGTGTTACTATGAAAAGAAAAAGAGGACTGGTACATGTTATTCTGGCATTACTTATGAGTATGCTGCTGATTGTTTCAACGGGCTGTGGAAAGTCCGGGAGTGGAGACAGTTCTTCTGATAAAAAGACGGATAAGACAGAGACACTTGCAGATGTGAATACCATTCCGGAAGATGGGGTTATTACAAAGGAACAGTTTAAGACGGTTGCCGGAGAAAATAAAAAGGTACAGTTTAAGGGGAAAACAGATGATGGAATTACATATATCTGGACGTATGACTGTTCAAAGATTCAGAATCCGGCAGATCAGAATTTAAAGATTGATTTTTCAGAGAAAGGTCTTGATGATTTAAAGAAGCAGGCAAACAATGCAAATGATGCATTGAAGATGACAATGTACGGGAAAGGGCTGATCTGTGTACCGGATCTTGAGGTACAGCTTCCGGAAGCGTGGCAGTCCAATTCTGCATATCTTGTAAAGGAACAGGCTGGAAAGCTTGCGAGAATGAGTGATGTGACCGTTACAGCACAGGCAGAAGAAGATTCTTCTAAGAAAGAAGATACAACAGCACAGGCAGATTCTTCTGATAAAGCGGCAGAGGCAACTACTGCAGCAAAGAAAGATACAAAGCCACAGAAAGGAACCACTTCTTTAAAAATGAGCGTAACTTCTCTGGACGGAGATTGTTATATTATTGGAGGTATTACAGAACAGCAAAATAAAGGAGCAAGCGCAGCGAATAAGGCAGAAAACGGAACAACGAACAGTGAATCGGAAGGAAGTGATGAATCGGGGAATTCAGGAGAGAATTCTTATAACGAAGAAGGAGGTTCAGGAAGCGCTTCTTCTTCTGGTTCTTCCGGCAAGCAGGATGTTGCAAACGATGAAGAAGTTTCAGGTTCTTCCCATACGTGTACGATTTCAATCAGCTGCGCGACGATTCTTAATAACATGAGTGATTTAAAAAGTGGCAAGGAAGAATTTGTTCCTTCTGATGGATGGATTCTGGCAGCTTCCGAGGTAGAATTTACGGAAGGAGAGTCTGTACATGACGTATTACAGCGTGTATGTAAGGATGCAGGAATCCAGATGGAGTCTTCTTTTACACCGGCTTATAATTCAGCTTATGTGGAAGGAATTAATAATCTGTATGAATTCGACTGCGGACAGCTTTCCGGATGGATGTATAACGTAAATGGCTGGTTTCCTAACTACGGATGCAGTAAGTATACGGTACAGGACGGTGATGTGATCAACTGGGTTTATACATGTAATCTTGGTAAGGATGTTGGAGATAATTCGATGTATTAAGGATGTATGAAATAGAGATTTGATATAATAAAGATTTAATGTAATAGAAATTTGATGTAATGGAGATTTGATTTAGATGAAAGATACATTTTCGACATATCATCCTGTTTTAAATATGCTGTATTTTTGCGGGACGATCGGGGTGACGATGTTTGTTGTTCATCCTGTGATTCTGGCAATTTCATTTATATGCGCTGTTGCGTATTCCGTTGTTTTAAAAGGATGGAAAAAGACAGTAAAGTTTAATCTGCTCTTCTCATTACCGATGATGATCATTGTTGCCCTGATCAATCCGATGTTTAATCATTATGGAGTAACGATTATAGGATATCTTCATAATGGAAATCCGTTTACATTAGAAAGTTGTGTGTACGGTCTTGTGATGGCAGTGATGCTGGTATGTACTCTTGTATGGTTTTCCTGCTACACAGTTGTTATGACATCAGATAAGTTTATTTATCTTTTTGGAAGGATTATTCCGGCACTTTCTTTAGTACTTTCCATGTGCCTTCGCTTTGTACCGAAGTTTATCAAAGAAGCATCTGTTATTTCTGATGGGCAAAAGTGTGTCGGGCGAAGTGTAGAGAATGGGAGCCTTATTAAGAGAGCAAAGCATGGAATTACGATTTTTTCGATTTTGGTTACCTGGTCTTTGGAGAATGCGATTGAAACATCGGATTCAATGAAGTGCCGGGGATATGGAGAGAAGGGCAGAACCGCCTTTTCCTTATATCATTTCGATAAAAGGGATTTTTTGTGCCTTATTTTTATGATTATTACATTCGGAGCAGCGATATGGGGCCTTTCAAAGGGGTATGCATTTTGTTCTTATAATCCTCGGATCGTTGTAAAGGGAGTACCCTTTACAGCAGGCAGCCTGCTTGTCTTTGCCGCTTTTTTATTGTTTAGTATCATGCCAGCAGCGATGGAGATTTTAGACCGAAGGATGTGGAAGGCGAGAAGAGGACAGGTAGAAAGTGCAGCACCGGCTGGGTACCGTTTGTGGGAAGTTGAATAGCCGTATATACAGGAGATAAAAAGCAAGTTTGGAGGTGCAGGGTGACAGCGAATGGTTTGTCAGAAAAGAAAAATAGTATATTAGAAATCAATGATTTGTGTTTTGCTTATCCAGAAGAAAAAAAGAGGGCGCTAAATCATGTTTCTTTGCATGTGGAGGATGGGGAATTCCTTGTTCTTTGCGGAAAGAGTGGATGTGGAAAAAGTACACTTCTGACACATTTAAAGACTCCTTTAACGCCGCATGGAAAGCGAAAAGGAGAGATTCTTTTTCAGGGAGTATCAATCGGGGAGATGAGTAACCGGGAGCAGAGTCAGAGGATTGGCTATGTATTACAGAATCCAGATAATCAGATCGTGACAGATAAAGTGTGGCATGAGCTGGCATTTGGTTTGGAAAGCCTTGGATACAGTAACGCAGATATCCGTATCCGGGTAGCGGAAATGGCAAGTTATTTTGGGATTCAGGACTGGTTTTATAAAAATGTATCGGAACTTTCTGGAGGACAGAAACAGCTTTTGAATCTGGCATCTATCATGGCCATGCATCCGGATATGCTGATTCTTGATGAGCCGACCTCTCAGCTTGATCCGATTGCAGCTTCTGATTTTTTGGAAACAGTAAAGAAGATTAATCGTGATCTTGGAACGACAATTATTCTTACGGAACATCGTTTAGAGGAAGTATTTCCTTCTGCTGACAGGGTAGTGGTCATGGATGAAGGGCAGATTTTATGTGTTGGCACACCGCCGGAAATCGGAGAAGAATTAAAGAAGCGCAATCATGAGATGTTTTTAGCTATGCCGGTACCGATGCAGGTTTATGCCAAAGTAGAGTCAGAGCAGCCCTGCCCGATTACTGTTCGTGACGGGCGAAAGTGGCTGGACATAGTTTGTAAGAAAAAAGGCATTTCACCAGCAAATGCATCTTCTTCATATAGAAAAGAGAGTGATTCCCAAAAAGGAAAATCTTCTTTTGCTAAGATTACAGAAAAGTTTACAGAAAAGTTTACAGAGAAAAAAGAAGATATCATCTTAGCGTGTGATGATCTGTGGTTCCGCTATGATAAAGAACTGCCGGATGTCGTAAAGGGACTAAGCTTTTCCTTAAAAAGAGGAGAATTCTTTGCATTGCTTGGAGGAAATGGAACCGGGAAGTCAACAACACTTTCACTTTTGAGCCGTTTGAGAAAGCCATATCGTGGAAAAGTACTTTTAGAAGGTAAGGATATCCGTCGTTACAGCGATAAAGAACTGTTCCGCAATTTTCTTGGAGTACTGCCGCAAAACCCGCAGTCCCTTTTTGTAAAGAAAAGTGTGGAATTAGAACTGTTTGAAATGGTAGGCGGTGTAAAAGAGAAAAAGGATGAAGAATATCAGCTTGCCATGGATAAAAAGGATGCGGTGGAAGGAATCATTAAAGTAACACATTTGGAAGAATTGCTGCATCGTCATCCGTATGACTTAAGCGGGGGAGAGCAGCAGAGGCTCGCCCTGGCTAAGATTTTGTTATTGCGGCCAAAGCTTTTGTTGATGGATGAACCGACCAAAGGACTTGACAGCTATTTTAAAAAAGAATTTGCCGGAATACTGGCATTACTCAAAGAGCAGGGCGTAACTGTTTTTATGATTTCTCATGATATTGAGTTCTGCGCTTCTTATGCAGACCGATGTGGTTTATTTTTTGATGGAAATATTGTGGCATGTGGAACTCCGGGAGAATTCTTTGCCGGAAATAATTTTTATACAACAGCGGCAAACCGAATGGCTAGAAGGTATTTTCCCATGGCGGTTACCGGGGAGGACATTGTGGAATGTCTTAAAAAAGGAGTGTGAACAATGGCAGACTGGAAATCAAGTCAGGAGTTCCTGAAAGAATTTTACGCTTCTCCGATTGTGAATGAAGATACGATTTCTGCAAAGATAAAGCGTATCTTTTTACCAAAAAGCAGGAAAGCTTCTGCTTTAAAAGAATTAGCAGGAGATTTGTCAGGAGAAGGCAGGGCGGGAGATGTCATTTTAGATAATGATATGTTTGA
>QWCN01005489.1_pt1 | contig 12448 bp, 22 predicted proteins | sample 1972711 | NCBI WGS metagenome assembly QWCN01 (sample SAMN09866707, study PRJNA288562) | Human gut metagenome isolate term1_stool, whole genome shotgun sequencing... | isolation source: gut | host: Homo sapiens | place: USA: California | reverse complement strand
TCTTCTTCCTCCTTCTTCTTTCTCTCCTCTTCCTCTCTCTTCATTTCTTCCTGTCTCTTCCTCTGTTCCTCCTCCTCTCTCTGTTCCTCCTCTTCTCTCTTTCTCTCCATCTCCATTCTCTTCCTCTCTTCCTCTTCTCTCTTCTTCCTCTCTTCCTCTTCCTGTCTCTTCTTTCTCTCCATCTCCATCTCCATCTCCTCCTTCTTCCTCTCCATCTCCATCTCCTCCTTCTTTCTCTCCTCTTCCTCCTTCTTCTTCCTTTCCTCTTCTCTCTCCTTCCTCCGAGCCACCTTTCTCGCGTGCTTCTTCGCCTTTCTCTTCGCCTTCTTGTCCTCTTCATCCTCCTCCACCTCCATCGTCTCACTATCCACAGCATTCTTCATCGCGCTGCGGCGAGCCTCGAACTCCTCAGGAGATAGAACAGGGATTGTATGAACGGACTTCTTTCTATGCAGTGACGGCTGCTTCTTAAGAGGCACATCCTCCACAGGCGTGATCGTCGGTTCCTCCTCTGGCACCGGAGTAGCAGGCGTTTCAATCGTAGGCGCCTCCGGCTGGAGCAGCGCCTGGTAACGGCCCTGTTTCAAGCACGAACGGTAGAACATGGACAGCGCCACTGCGTCCTTGTGCATTTGAGTAATCTTGTCCTGCAAATCGAGGATCCGCTTCACTTGCTCCTTTCTTTTCATTCTGATATCATCGTTTCCATTGCTGATTACACTGTCCAGAGAGAGCAGCTCCTTCGTCAGATTCTCGTTCAGCATGCCGCAATCATACTCGTATGTGCTGAACGTCAGACGAATCGGGTAGAGAAAATCGTCCTTCAAAGCAATCGACTTCCAGTACGACACGACAATCTCCAGCAGCAACTTCTCTCTCTTGCTTTTCAGACGCTCGTAGTTCCACTCCATCTTGGACACATTATCCGCCACTTTATTGATTCCGGCAATGGCACGATCATATTCCTCCTTCGTTAGCTGTCCTTCCTCTTGACTCATTCCTTAATTACTTGTTCGAACTGTTTGCGTGGGAATGAAAAAGTGTAGTTTCAGAATAGAACCCGCAAAGAACCTTCTCGAATAGTCTTTGTGCAACTGTCACCACAAACTCACAGAAGGGATGTGGAAAGGGTATTCTATCGGATCCTGTAAGGGTATCCGAATTGCTTTGATGATCACAATGATCGTGTCCAAACGCAAAACACTGGAATTTCATAATACAAAAGAAGACTACATGTACTCCTGGCGCATTTTCATTTCGGCCTCGCTTCTCCATGTGCGGAAATGATCGCCAATACCCGACTGTCCCTTCAGACGCTGCCGCTTCATCTTCTCCTTGAAGATCTCCTTTCCCTCTCTCTTCACTACAACTCAATAGAGGCGATCAACGCTACGGCGATACAACTCATCACTCATCTCTCTCTCCTTCAATACACGGTCGATTCGTTCCTTCTCCTCTCTCTCCATTTCCTTCATCTTCCCCTTTTCCTTCTCCGCCTTCTCCTCCGCCTCCTTTCTTTCCTTTTCCTCCTCCTATGTCTTATAGGCGAAATGGGCACCCACAATCTCTTGCATAGACATGGCGCCCTTCTTGATTCCCTCATTCACATTAAAGAACTTAATCGCGGTCTTCTTTTCCTACCACTCACTGGGAAAAGAAACGGCTCACTGTATTCTTCTTTCCAACGAAGGAGAAATCGCTCGTTGAGTTAAACGCCTCGTCAAAGGAGGGAATCACCGTCTTTTGCTTCTCCGGCACCGGTTGCTTTTCCACCTTGGCTGTTTCATCCTACACAATCAGTTGCAACGAAAGGACGCACAGTCTTCTTCACCTCCGGCTTCTTCTCCTCCACCTCCGATTCATCGCTGCTGTCCGATGACTCTTCGTAGGGAACGAGAGAAATCATTGTTCGTTGCTTGCGTGGAGTCGATGAAACAAACAATGCATTCACAGCGTATCTATCCTAGTAAACATGGAATCCGGGGAAAGCACTGACGAAACAATATGCAAGGAACTGCTCACAATCATCCCCTGCTCCTCCTTCTCTATTCCTTACAGCTTCTCTGTTGAACCACCCTTCAAAAAGGATCCCAGTGTAGAAATGGGGACGATAAACGTCGAGATCATCTCCGTATCTTCCAAGCACTGTTTCGGGTGCTTATTCTCTTCTCGATCCATATCAATTTCTGCTACAAATACCATCTGCTCCTCATTGCTCTTCCAGGGATCACAGAAGTACGAGAATGGGAGAATGGGCTACACATAAGCACTCTTCTTTCATAGTCACTTCTATCAGCTCCCCGGTATACCCAGTTTCCTCTTTTAGCTCGCGAAGAGCCGTTTCACTTGGTTGTTCCCCTTCATCCACTAAGCCTAACCATGATTGGGATCCGAAAGACCGTATCTGCAGGAAAGGAAAGAGAGAACGATTCGACCGGAGCGCGATATCCCTTGATCACAAGAATGTGGGGTTCCTTGTATGCAGACCCCTTGATGATAGGAAGAATGAACACACCTATTGCATTATGGGAGAGGAAGAGCAAAAACCGTCAATCTGCTGTTTCTTTGTTGTTCTCCTCACACACTCATAGTCCTAAGTATGTCACTCGCTCTCCACCCATTTACAAGTTGCCTGTGCGTTTTCGGTTGTGTGTAGTGAAGAACCCCCATCTGCAAGAAGTGCCCAGTGTACTTCCACTCTACACTCCTTTCCGAAGAGTCGCTCAACGAGTCCACAAAAGGTGGCATAACAAACAGAAACTATGCCAATTCAACAGCACGGCGCTTAATATAGGATACAATGATATCTACCTCGCTATCAGATGCACGCGACTTCAACTAGGTGTCAGGAACAGTCAACACACGCACATCTTCTCGGATGGTGTTCTCTAGCTTCTCTGAAAACTGAACGCTCTCCTTCTCGCACAGCTGCTTCCACACAGCGACGAACAACTGAAGAAGCACCTTCTTCCGACTGCCCTTCCAACTGTAACTGTCCAGCATATCGAGTTTCAGGTCCTTCCCGCCGTTGCTATTGTCGTTCTCTACGCTCGCTTCCTCCTCCTCCAGTCCGTGCTTCCTAGCCGCGATGGAGGCCTTGGAGCGATGGAGCTTGTCTCGCAATGACCCTTCGTGCTTCCTCCTCGATGACAGAGAGAACTTCGAGGAGGACTCGGATGAATCGGAAGAGAGGGAGAACCGATCATCGCCCACTGCGGTGAAGAAGACGAATGGAAAGAAGCGAACAAGGATATTGAAGCACTCGTTGACAGATGACATCATCGAGGAGGAGCGCTTCTTGTCCACTCGCCGATAGGGATTGCCAAAGAGGTTTGGGTTCTGCCGCACTTCTCCGGTGCGGTAATCTCTCAGCTCCGCATGCTGCGCCAGGTACTTCGTATAGTCGCCCATCTCGGCAATTGTACACTAACCCTGAGCTCCCTTCTCTGTACATACCTTTTCATCCTCCTTCAGAATTCTGAGTCGCTTTCCGCGTTGAATGGCAGATTCCTCGTCTTCCCGTTTCCTTGATTGTTTCCCCTTATTCTCGTTCAGAAGGTAGCTGCGAAAGAATGCCAATCCAATTTTGTTGTCCATGGGTTAACGCATCCTCTTTTCTGTGATGAAACAAAGATGACAAAAACAGGGGAGAGCCCCAATCAGTGAAGGAACACGTCAGCAGTCGTCTCTCTCGGGAAGCGGAGGACATGGGAAGGGGATAGAAACACTGTGTCTATGGATCATCATCCCCAAACAAGCGTACCGCTTAAGATACGCATAGTAAATGTGTACGTACTCGAGTGGAACTGTCTGGAGCCAGGAGAGGATCTTCTGGACATCCTTCGCCCTCATCATGTGGACGAACTGCGGGAAGTCCGGAGGGAAGAAGACGATTTTGAAGGCGTTCTCGCCCATGTCCAGACACACTCCGTACACATGGTTGTCCTCTCCGAGCAGGTAGGCATGCACATCGTCCATCTGCTTCACGCAAGACTGCAGAATGAAGGCGAACAGTTTAATATCGGATTTCACACCCTCTCCGAAATCGGTCACCTGATCCTCAATCACGTCATGAGGCACGCCCTCCGTGTCCAGCGTGTTCTACTCATCACTCTCACCTCGCACTTCCACAATCACCACGTCAACAGGCACCACGTCGCGCGTGCACACCAGATGGAATGACGGCACGGCGGGCCGCGGCGAGCCTTGCTCTGGGTAGGGGAAGAACGAGTGCGTGTACTGTTCCTCGCGGAAATAGTCGCCCAGCAGCACGTCGGGAGACTTCGCAGAACCGTCGCCCTTGGCGACCAGAGGAATGGGAATGGATATGGCTGCGGGAGACACGGTGATGTGATTGCTGATGCGGGAGCCGGGGCCTTTGAGGCCAGCTGGCAGGTAGTTGTTCTGGATGGTGACGAGGATGATAGGACGGAGGGGAATGAGCGTCTCGAGCAGTTTGTCGTTCACGCGCTGCGACTTGACGAAGAGCGCGTTGGTGCAGCTGAGGCCCGTCATGGTCGAGTCCACCACCACCAGCTGGCCGTCGGTGCTGTTGCACAGCGCGAACAGTTTGCTGCTCTAGCGTGAAGAGGAGGAGGAGAAGGAACGGAAATGTCCAGCGGGGTGTTGTTGAAAAAGGCAGGGGAGTAGACGACGTAGGCGTTGAACTGCATGTTCCAGCGGAGTGGGCTGAGAGAGCAGCCGAAGGAGCTGAAATCGAAGGATGATCCGCCATTCATCACGACGAGCGCGGAAGTGAGCAGAATGTAGTAGATGGGGCAAGTAAACTGTCTGAATCGGCCCCTTCCCTAGTCATCATCCCCGCGACGAAACCAAACCCTTGTCTCGAACTTATGCTCCAAAATGTATTGATTCATCCGATTTACGCTATTGCACACAAGATCCTTGCATGGAACCACTCCCAATGCCTGAAGACTCCTCAGTTTCTACTTCATTACCCTCCACTGAAACGTACCTGTGTCGCCGAATTGCAATCGTAAAAGTGGATGTCATCTGTGGACTCTCCTGTGAAAATGACGATAAGGATGTCTGGGGTGCAAAGACTCGCAATGTTCACGCTCTGTACATAAAGGAAATGAAGGAAGCAGCACAATCTCCTGAACGATGCTGAACATCGTGCTTTTGGAATAGGTCATCTGGTTCATATGCGCAGACGTATCAACCATAAAGCACACGATGCTCTTCGGCATGACTCCCTTTCCACAAAATGATCTCTGACTTCGTTATTGTGCTGTTTGGTTTTTTCGTTTTAATCTTCCTTCTGTGGATTGTCTTTTCCTTGGTCCAGAAGATGAAGAACTCCTCTTCTATTGATGTATGCTCAGTGTGCCCACATTAGTGCATAGAAAGAACTGAGAGACTACGAACAGCTTTTAAGAGAGTGATTTCTTCCCCTGCTGGCTCTGATGCGTAGAAGAGAAAGCCGGAAGGTTAAGATTGTAAATAGAAGAGGAACCGCTCCCAGAGAGCCTGTGCCCATTCTTTCCAAGGCAGAATTGGAAGAAGCTCGCATAAATATGGTAATCACTCCAAAGCTTCATGACTCCCTAGTCAACTACCGAAAGCGAGTCCGAGGAGAGCTACAGCTCAGACGATTACTCTTCAGATGAATAGGAACTGCTTCCTATTTGAATCGTTTTTCTCCATGATTCTTAAGAAACACGTTAATTTTTCAGCACATACAAGTACGTGTACATTCCCTTCGTGTCCTCCTCGCTCAAATCCGGATACAGCTCCCGCAGTGACTCCAACCCCTGCATCTCCTCCCCTACAGATGATGTATAGGATGCGGCGTAACAGTGTCTCAATGCCAGTTCATACGTCATGCTCTCGCACAACGAGAACACCATCTCCATCTACGCCTCACATGTCAGGATCACTCGAACTGCATCCGGGGGATTGAACGAAACGATTAGAAAGGAACCACCTGGCTTTAGCACGCGATGAACTCCCTCCAAATAGCGAGGGATGTTTGCAAACATCTCCTCTGAACACAAGAATGTATCCAGCGTGCTCTTGTCGATGACAGAGTCGAATGTGTTATCGTCAAAGGATAAGTCGAAGCAATCCATCACTTGGTCTACACATCAATCAAAGCAATAGCATGTACATGATACAGATTTGTAGTTACCGTCTCGCCTTTTATTGTTCTCGATCACAACCGAAGAAATGTCAATCCCCACCAATTCCCGATATCCGTCCTCTGCCATATCCCGGCACAGTGCTACGCAATATCAGCTGTTTGGAATCAAGTACAGGAGTTGCCGCAGCCGGGAAAGAGGATCTTGTCCGTTCTTTTGATAAAACGCTCAATATCAAATTGTTTCAAACTGTTGTAGTTCATAACCCTATGTCGTCGTATCGATTTGAGAATACACACCATTCATAGGGAGTCGTCGATGAAGAGTAGCGTTTGTCCCAGTAATCCGTTGAGATGTAGTTCTCGTCCATGCCCGTTGCAGTGCAGAGAGCAAAGAGGGAGGAAAGAGAACTCTGGACACATTATCCACATGTCAAAACCAATTCCAGTACCCTTCTTTTCACAGAAGACCGTAGTTACCGAAAATCAGCCTAAGCAAGTAGTCCGTCGGTGATGAACAGTACTACATCGCAGTGAGTGTCTACTCCAACCTGCTTCATATTCTCGTCACCAATGACGGAAAGCCTGGGAATTGTGTAGGAGTTCATGCATTTCCTCACAGACAGATCCAGTTCATTCCGCACGCTCAGTTTGGAAGCGACCCAACGCAGCAATACAAAATCCAATCGCTTTTGGGAGAGTTGACTCCATTGCATGAGCTTGTGATCAAACAAATCGCTTCCTGTGCGACGTAAGCGTCCAGCACTCTCATTTCCCGTAGCATTTCCTCGTATGCAATTCCCTTCCTTTGCCACCTGAAACTCTCCCCACAGCTACATCGAGAGGACCTTACGCTCCTGATCCACTCGATTCGGACATTCATCGATAGTCATCAGGATGATATCAAGAGTTGCTACCAAAGAATCCTGTAATCAATTATGTGTTTTGTATGGTGTCAGTTGTGTTTGTTGTTCATCACCCATGGTTCCCGCCATTTCTTTTCTCTTGAGAAGCGAATACGATGAATAGCTGTCCACGCAGCTGTCCGTCTCGTTGGCTAGATCCCTCTGAAGTGGCTGCCATCGATAAGGAAGATGATCATCTCCCTCCCGATGTTGTAAAGAATGTACACATCTGGGTCAATAGTCACAAGAAACCATTGCAAATGAACCCGTTTGACGTGGCTTCCTTCAGTTCGGACCGAATGCGCTTCCAGGGATACGAAAAGTCATGGAACGAGTTTCACTACCAGTTGCAGAATGGAATGAACATGATAGAAGAGGGAAAGCAGAGAATGGAATCCAGTTGATGCTCGCCTCTTTCGAGTGTGTACTATAGTTGTCATGGTCAATTGTTGCTTTTGAGCGTCTGTTTGTTCTGGACCCAACCATCCTTGTCATTATTTCGTCGTCCAATCCGTCATCACTTTTTCCATTCAGTGTAGCAGGACTATGGAACCGAACGAATCATCTCCAAAACCCTTACAGGTGCCAACACCTAAGACATCTCCTTTGTCAAATCAGCCCGTCCCATTTGCACACGTAATGCATTTTGAATTGTCCTTCATTTGGCTAGAGACTGTGCTCCACCCCTTTCATGCTTTTCCGAAACAGAGAATTCAAGTCGTTCGCATCGCGATACTCGTCTCTGTCGAATGCAGAAATACTCAACATGTATGTGTGCATGTCCGATGGTGATTACGGGTAGTATGTTTGAGTATTATCGAAACGACACAGTAACGCAGAGGAAATACAAGCATCTGTTCGAGAAGGAGGTGTGCATCCCGTTGGCCGTGTTACGTAGTTATCCAACTCGAAACAGTCATTCCAGAACTCCATCCTCCTGAGAACGAAATTGGCTCCGATTTGCAATACTGACAGCAAGTGTGCCCTCTTCCATCCCGTCAATGCTAGGAACACTAATGCGCCGTTTCCACTCTCCGGAAAGACTCCCTCTGTATATACTCCCCCAAAAACGTATTCGTGGTGCTGTATTCTGATGCGTCAGTTTCCCCACAATACCCAAGTCTTTTACGCCCCAGATGCAGGTACACCTCCTTGAAACCATATCCTATCACGTCAATCTGTCCCACTCTCGTTGTGTTCAGCTTCTTCGTTGAGTCGTAGACCACTTGAACTGGAATGCGATTTGCTCCTCCTTCCAGCATAAGTGGAACATTCCCCTTTCCGTCGAGAACGCCAAGCGCATTTGGCATGCTCTGGCCTACGGAAAGCAAGTCGATACGGATGATTCCGATGATGAGCTCCTCTTCCAAACGGATGGGAAACCGTTCGTGCTGGAGAAGTACCTCGCCGAACGCAATCGCGCCCTCTTCCAGAAGAACACCCTGCTGTCCATCGAGTATCCTCTTTTTCTGCCTTGTTGGAACGGAGTGTCGGGGTTACGCATAGCCGACTGTGATTTGATGAAGATCAGCATGAGCTGCCCTGCTTCCATTCTCCCACTCCACGACTATACAGAAGAGTACCTCACCGCGGAAGTGAAAGAGAAAGACAAGCTTGCTTCTGTGCTGTCTTCCGTGTCAGAGAGTAGCGGCGATGTTACGGAGTCACGAGTAGCCTTTTCTGTGAGTGAGGAAGAGATTAAGAAGTCGTGGGGACCTGTACGCATAAAGCAATTGAAGGATGTACTAGATGACATTAGTATCGTTTCTGAAGAGCATAAGCAACTGCTCACTCAACTGCATGACCTGAACTAAGCCAAGTGCCCTTTTCCACTCTGTTTGTCACAAACATGTTATGAGACTCAAGCAACGGTTTATTGTTTGTTACGTCGAGAAGATCGGGAGTAGCAAGGATGTTGCACTCACGGAGAATCTGATCGCCAAAGCCGTCAAGGTAGTTTGTTGAGGCTGTGCTTTTAGCACTAGGATCAGGTGGAAAACGATTTTGGTATTATGACAGCATCAAAGGATAGTGTGATGCTGACGAGTATGTTGCCGTCTTTCCGTTTGACGAATAGTGAAGCACTACGACAATAACTCTGGTTACGGCATTTTGGTATGCTCACGAGGAAATGTGGACAAAGTCCGCACCTCTCTCTCCTTCCTCAAAGAGATTGGCATTGCCAAGGTGCGGTTCTCTATGATTGCCACGAAGAGCATCGAAAAGCGGGCATTGTCCGTGCTGACGACCCTGAAGGAGATGAAAGAGAAGGAGAATCCGTAGTGTAGTTGTAACATGGTGTTGTTTGTTCTTTGATTGTTTTTTCCAACGAACAGGTGCTATACAATCGCCTTGCGCAACTCAAACGCATCTAGAATGAAAGGAAGGCACTCACTCCTACTCCTTATCAGCACGCGCTTCTTTGTAGCAAAGGCGGTCTTTGACAGAGAAACCTTCGTAACAGAGGGCACATCTAATCATCACTCTGAACACCTCCCTCCACTCTCAATCGTAATGGTGTGCGCATTCGTGAGCGACTGGGAGCACTCGTCCTCACAGCTGAACACCTTCAGCGCGGGCAGGACTACACATTCACTCGCACACCCACAGTCACTTCGCATGGTGAAGAAGGTGTTCTCCTTCTTCGCGTCGAAGACGAAGGCGTTGTACCCGAGTCGAATGGAGGTCAGCTCGGGCAGGTCCACACATCACTCTCTCCCACCACACTCACTCTCAAAGGAGACACGCGAACACTCATGGAACGCGTAGGATCCGAACACGAGTGACTTCAACTTCGGCAAGTCTATTCATCATTTTAGCAGTGAAGTGCAACTCCTCAGTACCAGCGACGAAGCGTAATAGAAGCTGTAACAGCAGTGGTTCTCCTTCAAATCGCCCATCGACACGGACTCCAACAATGGCACGTTCTCAATCTCGCACACTCCAAAGTCGGAGAAGGAATAGCCCCCGATTCGCAGCTCTCGGACCCGTGGGCAATCCTTCAAATGGAACTCGCGGCTCGGGTCGCGGAACGCGTCCTTCGGGTGATTCGTGAAGCTTCCACGTCCAATGACAACCCTCTCCAGATTCTCCATCTCAACCAGTTTCACCTTGTCCATGCCTCGGAAGGACTCGTTCCCCACAATCAGCTCCTTCAAAAACGGCAGCAGCGACAGCAGCTTCTCCTCTCCCTTGCTCCCGTTACAGCAATTCTCCTGCACCTCCAAGCACTCCACCTTGTTGCAAAACTCCACCTCGCTCTCGTTCTCTGCCGTGATCACCACCTTCCTCTTCGCATGCGCGTTTCTTATCCACACGCCGCTGTACGCCACCTTCTCGCTGCGGTCGAAGTGCGTGCCTCGGCCCCAGCGCTGGCCGCCGCACCACTCTCCCTGGTACTCCTTCGTTCGGATGTCTGAGTAGTACAGCGTGCCATAGCACACGTTCACGTCGCCGATCCGGAATCCCTCGTACTTCTTCTCGCCTTCCTTGTCGTACAGCACGCCCCAGCCATAGGGCTGCCCCTGATGCACTTCTCCTTCCCATCTCTCTCCTTCATCATTCAAATCCAACACCGTCTTGCTCGTGTATAGCATCGAATCGTCCACGCGGATGATCTTCTTCCGCAGCAAGTCGCACACCACATGGCGGTGTCCGTCCCACTCAACAAACAACTCTTTTCCCAGATTCAGCACAAATCCCGTGACCTCAAAGTTCTGGATGGATTCCGTCAGCCCGTCGCCGTTCAGAAGAAGGGCCATTCCGTGAGCTATAGGCGTGCGGACCGTGGAAAGGAAGTACTTCAAGAACATGGAGCGAATCAGCAGGGACTTCTTCAGCCGCTGAACCCTCTTCACAGCGTCCTTCACGAAGGGGTGCTAATCATGACTCCACAGCACAGCACTTACCTCCATCAGCTGCTTCACACTCCAACGCTCCTCCACATCCTTCACCAAACACCTCTTCATGAAGTCCACAAACTCGGCTGACCATTTCTCGCTGGGAAGAGAAGGAGGATCCAGACTCCGAATCAGCTGCTTCGCCTACTTGTCACACGCCCTCTGTGTCACAACCGCCGTCATGGAACCGCGGTAGGGGTTCTTGTCCTCGGCCAACTCGTAAAGAGTCATGCCCAAAGACCACGCATCACTCTTGCAACAGGGATTGCCGGATATGTATTCGGGGGACAGGAAAATGACACTGGAAGTGTCATGATCCTGAACATACCCGATGCTACCCAGAGTTACCGTTCCCATTGGGTCCATGAAGATGTCATTCATTTTCACTCTCTATGTGTAACCCTAACGATGTTGAAACGACTCCGTGAACAATGCCCATATCGTGGAGAGGCGATAGTGCAAGGAGACAGAAAGCAGCAATCACGCGGAATTCGTCCTCGCGTATTTCCGAAAAGTGATGTCGATACCGTCCAATCGATGAAGCGGCCGTTTGTTCCATGACAACCTTTCAACATGATAATCAAGCAGCATTTCCTACCACCAAATGAGAATCCGTCTTGTACACTCCTTTGATACTTGTTATCATGGGTAGATCGCAGGACTTCAGCTTCAGGAGCGAGTTCGCGTAGGCCTCAGCATCCGCACAAAGCGGAATGCGCTTCATCACAACCGATGTGTTATCTTTCACGCACTTACCAAAGGAAGTGGTAACAGTGGAACTACAGGATTCAACGCTTCTCGATCCCTTACGCTCGCGTCAACTCGTTTGTGATGGCATAGTCAGATGATGGAAAGGGAGGAATGGCGTCCATTGTATCATCTATGAGTGTGGTAGAATCACTTAGATGAATGTGACCGTGGTTTTTCGTTGAAGTACAGATGACTGTGAGTTTAGTAGGGGTATGGGAAAGGGAAACACAACAACTGAAGCGAATCATCACAGAAGGGTCAGGGATATACGCGAAACAGTGAACAAGATGTGATGGGTTTCATTAAGATGATTGTGTACCGAAGATGATGAGATTGCAAGAATACTGAGAATTGATGTAATGAGACATGCATAAGTGTGTTGATAGATGCTACAACGCCTGTGTTGCTTAGAATGAGTTATTGTTTGTTATTTGATCCTGATTGGATGCATCGCGTCATGGCAGACGAACCTTATCATGAGTCACTTCAGCTTGTTGTGAACACTGGATTTCAAGTCGCTGTAGATGAATTGAGGGGATGATCAGTTGCTGCACAGTGGTACTAGAACACCTCAACAACCGTGTTGTCTTTCGGTAACCACGTTGATCATATGATGTGACTCTCCAAACACACACTTGGCAATCCAAGCCACAACACACTTTCCAACAAACACCCACAACCTCTTGTCAAGAATCCATCCTTACAGCATCATGTTCTCGAAGTAGGCAGCCTTCTTCTCGGCGAACTTGGCCTTCTCAGCACGCTTCTTCTCCTGGTTGGCGGCCTTGTTCTTG
>QWCN01005478.1_pt1 | contig 12462 bp, 9 predicted proteins | sample 1972711 | NCBI WGS metagenome assembly QWCN01 (sample SAMN09866707, study PRJNA288562) | Human gut metagenome isolate term1_stool, whole genome shotgun sequencing... | isolation source: gut | host: Homo sapiens | place: USA: California | reverse complement strand
CAATATGAAACTAATTGTTTGACGCCCTTGTCAGTAACTTCACTGGTTATAGGATACAATGATTCTTTTTGAAAATCAAGCCCTTTTTTGTATTTTATCCAGTACTTCTATTTGATCGTTACGGAAACAGTTTTTCCATTTACCTTATTGATTCCTTTTAAGCGGAATTTGTAAGTTGTTCCTACTTTGGCTTTTTTCTTTGTATATGTGATCGTTCCGCCTTTGGTTGTTGTTTTTACTGTCTTATATGCTGCTTTTCCTGCTTTCATCTGCACTTTGTAGCTTGCATATCCTGTGACATTTTTAAATGTTACTTTAACTGTCTTGCTTCCGAATTTGGCTTTGGCTACATAGGCTTTAAAATATTTCTTTTTGTTTTTCTTTGTTAGTTTGTATGGTTTTACTTTAAATTTGTAGGATGAGTCTTTGTTGACTTTGATCGTCTTTGATGTTTTCTTTCCTACGGTTGTTACTTTTTTGTATTTACCTTTTCCTGCTTTGGCGTAAATGACATAGCCTTTGGCGGATTTTTTCTTTTTCCATGTCAGTTTTACGCTTCTTGTGCTTTTTACTGTTTTTGTGACTGGTTTTACTGTGATTACATCTGATTTTTTTGTATCTTCAACTTTTTTGCCTACTGACATAATATATTTAGAATCATTTGCAAAATAAATTGTACCATCTTCATCAACCACTACATCACTCATACATCCTGTATTCTTTATGTCCCCAGTTGGTTCATAAACTTTTTCCAATGTTGCTGATGTTGCATCTTTTGAATCTTCAATTGCATAAATTCCACCTGGTTCATCATTAATTGTGAAATATACACGCACAGAATTTTCCCCTGTTTTTACAATTGTTGGTTCACACTGAGAATAATTAGATAATTCTACTGTATAATTTACTTTATACTTATCAGAACTTACATCTGCAACTGCCATATATCCTTTATCTTGAAATGCTTTTCCTTTTGATCCAGATACATAAACTTTTCCATTATATACTTCTGGTGTAGTTGAGGAATATCCTGTTTCATATAATCTGACTTTTTTCTCATCTTTTAATTTTCCATCAGCTGATACTTTGATACCGTACAGATCATTTGTTCCTGCTACAAAATAAATTGTTCCTGTCATTTCATCATAAGTGATATTACCAGAAAAAGCTTCTCCAATATCCTTTGTATCTGTAACTTTATCATTTGTTGTATCGATCATTGTTAAAGTTCCTGCTGTATCAGAAATAACAATGTATTTTCCAAGAACTACACCTTTTTTCAAATAAAATTTTCCTGTTTTAGATTCTACTACTTTTTTCATTGTTTTTTCTTCATCAGGTTTTGTTTTATCATCATCTGATGTCGTTACAACATAATAAGAAAATGGTGCACCATTATCATACCAATCTGTTGTCTTGGCTGTTGTCCCAAAATATAATTTTCCATTTGTAAATACGAAATCAGCGTTAATTGCATTCTTATTTTCATCTGTAATCCATAAAGATTCTAATGTGTTCTCATCAAATGCCTGTACACGACCATTGTCGTATCCTACATAAACCTTACCATCTCCATATCCAATACTGCTGACATATCCCTGAATATAAGATTCATCACAATATTTCTGTTCTTTTAAAATTGTTCCATCTTTCTTATCAATTTTCATGATACGATGTTTTGCATCATCTGCTACATAAAGGTAGTTTCCAACCAACTTGATCTTAGATACTGTGTTATTTGCATATGTTTTCTCATCAAATGGTTCTCCAACTTTCTTTGCCCACTTAAGCACCGCCTCACTACTACTCTTCGCTGGCTGCACATCCGTCACTGCTGCTTTTGCACTAACCCCTGATGTCATCAGCACGACAACAGACAATGCCACTGCCGCTACACGTTTCATCGTTCTCATAAATTCCTCCTTGTTATGTCTCATTGATTGATTAGTTTCCTGACTTCTTCATCTTTGAAGAAACCATATTTATATTTAACCCTGTTTAGTTTCTTTACAAAAACAGGTGTTAAAATCCATAAAAATATCACATTCGATACGCAGTATTCAATCGTCACTGGAACCGAAGTTCCTAATACTGCCACATACCGCATCCATTGAAATCCATCTCCTGCTGCCAGAAGTGTCCAGATATCCATCACAAAAGAATATGAAATTCCTGAAAGAATCCCAAAAATCGTTAACAGTATCTTACTGTTTTCCAGCCATTTTCTCTGATTTAAAATTCCTGCGATCCATCCGATCATTCCCCATGCAAGCATCTGAAATGGAGTCCATGGTCCTTGTCCAAAAAAGAAGTTTGATACCACGGCACTTAAAGATCCACACAAAAAACCGGATTCTCTTCCAAATGCCATACCACAGATGATCACCATTGCACTAACTGGTTTAAATCCTGGTGAAAATGCAAATAACATTCTGGATGCAACCGTCAATGCGATCATCACCGCAAGCACGACACTTTCTCTTGTCTGCGGTTTCTTCTTTTCATATTTAAAATAGTATGGAATACATGATATACACACCATAAAAATAATCACCGCATTTAACATACGCTTACCACCTCCTGTGGCAGAATGATCACTTTCTCAAAATCTCTCGTAATCTTTGCACACTCTGTCGTATAGAAATAATTTTGTGCAAAAAACTTTGATGGCTCATCAATTCCTTCAATTTTTCCATCAAACATCATTCCAACGCGGTCTGCATACTCAGCACAAAATTCCAGATCATGCGACACGATAAAAATCGTTTTCCCCTGATCTGTAAGTTTACGTAAAAGTTTTCCAAACTTCCTGCTGTGTTCCCGGTCCATTCCCTTTGTCGGCTCATCTAATAACAAGATTTCTGGATCTGCAAGCAATACTTTGATCAACGCCGCCATCTGCTGCTGTCCTCCACTCAGATCATATGGATGTGAGTTCTTTTCTCTTATAAGACCAGCCATCTCCAAAAATTTATTGATTTTTACTTCTTTTTCTTTTCCCATCTCTAAAAGATCTTCGTACAACTGATCTTTTACAAATAACAGTGTTGGATCTTGTGGCATATAGACGATTTTTTTCTTGCATTTTAGTTTTCCATCAAATTTCATCTGCTTTGCCATACAAGAAAGAAGCGTTGATTTTCCACTTCCATTTGCTCCGACAGCTGCAAAGATTTCTCCTTCTTTGACTTCGACAGACAGATTCGAAAGAACATCTTTTCCTTTCTCATATCCTGCATATAAATGTGAAATTGAAAGAATTATTTTTCCTTCTGATTGTTGTCTTTTTGCTAACTGATATTCTTTTTTCCTGATCTGTTCTCTTGCTTCTTCCATCGAAAAGGTCGGCTCTATCTGAAATTTCTCTTCCAACCGAAGAATCTGTGGCAGAGACTGCTCCAATGGATGATGTATTGTTTGAAGATGTCTCGCAACTTCTTTCGGATTTCCCTGTTTGATAACTTTTCCATCATCTAAGATCACACATTCATCTGACATTTCCATCACATCTTCCAAGTTATGCGATGTTAAAATAATCGTTAAACCAAATTCTTTATGTAATTTCTGAAGCATCACAAGAAAATCTTTTCTTGCCGCTGGATCTAACTGTGCTGTTGGCTCATCTAAGATCAATACTTTTGGATGCATTGCCATGACTGCTGCCAGATTCACCAATTGTTTTTGTCCGCCAGATAACTGATCTATATCTTCATGATATATTTTCTGCAGATCAAAATAATTGACGATCTCGGCTACTGTTCGCTTCATCTGTTCATAAGGCATTCCGAGATTCTCAAGACCAAATGCGATTTCATGCCATACGGTATCCATTACCATCTGTGCTGATGGGTTCTGAAATAAATATCCAACTTCTTTTACAGACTGCAAGTCTTTCAATTGTTCTATTTCCTGACCATCATATAAAACTTTTCCAGATTTTTTACCTCTTGGCATAAGTTCTTTTTTTAGATGTCTTAACAAGGTCGTCTTTCCACTGCCACTTGGTCCTGCGATCAGAGTGATCTTTCCTTTTTTTATTTTTAATGATACTTGCTTTAGAGAATTTCTATCCGACAGCATATATCGAAATGTTAAATTATTAATTTCGTACATCAAAATTCTCCTTCCACATGCATGGTAATAAAAACTGGAATGCCATCACAAGCATCCATAGCAGATCTCTTATCTGAAATGCTGGCATAATGATCATCGGATAAAAGAAAAATCTGGAATAATAATGGGTATATGCCCATAAATTCAGGATCATTAGAATCATGATTTCCATTATATGAATCCAGTCTTTTCTCTCCCACATAAATAAATGAAAATGCGTTCTCTTCAAAATTCCATAACCTCTTGCATTCATCGAATCTAGCTGGTCCATTGAAGATTCAAATGCCCATGTCGTTTCCATCGATACAGTATGCATCACTCGCTGCACTGCACGTTCTGATTTTAAGGATTTTCGTGTCTTTAAAATCTTCTTTGCATGGTTTTGATATCTAGGGATCAAGCCAAATGCCATGGATGTTACGACACCAAGTTTGGGGAAGAATCTGCCTGATAAATAGATCCACTGTTCTTTCTTTATATATTGGTTAAAGATTGAAAAGACCAGTAAAAGATTCACTAGCACACATCCATAATGAATTCCATAAAGCAATGCTTCTTTCGTGATCCTTACGTGTGTGTCTGCATACAGGATCGTTCTTCCTCTTTGTACAAATAAAGGATTGGTCAATGCTACAATGACGATCAAACCTATGAATGGAAGAAATTTTTTAAGACTCCGATTATGATAAAAGTACAGCAAACATAAACAGATCATCTGCACTCCTGTCATCCACGGATGTCTGCTAAATGGAGCCAGTAAAAGCAGTCCCAGAAAATAACTGAATATAACCAGCGGATGGGCTCTTTTTAATGTCTTGATCATCTACAGATCTCCTCTGACACAGGTATACAGCCATTCCACTTTATCCCCATCATGAAGCTTACATTTCCCTGCCATATAGTTTGGAAACTTACCATTGACACGGTACATCCATCCACTGTTTTTCCCACAATCAAATTCGTATAAACCGTCAATTCCTGCTACATATCCTTTAGAAACATCGATATCTACCCCTGTTCTTTTGAGAACATCCATCACGGTATCGCCTTCTTCAAACTCCATCTTCTTCTCATAAATTTTCCCGCCAGATGGAACTTGGTAATTGGATTGCAATGCACTTTTATTAGAAAGAACTGTTTTACAGCTGATCAGAAATTCACAAGATTGTTCTTGCTTTGCTTCTGTTGTCTGATTCTCTGCCGTCTGTGCTGTTGATTCATTTTTACTGGCTGTTGTTGTCTTTGTTGTTTCTTTTGTATTCTTTGTCTTTGTTGTTTTTTCTTTTGTATTTTTTGTCTTTGTTGTTTTCTTTTTGGATGTTGTTTTTGCGCTTGTCTTTTTCTTTTTATCTGTACTACTTTTGGTCTTTTTGCTGTCTTTCTTCTTTTGTGATTTCTTTTTTGAAGTTTTCTTTTTATCTTTTTTCTTTTCGTTCTTGTTTTCTTTTTTACTCGTTGTTTTTGCTGCTTCTGTCTGCGTTTCATTTTCTTTTGCAGCTGTTGTTATCTGTGCCTGATCTTTTGTATCTTTCTTCTGTGTATTTGAACAGGCTGTCATCGATACTGCCATCAATGCAGAAATCAGCCATACCATATATTTCTTCATAAAAAAATAGATCCTCCCATGTATACGGCATAAAAGGATCTACTCTGGCTTATTTGCATAACAAAAAGACATGTATTCTTATTCATTTCTAAAAAGACTACATTTTATTATCTTATCTTTTGTCATTCTGGCACCATGAGGACGACTTCGTCTCTCGCAAAGTATATCCTTAGATCATGGCGAGTATTCCGGCTTAAGATCATTGTCTTGGCACCTTCCCAGTTTCCCAGTGGTATGTTGCTTTGACTCCTTATCACGGCGGCGGGACCGCTCAGGTTTTGCACCTGATTCCAATTTAAGATCTGCATGGCAGATCACCATGAAATTATGCGTTTCGTTTTTCTTATTTTCAGCAAGAAGTACCTTATAAAATAGAAAATAAATCACATCCATTCCTCACTTGATATTCTGCTTTAATCATAGTATAATACTTTTAGTAATATATTAAATAAATCTTAAAATATATCAGCTTTGGTTATAATACAATCCAGCCTTCTTGCTATATTATCATACTATCATCTTGTGCCTATGGTCAAGTACTGAAGACAGGTTTTCACTGATTACGATCTTTCCAACAAAAGATGGAAGTGAGCTTGGAGTATATTGCTCCAAACAAAGTAACAAAAATATATATAAGAAGCTGAGAAAAAAGGAAGTGAAAGAGTGGCACACAAAGCATATAAATTCAGAATATATCCCAATGATACTCAGGAAATCTTGTTTGCTAGAACTTTCGGCTGTGTCAGAATGGTATACAATCATTGGCTTAATCAAAAAATTAAGCAGTATAAGGAGAACAAGACCAATTTAACATACACTGTTTGTGCAAAAGAAATGGCTGTAATGAAGAAAACAAAAGAATACGCATTTTTGCGAGAAGTAGACAGCATATCATTACAACAATCACTCCGACACCTTGATACTGCATTTCAGAACTTTTTCAAACAGCCAAAAAAAGGGTTCCCAAAGTTTAAATCAAAAAAGCATAACACAAAGAGCTATTCTACGATATGCATCAATAATAATATAACTCTATCTAATAGATACTTGAAATTGCCTAAAATTGGACAAGTCAAATTAAAACTGCACAAACCCGTTCCAAAGGAATACAAGCTGAAGTCTGTAACAATCAGTCAGACACCAAGTGGAAAATACTATGCAAGTATTCTTTTTGAGTATGAGAATCAAGTACAGCAAAAGGAAATGCAGCTTTTTTTAGGTTTAGATTTTTCCATGCACGAATTATATTGTGACAGTAATGGTAATAAGCCTGCATATCCGAGGTATTACATGATGACAGAGAAAAAATTAGCGCAAGAACAACGTCGACTCTCCAAAATGCAAAAAGATTCCAATAATCGCAATAAACAAAGAATCAAGGTAGCAAGACTTCACGAAAAAATTTCCAATCAACGAAAAGACTTTCTGCATAAGCAGTCACGACAGATAGCCAATGCTTATGATTGTGTATGTATAGAAGATTTGAATATGAAAGCAATGTCACAATCGTTGAATTTTGGAAAATCCATTTCAGATAACGGATGGGGAATGTTTACAACCTTCTTGAAATACAAACTTGAGGAGCAGGGAAAAAAGCTCATAAAAGTGGACAAATTTTTTGCAAGCAGTCAAATCTGTTCTGTATGTGGTTACAAGAATACAAAAACAAAAGATCTTGCTCTCAGAGATTGGGATTGTCCGAAGTGTGGAGCCCATCACGACAGAGATATGAATGCAGCTATAAATATCAGAAATGAGGGAATACGACTAGTAATTGCATAACAGCAACTTAACATAATACAACCGTGGGGCACACGGGGTTAGCTCGCTTATGCTTAGCACATTGGTGCTATCGAACGAGAACCAAACTCGCAGAGGTTAGGGAAGCTCCCACCTCTGATGGTGAGAGCGGATGTCACTATGTAATATTTGTTATTTAGTTGTCAAGATTTTCGAGTGTTTTTATAGAATCTCTCCATTAGTTTCAATGACTTTTTTGTACCAGTAGAAAGATTTCTTCTTAAGTCTTGCAAAATCTCCTGTTCCATCATCATATCTTCTTACATAGATCATTCCATAACGCTTCTCATATTCCCCTGTGGATGCTGATACAAGATCAATGCATCCCCATGGAGTATATCCCATTAAATCTACACCATCTTCTACAGCAAGTTCCATTTGTTCAATATGCTGTCTTAAATAATCAATTCTGTAATCATCATTGATACTTCCGTCTTCTTCGATCACATCTTTGGCTCCTAATCCATTTTCCACAACCATTAATGGAAGCTGATATCTGTCGCTTAAGTCATTCAATGCATAGCGAAGTCCTTTCGGATCGATCTGCCATCCCCAGTCAGATGTTTCAAGATATGGATTTGGTACACCGCCAAGGATATTTCCTTCTCCACTTTCTTTACTCTTATCTGCAGTCTGGCAAGAAGACATATAATAGGAAAATGTAATAAAATCAACGGTACCATTTTTTAAGATTTCATCATCTTCTGGCTGTTTTTCTAATACAACTCCCATATCCTTTAATAATTTATCTGCATATGCCGGATACGCACCTTTTGCCTGCACATCTGTACAATAATAATTATATAAACGATTGTATTTCTGAGCTTCTAACACGTCATCTGGATTACATGTTAATGGATAACTTGCTGCATAGATCATCATATTTCCAACTTTATACTCTGGATCGATCTCATGTGCCATTTTTACCGCCTGCGCAGAAGCTAAAAACATATGATGTAATCCCTGGAATCTCTGCTGTGTAAGATCTGGCTGTTTCATAAATTCTGTTGGATTCTCAAGATCATTTAAGATTCCCTGATTTAATAACGCTCCCATTGGTGCCACACTGCTGTTGATCTCGTTAAATGTCAGCCAGTATTTTACCTTTCCTTTATAGCGTTCAAAGATTGCTTTACAGTAATTTAAGTAATATCCGATCATCTCACGGCTTGTCCACGCATTGCATTTCTTTGTTAATCCAAATGGTACTTCGTAATGTGAGATTGTGATGACTGGTTCCATTCCATATTTTAAGCACTCATCGATCACTTCATCGTAGTGTTTTAATCCTGCTTCATTTGGTTCCTGCTCATCTCCATTTGGAAAGATTCTTGTCCAGTTGATGGAAAAACGATAGCATTTAAATCCCATTTCAGCAAAAAGTGCGATATCTTCCCTGAACATTTCATAATGTCTGATTGCTTCATGGCTTGGATAAAATGTTCCTTCCTCTAATACTGGTGTGATTCTTTTGCTCTGTCCAAATTTACCTCCCGTACAGATATCAGATACAGAAACTCCTTTCCCATCAACATTCCAAGCACCTTCGCACTGATTTGCAGCAGTTGCACCGCCCCATAAAAAGTCTTTTCTAAATCCCATGCTATTAACCTCCAATTACTAATGTATCATTTTCTACTTTTGCTCCACCAAATTCTTCTGCATTGGATACGATTACTGGTGTCTGTGTCTCACATCCTGCTTTTTTAATCTCATCGATATCAAATTCTAATAAAAGATCTCCTTTTTTGATCTGCTGTCCTGCTTTTACATGTGCTGTAAATGGCTTTCCTCCGAGTGTGACTGTCTCAAGTCCTACATGAATGAGTAATTCTACTCCTTCTTTTGATTTTAATCCTAATGCATGTAATGTATCAAATATATTTTCACAAACTCCATCAAATGGTGCATAAACTTTTCCTTCGGATGGAACGATTGCAAACCCATCCCCTAATAAACCAGATGCAAATGTCTGGTCTTTTACTTCTGCCAAAGAGATTACTTCTCCTTTAATCGGTGCTTCAATCACTACCTGACCTACTTCATTCATTTCTGGTTCATCTTCGAATTCATCTAATTCAATGTCTCCGAATTCATTTTCTTCTTCTGTTTTTTCATCTTTTGTTAAGATAAATGATAATACAAATGATCCAATAAAGCTGACTGCTGCTACGATTCCTGCCACAATGATATTTTTATTTCCATCTGGTGCGATAAACTGTACGATTGCTGTTAAACATGGTGTTGCATACGCATATGCTTTTAATTTAAATAATCCCATGATAAATCCACCAACTCCAGCAGAAATACATGCTGCGATCATTGGTTTTTTTAATTTTAATGTAATTCCGTACATTGCTGGTTCTGTAACTCCTGCAAGTAATGCAGAAATACCTGCTGGAATTGCCATCTGACGTGTCTGGCTGTCTTTGCTTTTTGCTGCAGCTCCAAATGTTGCCCCTGCCTGTGCGATATTACTTGCAAGCATTGCTGGTAATAACATGATATCAAATCCGACATTTGCTAATCCCATCAGTGCTGTAGGAAGGAACGCCCAATGCATCCCTGTCATAACGATAAATGGCATAAACCCTGCAAAAACTGCCATTGCAAGCCATGGTGCGAATCCATAAGCAGTATTGATCACAAACTGAAGTCCATTTCCAATCTGTCCTCCAAGTGGTGCTAATACACATAAAGTAATTGGTGCACTGATCACAACACTTAAAAATGGATTTAAGATATTTTTTGACCACTCTGGTGTAAACTTATCAATTCCAATTTCAACATATTTAAATAAAATCACTGCTAACATTGCTGGAATAATAGATGATACATAATTTCCATGAATCACTGGGATCACACCAAACAAATGTGTTGCTTTATCTGTTCCTAATAAGCTGATCACATCTGGATAGATCAATACAGATGCAACCATCACTGCTAACGATGTATTACAATTTAATTTTTTAGATGCATTGAATGCTACTAAAATTGGCAGAAAGTAAAATGGTACATCAGCTAACGCACTCATCAACACGTAAGTATCACTTGTTGTAGCTAAAACTCCTGTCAATGTTGGTCCCAAAATAACTGCCAATACTTTTAAGAGTCCTCCTGCAACAAGTGCTGGGAATAAAGGACTCATACATCCAGAGATAAAATCAAGTGCGATGGATACCGGATTTTGTTTTTCTTTCTTTGTTACCTCCTGATTGGATGTATCCAGATCAGAAATTCCTTCCAAAGTCATTAACTGTTTATAAACATTTCCAACGTTATTTCCAATGATCACCTGATACTGTCCACCGGCTACGTTTGTTCCAACAACTCCTGAGATTTTCTCAATCTCTTTACTCTTTGGAATGCTTTGATCTTTTAATACAAAACGTAATCTTGTCATGCAATGTGCCACAGATGAAACATTGGCTGCCCCTCCAACTGCTTCTAACACATTCATTGCAATTTCTCTATTTTTATCTGCCATAATCTTTCCTCCTGATCTTGTTTATTATCTCATATTTCATCTGCTCTTGCGCGCCATTTTGCGGATAAAATATGAAAATAAAGTAATAAAAAAACCTCCCACAGCAAAAATACAAACTTGTTGTATCTTTGTGTGGAAGGTTATGCCTACTTAGTTACAGTCCTTCTCTCACACATATACGATTAATATGTAAAATCAGATATAGTTTTTCCTCATCCGAAAGCTTAATCTTACACTTTCTTCTGAAATATTGATCAAACAGATCAACACACGCCGCAATCTCAGGGAACTCTTCCCTCATCGACTGATACATGATCCCATTATCGGAATCCAGCGTCTGATGATTTGCGATTCTCTTTAGTAAATACATCAAATGTGATGTGTATCTGGCAAAATTAAAAGAATCTCTCTCAATTAATATGCCAATCTCATTCTCTACGATACTGATCGTATCTTCAAGAATATCATCATATTCCATCTCCAATTTATCAACTTCGTCTTTCTGACTCTTTGTATTATATCTTGCATTCACAAGATTCATCGCAATCCCTGAAGCTTCATTCTGGTTTAATCTCACTGCAAAACGTCTTTCCATCTGTTTTACTGCGTATTTTCCTAACTTTGCTTCCTTTGGAAATGTATTCTCAATCTCATAGATTAATGGCATCTGTACATAGATATTCTTCTTTGCTCGTTGTATACAAAAATTGATATGATCCGCCATCGTCAGTACCAGATTAGGATTCAGCTCATAATCGAGTTCATTCTTTGCAATGTCAATAAATTTCACTGTGAAATGAAATACTTTCTCTGGAAGTTCATTCAATAACTCCAGATATTTCTGATCGATATCGTAAAATGTACGATTGATCACGCTTAAATCCTCAATCTCATATGGAACTTTCGGAAATCCGATACCTTTTCCAAAGGCAATCAGCTCATTTCCTTCGCCGTCCACACAGATTGCAAAGTTGTTATTTATTTTTTTAATTACTTGCATGTTCTTCACCAACTAAAAAAACTCCCCAAGACAAAAAACACCTGTTGCATTGAATCGGTGTTATTAGTAATGCCTCAAAGAGTAACAACCTAATTAACATAATTTATGTTACCACTCATTTTTGACATTGTCTATTGATTTTTTACACAAAAACATTTTTATTTTTTGTGCATGTTTCACAATTTTATCTGTTTCCCTGTTGGATCAATGCGGTAATTGCTTCGATAGATCAATCTGGAGGCTGGTACGAACTGATATCCTTTTGCTTTGATATTTCTAATAATCTGCTTTAATGCCTGTTTGGTACATTTTGTTCCGGTGTGCATCAGGATGATACTTCCTGGAGATAAGTTTTTGTGTTCACATACTTTCTTTATTAATTGTTCTTTCGTTGGTTCCTGCCAGTCTAAGCTGTCTACGTTCCACTGAATAATATAATAATTCATTCTTCTTGCA
>QWCN01014607.1_pt1 | contig 12464 bp, 7 predicted proteins | sample 1972711 | NCBI WGS metagenome assembly QWCN01 (sample SAMN09866707, study PRJNA288562) | Human gut metagenome isolate term1_stool, whole genome shotgun sequencing... | isolation source: gut | host: Homo sapiens | place: USA: California | reverse complement strand
TGACGGACACGTAAATCTGTCTTCCAAACTGGAGTACTCCCAATATCGTGAATGGTTTGACAGCTATCCGGCCAATTTCAGCGACAGCATCCAACGTGTTTATCTAGGTAAGGATTATGCCCAATCCTCGGGTATGAAGTATCAGATATTCGAGGACAATATAGCCTATATTTATTGTGGCAGTTTCCAATCGGGCATCGGTGAAGGAAATCTGGACGAGGTTCTAAACAAACTGGCTATTTGTGATGGGTTGATTATTGATGTGCGAAATAATTCGGGTGGTAATCTTACCACAGCCGAGAAATTAGCCGCACGTTTCACGAATGAAAAAGTGCTGGTAGGCTATATGTCCCATAAAACCGGACCGGGGCACAATGACTTCTCCACTCCCAAAGCAGTTTGGCTGGAACCGTCACTAGACCGTGTACGCTGGCAAAAACAGGCGGTAGTGCTGACTAACCGCCGCTCTTTCAGCGCCACTAATGATTTTGTGAACAGAATGAAAATACTACCTAAAGTAACCATCATCGGTGACAAAACAGGTGGCGGTTCCGGCCTGCCCTTCTCCTCCGAACTGCCCAACGGCTGGTCTGTCCGCTTCTCGGCCAGCCCCATGTACGATGCGGATATGCAACATCTGGAATTCGGTATAGATCCGGACATCAAAGTCAATATGAGTTCAGAGGATATGCAACGCAATGTAGATACCATTATTGAGGCTGCACGTGAATATTTACATAGCCACAAAGAATAATTTTCTAAAAATCTTTGGTACTTAAGAAATATTGCTTATCTTTGCACCCGCTTACCAAAAGCAATGTCGCGCGTGTGGCGTAATTGGTAGCCGCGCCAGACTTAGGATCTGGTGTCGTGAGACGTGTAGGTTCGAGTCCTATCACGCGCACAAGTTTCCGTATAGAAACAGACAAAAGCCCTCGAAATTATCCGATTTCGTCATCGGAATTTCAGTATAAGCACCGTTTTCGTAATTATAGTTATTGCCTTCATCCTCATAAAGCACAAAATTACCATCGGCACCAGGATAAACACAAACCTTGAGATTGTCCCATTTCTTCTCGGTCACGTATTGCACATCGGGACCTAACGGCACGATGCTTCCAGCACGTACATAAAGCGGAATACGATTGAACACAGTCGTCACCTTCAGCTTCTGCCCACCTTCTGCCACTTCGTTCGTCCAAAAATCATACCATTGGCTACCGGCAGGCAAATATAGTTCCATTTCTTTAGATTGAGTAAAATCGACAGACAATAGAGGGATATCAGACTCCTGCGCTTTGCAGCCCCACCCTTCATTCTCTTTCAAGATTTGCTGTGCCTGCTCAGGAGTGTATTGGGCATGTAATACAGGTGCCACCAAAAAGGATGATCCAAACATATACTCACTGCCCATGTTCCATGTCTTAGGATCACTGAGAAAATCCATGAATAGTGCCCGCATAAACGTGGAATTACGATGACTTACTTCCCAAGATGTAGAATAGATATAAGGCATCAACGAATAACGGAGTTTTATAGCATCAACCAATGCATCATACACCGGCTCACCAGCTTTACCATAGAGGAAAATTTCGCGAGGTGCATCAGCCCCGTGACTACGCATCATTGGACAAAATACACCGAATTGCGCCCAACGCACATACAATTCATGGAACATAGGATTTTTTGTAGCCGTTCCACCTCCCAAGCTATTGTTATAAGAACCGGCAAAGAATCCGCCAAGGTCAGTATTCCAATGCGGCATTCCCGTCAGAGAAAAATTCAACCCGGCAGTAATTTGCCTACGAAACATATCCCATGAAGATCCTACATCGCCCGTCCATACATTTGAGCCATAACGTTGTTGCCCCAAGAATCCTGAACGGGTCAAGATAATGACACGCTTATCGTGAGTCAGAGCACGCTGATGATCAGACACTCCGCCTACTGTTACGAGTGGAAAAGCGTTCCGTACGCTACGGAAGGAACCGGAATAAGTCTGTCGGTCGAAATCCGAATCTTTGGGGTTAAAGTGGTCAGGTTCTGTCGAGTCCATCCACCATCCGTCCATGCCAAGCTGAAAGATACCTTTGTTCAAGTAATTCCAATAAATATCACGAGCCTTCGGATGATATGGATCATAAACCTTCACGCCAGAAGGATAATCAAAGTTAGGCGGCCATCCTTCCACACCCGATTCGGGCCATGTAGCCATATCCATCAGCAACCCTTCCTTCTCAAGTTCCTTGAAAGGTTTAGTCTTTGGACCAAAAGAAGACCAAATGGAAATCATCATGTGTGCATTCAAGCCGTGGACTTCATCAATCATCCTTTTCGGATCACGGTACTCGTAATTCAGGAACTCCATTGCATTCCATAAATAGTTACTTCCCCAATATTGCCAATCCTGAATGATACAGTCAAGCGGTATGCCCAATTCACGGTATTTCTTCACAACACTTACCACTTCATCCTGGCTCTTATAGCGCTCTTTGCTTTGCATAAATCCATAACTCCACAAAGGCATCATAGGAACAGAACCGGTCAGCAAGCGAATCTGTGCAATTACACCGTCAGCCGAACCACCATACATGAAATAATAATCGATACAATCGCCTACATCTGAACGGAACGACGTTTCCTCTTCATTGTCAACATACATCGTACCTGCATAATTATCCCAAAATACACCATATCCCTTAGTCGACTGAAAAACAGGAGTTACGTCTTCTGTATTGCCTTGCACCAGATACTTCTCTATTCCACGTTGCATCATCTGTCCGTTTTGAAGTTGTCCAAGTCCATAAAGCCCTTCATCCTTATCGGTTTTAAAACTTTGGTAAACAGAATAAGTAGCCCGCCCTGCGTCATTGACAGGTATGAATGCCTTCACATTCTCCAATTCCTTCAATAGGGGCATCCCATTACGTGTTTCATAAATCAGAACACCTGTTTTTGTGTCTAGTTTCACCGTCAGTAAACGGCTCTTCATTACAATATTGCCATCTTCCGACGTAGAAACTTTAAGAACCGTTTTTTCAGGTCTTGCAATAACCGAAAGACTTTTCTTATCTACCGATTGCCCATGCGGCATTTTCAACACGCGCAGACTATTAGCATTAAACCATTGCACTTCCACATCTATCTTTTTCCCAAAAATAGAAGCCTTAATGCCTGTTTCTGTCCGCTGATATTCCTGCGACCACACCAAAGTGGTCAACAGACAACAGAATGTAAAAATAAGTTCTCGTTTCATAAACTCTAACTTTATATTAGTTATCAATAAGTATTAATTAACCTTCCACCAATCCAGCATAAACTATTTTTATTCTATCTCCTCAAAGGGATAAGCTTATCTATCATCATTAATAAAAACTTCCATAGCAATATCAAAACAATTGTCTATATGCTAAAAACACTTACCCTTATCCTATTTCCTCAACTTAACCCATACCACAAAACCTCCGCGAGGCTGGCACTCTATATTCAATTCTTTGGTATCGAATGCCGAATTTTCAATTTTTATTTGTTTCCCATCAGTAGTATCCGAAAACAGTTGGATAAGCTGAATAGAATCTTTAATAAACTCCAAATTCACACGAAATGATTTTGTATTTTCCGTACCATTCAAACCGGAAATATACCAACTATCCTTACTTTTACGAGCAATAACAACACTTTCAGCCGGATAACCGGACAGCAGTCTGGTATCCTCCCATGCAACCGGAAGATACCTGATAAAGTTCTGTACCTCTACCGGTTGTTGCCTATACCCTTCAGGACGATCTGCCAAATGCTGTAGAGCCGACTCAAAAATAACAAGTAACGCCAATTCATGCGCATCGGTAGTGATATGTGGATGTTGTGAATTGGTAAATGTACAAGGCGTATAGTCCATCGGACCTATCACATTACGGGTAAAAGGCAAGGTACAATTATGCCAAGCTGCATTATCAGTCAATGTCGGTTTATTATTATACCATTCGGCCCCATATACCGCTTCCACACTCATCAGGTTTGGGTATGTCCGTTGCCAGCCTCTGGGAATAGCTGCCCCATGAAAATTGACTAACAATTTATGCCTGGCTGCATCCTCCAGCAAATCAATATAATAATTCATCGTACCTATAGAATCTCCACCAAAAAAGTCTATCTTAACTCCCTGAATACCTATTTCTTTTAGCCATTCAAATTCTTTGTCACGCACTTCCGGGGTATTCAACCGATATAACGGAGTAGGATCACACCATGCAGTAGAAGAATTATACCATATCAAAGGAGTTACATTTTTCTCTTTACAATAGTTCATTGCATCATTCAGATTTCCTCCATTCCCCATTGCATCCCATTCCCAATCAATCAACATATAGGGCAAATCAAAGTCTGCGGCAAAATCAATATATTTCTTCACTATTTGATAATCCTTAGAACCATGATTATATGCCCAATATATCCAAGAGACCAATCCAGGTTTTATCCATTGGGTATCTTGGATTTTACATGGTTCACTCACATCAGTTACCAAAGTCGATTCGACAATATCAGCCAATGTTCCTATGATAGCGACACGCCAAGGTGAATACCAGCCGGATGGGCATATCAACCGTTCATCCGATAATTTTATCTTATAGATAGAAGAATCAGCTGCATTAGTAAGATAAGCTCCTGTGTTATCACGTAATATGTTGGCTTCGGTTAATAGTACAAAAGCACTGTCCGAAGGTTGGAACAATGTTGGAAAACTCCACTCACGTCCCTCATTATCTGCAACGCCGTCCGTATTTGGCCAATAAAAGCCCTCATAACCTACAGTAAATTTTTGTGTCCAACGCTTGATACCTGGAGTAAAAGCAAATGCAGTGTACTCATCAAGAACCACAATCTCTTCTTTGGTTTTAGGAAGATGATAACGGAAAGCTATACCATCATTATAAACCCGGAAAATAAGATCTACCCGAAGTCCTTTGACATTTTCAAACCGATAAGTACATTCATTAGCCTCATTATGGCAATGCCTGCGTTTACCAGTCAGCATTTCATAATCATCAACTACAGAAGTTACAGGAGTTGAGCTTATCAATTTAAAGCAATCATCCGTATCCGACGTTTTTAGACCTATTTCAGGTAATGACATCATTTTAACTTTATCCCGCCCACTATGATAAATAACAGAAAAACCTTTTTCAGCATGATATTCAATGGCTATCTTACCGTTAGGAGATTGTAATAAATTGTTTTGCATCGTACATGAAATGCAGGATAAGCACAACAGTGCAATGATAGTAAAATATTTCATAATCATTAAATTGTTCAATGTACCTTCTATTATATTTTAAGGAAAAAGAGAATACTTTATCAGCACCCTCTCTTTCCTCTCTTTTTTAATTATTCATATAGATAAAACATACGTTCCATCATACTCCATTTTTCTTTAGCAAGTTCCCCTTTCCTGCATTGTTGGAATACCGATACAAAATCTTCCCATTCCTGCTGTCGGGGTAAAGTCGCAAGTTTAGCCATAGCAGATTCCCAATCGAAATCAATAGGAGTTTCGACAATCATGAATAACCGATTACCGCATATATATATTTCCATTTCTAAAATACCAACTGAACGGATCCCCTCTCTGATCTCCCGCCACGACTTCGCTCCGGATCATCCTTCAAATCCATTGTCTGACAATATCTCTTTACCGGATAGCCATATCTTTTCATTTCATATCCATTTTCTTTCATCTTATCTTAAACTTAATCCTGCTTAATTATATCCCTCATTCTGTTTCAGATTCTTATTTACATTCAAATCATTTTGAGGAATAGGAAAATATCGGTTATGGGGTGCCCATGTACGTTTCTCAAATTGATAATACATATTTTCATCCACCGGAGAAGCAGTAGCCCCACTCCCTCTATAATTACGAGCTTGAGGATCATCCGACAATTTTACTCCGGTAAATGTATGATTAAGTTCTTTCTCGGCAATGCCCCAACGTAACACGTCATAATATCGAAGCCCCTCGAATGCCAGTTCCACACGTCTTTCTTTACGAACTGCTTCACGAACAAGTTCCTGTGTCGCTACGTCTGTCTTTTTTATTCCAACCAATTTCACACGATCACGTATATCATTGATAGTCAAATCCAATAAATTCTGGTCTACTGCATTCGGCTGCGATTCATTTACCGCTTCCAGATAGCTTAATAGAACCTCAGCATAACGCATAATAGGAGTATAAGTGGGAGTAGAACCTAAATTATTAGTTATAGACGGATCACAACCTTTCTTCGGACAATATCCATTAAATAAGGCAAATTTATTATAGCTATCTGCAGTATTAGCTCCCTTAAAGCAATCATAAATTATATCATTATACTTAGTTCCCTCATAACTTCCCAAAGGAGGTAAAAAAATAGAAGCATACAAGCGCAAATCCCGATTAACATAAGGATCATTCTCATCATAAACCTCAGAAGTCTTAATGTCCTTGCCGTCTGCACAGAAATATTCTTTCACCAATTCGTTATATGGTGAGAACTGATGCCACCCTCCATAAGCAGCTTCAGGATATAAATATTGATAACGTGAATTAGTATACAAATCCTTTATCCCCATAATACAAAATATTATCTCAGGGCTATATTCACCTCCTATTTGAAAAAGTTTCTCATAGCTGTCCTCTCCATTACGACGATCCAATTCATATATTCCCGACTCAATCACACTACGTAAAATAGTAGCAGCATCTCCCCATCTCTCTTGTGCCAGATAAAGACGACTTAAAAGTACCTTAGCCGCCCCCCTGGTAAACCGGCCATATTCCTCTGAAGAATATTGGACAGGCAACAAGTCTATAGCAGTCTTCAAGTCCTTCTCCACTTGCGAATAGACTTCAGTCTGAGGTGTTTGAGAGATAGAATTCGCTTCGTCCACCGACAGAGTTTTCAAAGGCATAGGAACATCCTTATAATAAAATGCCAAATTTAAAAAGAAATAAGCTCGTAAACACTTCACTTCGGCAGACCACTGTTCTTTTTTAGATTCTTCCATCGGACAGTCCGTAATATTCTCTAGAAAAGTGTTGTACTTAGCTATTTGCGTATATGCATTTCCCCAATACCAACGTAAATTACTGTTAGTAGCCACCGTATTGGAACTAGCCATTAAAGTAGAAAAATTTTCCTTTTCCGTTCCGTTTCCACCTGCAAAATCCAAATAGAGCAACCCTTGTGGCGTAGCAAAATCATCATGCGACCAACCAGTCTGGAAACGATAACATCCTGTCAAAGCCAACATGGCATCCCCTTCACCAGTCCAAAAACTACCATCAGAAATTGCTGAAGGTGGCTCCTTATCTAATAAATCCGAGCAACCAGTTGTTACTAGTGATACAGCCAAAGCACATAAACAAGCCTTTGTCATTCCTAATGTATTATATATATTTTTCATAATGATTCTTGATTGAATGATTTACTTAGAACTTGAAATTAAATCCGAATGAATAAATACTATTGACCGGATAATAAGAGGGAGAATCCCCTGTTCCTATCTCATTTTCAGGATCCCAACCTTTATAGAAACTATTGAAAGAGAACAGATTTTGTCCGCTTACATAAACACGCACATTTTCCAAACCTATTTTTTTAGTCCATGCTTTTGGGAATGTATATCCTATTTGTATATTCTTGACTCGTAAGAAACTAGCATTACGGACCCAATAATCAGAAGTTTGAAGATTAGTGTCATTCATATTCAAAGTTTCCAATCGAGGATATTCAGCCCATTTATCAGGATTTTCTTCCTTCCAACAAGATTCAGCCTGCCATCTCTGTATCTGTCCACCGTTGTAGAATGCATAAGCCATATAAGATCCTATCAAACGCTTATGACCTCCTAAACCTTGTAATAAAGCTGAAAAATCAAAACCTTTATAAGAAGCGGAAAGATTCAAACCATAATAAAACTTCGGGGTAGTACTTCCCAATACGGTACGATCATATTGCGCATCCACCTTACCATCGGGAACCCCGTCAGGACCACTAATATCTTTGTATTTCACATAACCAGGTTTCAATCCTGACTTACTTACCAATTGCTCAGGAGCCGCATCTATTTCCGCTTGGTCTACAAACAGTCCATCAGTTTCATATCCATATATAATACCTATCGGTTGCCCTACAATTCTGTTATTATTAATTTCTTCGGTAGCTCCGTTCGCCAATTTCTCAACTGCATTTTTTACCCATGTAAAATTAGGAGAAATACTAAACCGGAAATCACGTCCTATTTGTCCGTTATAAGTCAGATTTATTTCAATTCCTTCGTTCGAAACAGCTCCAACATTAGATTGTCCGACTTCACGTCCCATAATACTAGACACCTCAACTGGTGCTAAAATGTCCGAAGTATATTTATAAAAATAATCCAATGTTCCACTAAAACGTCCATTCAATAAACTAAAATCTAAACCAATATCCGTTATAGCCGTCTTTTCCCAAGTAATTTCCGGATTATTATAGGTTTTCATGTAAGCCCCAGACTGAAGAGTTGCCGGATTTCCAAAAGGATAATCATGTCCAAGTTCATAAATCTGTTGGTAAGGATAAACACCTATATTTTGATTACCAAGTACACCATAGGAAGCACGCAATTTCAAATTATCAACTACAGCTGAAACTGCCGCATTCTTCCAAAAATCCTCCTCAGAAATTCTCCACCCTGCAGAAACTGACGGGAAAAGTCCCCAACGATGACCGTCCGCAAAACGTGACGATCCATCATAGCGCAAATTAGCCTCTAATAAATAACGATCTTTCCATGCATAATTTATACGCCCGAAAAAAGAAAGCAACGCATATTCTTCCAATGAACTATCATTAGTAGCTGTTGATTTATCTCCAGAACCTAATTCATACAAATAATTATTAGGAAACGTATTTCTATAACCTTCCAAACCTTTATTATTAGATTGCTCCACAGAAGTACCCGCCAATAACTTAAAAGTATGATTTTTAATTTGTTTTTCATAAGTAGCTAATGCTTCAAAGGTAGTATACGTATTATTTGCAGTCCATACATTTAAAGTAGCGGGCCCCACTGTCTTACTATCATCAAAATAAGTATCAGCCCGGTACGCTTTATCATATTTAGTCCAGTAATTCACCCCAGCTTTACCTATAAAAGAAAGTCCGTCTACAGGAGTATTCCATGTCAATTGTCCGGAAGCACTTATATTTCTACTCACATTCTGCACAAAAGATTCACTCGCCAACCACGCTTCCGGACTATAATTATCCTGATATCCAAAACTTCCATCCGACTTTTGCCCGGCATAAATAGGTCCCTGACGAACAGCATATCCTATCATTCCATCAATACTTTGTGGTTCGCCATTAGGAGCATTATATTTATTATTATAAGCATTAATATTCAAATTAAGCATCAGCCCTTTGGCGATTTCACTTTTCATAGTAAACAGTGCAGTCATTCTTTCATTAGACGTTTTTGCCGTCATACCTTCCTGATTTCTATAACCTACTGATAAATTATAACTTGTCGTAGCATTTCCTCCTTGTATGCTGAGATTATGTTGGTGTTGAAAACCAGAACCAGATTCCAACAGCCATTTTAAGTGATTTACATTCGGATAATTATCCGGATCAGATCCATCTCTATACTTTTGAATCTGTTCAGGTAAATAAGCTTCCTGCTTACCCATATTCCGCATAGCCATATTATAATATTCCGCATATTCCCATGATGGTAAAAAATCAGGCAATTCCGTAGGCCGTTGCCAACCAAAAGAATTACTATATGTAATAGTCGTTTTACCTTGTGCACCCTTCTTTGTTTCAATCAAGATCACCCCATTAGCAGCACGATTACCATAAATAGAAGCAGAAGCTGCATCTTTCAAAAAAGAAATGCTCTGAATATCATTAGGATCTACATCATCAATGTTACCTGATAAACCATCAATCAAAACCAATGGATCTGTTCCAGCTTTTGAAAATGTACCAGTTCCACGAATTTTAACAGTTGCTCCTTGTCCGGGACGACCTGAAGTTTGCAATACACTTAAACCTGGAGCCAAACCTGCCAGTGCTTGAGCAGTACTCATAACAGGCTTACTAGCCAAGTCTTCAGCTGAAACAGCAGATACGGCTCCTGTTAAATTCACCTTTTTCTGTGTTCCATATCCAACTACAACTACTTCTTCCAACTTTTTTGTATCTTCTTCCATTATAATACGAAGTAACTTGTTACTTTCAACCTTTATTTCTTGCGAAATATAACCTACATAACTTATCTGGAGCATGTTTCCCATTTCAGCAGACAGAGAAAATTTGCCATCCAAATCAGTAACAGTTCCATTGGAAGTACCTTTAACCAAGATACTGACCCCAATTAACGGCTCACCGGAAAAATCAGTAACCAAACCATTGACATTACTCTGTGTCTGTGCCCAAGTAGTATAGCTCAGGCAACACATCAACAAGACCACCAAGAATCTTATTGGCTGCATACATTCTAATCTGTTTTTCATTATTCTATTGATTATTGGGTTATTATCTTAAATACGGGAGCAATCTTATTCAACTGTACATCAGGCATATCAATAACAACTCCTTGCGCTGTACGAGTAAAAGATACCTTTCCATAACCTAACAATTCAATTTTAGTAATTTTATCAGGATACAACTCACTTCCCGTTGCCAGCGATTGAATGACAACTTGCTTTTCTTCCGGCCATGCAAGGACTGTAGCATAGAGATATTTCTTGGTTTGAGTAAAACGGATTTCAGATGCAGTGGCTTTAGTGTAAGCACCTTCATTGAAACCTTGGGCATTAATCTTGATATCAGCATTGGCTATCGGACCTTCTCCGAAGACTTTCCACGGGCGTGTATCATAAATAGCCTCTTTATTCATACTCATCCAGTCACCAAATTCATTTAAAATGGCTTCTTCCTTTTCATCGAAAGTTCCGTCAGCCCGAAGAGGAACACTAAGCAACAAATTACCGTTCTTACTGACCACATCCACTAATAGTTTCACTACATCGGAAGCACTTTTATACCAGCCGTTCTCCGCCAGTCTGGTATCATAATGCCAACCGCCTAAACAAGAACAAGTCTGCCATGGCTCTTCATAAATACTATTGGGAGATCCCCTTTCCACATCCCATACCAAAGCTTTACGTTGTTCATCGGTAAGAATTTTACCAAACATAACAGCACTGAAATCCCCCTTACGAACAACCATGTTGTGATTATAAAAATGTGCGGCAATCTTCAAACCCGCATCACTGATAGGATAAAACGGTACACCAGTCACATCAAAATAAATCAAATCGGGATTATAACGGTTTATTGCATCGACTGTACGATCATAAAAGTTTGTCACATATTCTTGAGTAGGAATACAAACACCATTTCCCCATGCCCATTGACGGTGAATCATACCGTCAGCCCAACTTCCAGCGCTTAACGGATGATTCTGTGCATAAAGTTTTTGAGGATCGTAGCCTTCCCACCACTTACCCTTACCATCTTCTTTAGTCAAACATCCATCGTAGGGTACACCTGCCTTCTCGCCATGACGGTCGTATCGTTGAGCCGGTTCATACCAGCTCCACGCATGGTCCGCACCCAGCCCGCCAATATATCCTTCTTAGGGCCTATATTCACGGAATTCCATTCCTGATATTGGCTATCCCATAAATCATAATTATCATGGTGATTACCTAAAGCGAAGAAATACTGGGCACCAATCTTCTTATAAAAGGAAACCAATTTGTCCGGATCCCATTTCTCGGCTTTAAACAAAGGCAATATATCCTTGAAGCCCACTTCAGAGGGATGGCCATAATGTTCCACATGGTGCTTATACTCGCGCGAACCTTCCAAATAGAGAGAACGCGCCATCCAGTCGCCGGACCCTTCCACACATTGCGGTCCCCAATGTGCCCAAATACCAAATTTGGCATTTCTAAACCATTCAGGAACTTTATAGTTCTGCAGTGATTCCCAAGTAGGTTCGAACTCTCCCTCCTGCATTTTTTCATTTTTCTCTGAAACAGGTACCTGGTAAGTCTGAGCCTCCAAAACTCCCGTCCAAAGCAACAAAGCCGAAGCCAAAAGAAAATGTTTTGCTTTCATAGTATAATTGCTTTATATGTTTTTCAATTATCAATAGTGCAAATATACAGAGTTGAAACCAATTTATATTATCCAAATGCGCCATTATGTAGGATAATATCGACTTTTACCTGAAATAATTCAAAAACAAATACCAAAACAGGTGATTTGATATGAAAATATCGATTTCCCATTGGATTATATATATACTTTTGCTTACTTTGTACAAAACTGAATCTTTCATTCTAATACCTTAAGGAATATGACACAATCAATCGACCAATTACATTTACTTATATTAAATGTAGGACTAGCCATTCACAATGC
>QWCN01011433.1_pt1 | contig 12475 bp, 12 predicted proteins | sample 1972711 | NCBI WGS metagenome assembly QWCN01 (sample SAMN09866707, study PRJNA288562) | Human gut metagenome isolate term1_stool, whole genome shotgun sequencing... | isolation source: gut | host: Homo sapiens | place: USA: California | reverse complement strand
TAGTCGAGGTACAGCATCGACGCGACCGCGTCCACGCGCAGGCCGTCCACATGGAACTCGCGCAGCCAGAACGCAGCAGAGGAAAGGAGAAAGCTCTTCACCTCGCCGCGGCCATAGTCGAACACACGCGTTCCCCAGCCCTCGTGCTCGCGCTTATTGGGGTCGGCGTATTCGTAGCAGGGCGTGCCGTCAAAGTCGATGAGGCCGTGCGCGTCCTTGCAGAAGTGCGACGGCACCCAGTCCAAAATGACGGAAATGCTCTTTTGGTGCAGATGGTCGACAAAGTACATAAAGTCCCTGGGCGTGCCGTAGCGCGACGTTGCGGCAAAATAGCCGGTGCACTGATAGCCCCAGGAATCGTCAAGCGGATACTCGGTGACGGGCATGAGCTCGACGCAGTTGTAGCCAAGGTCCAGAACGTGATCCGCCAGCTCGTGCGCGAGCGTGCGGTAGTCGTAAAAATCGCCGTTTTCGTGCCGCCGCCATGAGCCGAGGTGGACCTCGTAAATGTTGAGGCGTGGAAGGCGTAGGGGTCGGCCTTGAGGACCGTTTCGCCCGATTGTGCCGTCACGGCGAACTTGTAGGTATCGTAGCGCTTGAGGGACGGCACAAAACACTCCCAGAAACCGTCCGCGTTCTTTTCCATCGGGTGGGCGTAGCCGTTCCAGCCGCAGAAATCGCCCACAACGGACACATACGCGGCGTTCGGCGCCCAGGTGCGGAAGACGTAGCCGTCTTTCCCCGACCGCCGCGTGCGGTGCGCGCCGAGATAGCGGTAGGCCTCGCTGTTCGTGCCGCCGTAAAAGGCTGCAGCGTCAAATCGTCTGCTGGTTTGTTTCATGCCTCTTGTCCTTTCTCCTCATAGAGCGTATGAGAGCGGCGCAGCACCTTATTCCTCATCCGGTGCGCGCTGCACTGCCGCGCCGCCGAGGCCGAAATCGTCCTCCACGCTCGCTGTGTCGCGGCGGAGCATATTTTCCATCACGCGGATATCGCTGTCGATGTCCATCGCCTCGTTGCGGTACAAATCGTCGAGCTGCTTGTCAAAGCCCTTGATGAGGGCATCCATCGTCTCTTCGATGCGCTCCTGCGCGCGGGAGAGATTCTCGCCCTCGATGCCCGCCTCTTCAAACTTGGCGTAGCTGTCAAGCAGCTTGAGCGTCGTGGGCAGGTAGTAATTGAGGAACGTCGCGGCCTGTTGCTGCTTTTCGGGATGCTCCTCGACCTCGCGGAAAATTTTGCCCGCAACGGTCTCGAGATGGTCGATCTTCTCGCTCAGCACGGGGTCGGCGATGCGGTCGTTGGCCGAGCGGATGGCGCGCAGCGCGCCCGCATAGCCCTCGTTGGCCTCCTTGGGCGTGACGTTTTCCTTTTTCGCGGTCGCATTCGCGTAGTCGGCAAAGGCGTCGGCGCTGCGGAAGAAGATGCCGCGGCCGCTGTCTAAGTACGCGCCCGTGCCGAGCAGACCCTTTTCGACCATGTAGTCAAGGTCACTCTCGATCTTTTTGCGGCTCTTGCCCGTTACGGTGCAGAGCTCCTCCACGCTGATGTAGCCGCGCTCGCCCATCACGGCGAGATAGCGCGCGATGCGTGCACTGCGGCGCTTCATGCGCTGACCGGCAGCAAACATCGCGATACCGCCGGCGAGGAAGCCGCACTCGGACAGCATGTACTCGGCCATGTAGGAATACCAGCCGTAGCCGATGATCTCGCCGATGTTCGAGATCAGCCCGCTGCCGGCAGCCAAGGCGATAATGCCGCCGATGATCATCAGCGTGCGCGCGGTCTTGTCGGAAGTCTTCGGCGCGCGGTTCATCTGCTTCGCCGTCTTCACCACGGACTTTTCCACCTTGCTGCGCGAGGAAACGTTTGCATTCGGGCTTGTGGACGTGCGCATGCCGCCGCGCGAGGAATTCACCTTCTTCGGCTTGTCCGAGAGCTTGGAGATGAGCGCGATGAGGCCGATGGGCCACAGGCCGAAGGCGAACAGCGCCGCGATCAAAATCCAGCCGCCGACGTCGACATCGTTCTTTTTCTTTGTTTTTCCGCCGCTCTCGTCAAAGCGGAACGAACCGGTCTCGGGATCGTATTCAAAATCCTTGCTCATTTATCTGTTCTCCTTTTTCTTGCCCGCTCTTGCGGCGCGCTCGCGCTCAAAGTCGACGATCTTCGTCTTTTTACCTGTCTTTTCGTCCAGCACATAGAGCGTATTGAGCTGGGATTTTAGGTTTGCCTTCACCGAGTCGATGTAGTCGCGGCGCAGCTGCGCCTGCTCCTCTTTCTCCTCGTCGGTCAAGCCTTCAGCTTTGGCCTTGTGCGCCAGCGCGTTGATGCGCGCGATCTTTTCATCCATCGTCATTGTTTGATTCTCCTTACAGGTATCGGTGCAGAAGCAGCGCCGTTCTTCCTTTTTTACTCAGGCCGCCGACCTCGGCGACCTCGAACTTGCCGAGGCCGCGGGCGGAGATCACATCCCCCTGCGCGACGGGGGCGTCGCTCTTGAGCGTTTCGCGGTAGTTGAGCTGCACGCGGCCCGAGGAAATGAGCTCCTGCGCCTTGCCGCGGCTCATCGAAAAGCCGCTCGCCGCCACGGCGTCGAGCCGCAGTGTCGAGACCGTGTCGCGAATCTCCTTGACCTTGAGCTCGGGGACGCTCAAGTCTGAAAGCTCGATCTCGCTGACCGAGAGCTTCACGCGCCCCGCGCTCGTCACGTTTTGCAGCAGATACGGCGCGATATCGCGCGAGACGATCAAATCGCACGAGCCCTCCGACACCAAAATGTCGCCGAGCTTTTCGCGCGTGACGCCCTGCGCCATCAGCGAGCCGAGAAAGTCGCGGTGCGTCAGCGTATCTTCCTTGCGATACGTGCAGCGGAGCGCCGTCATGTACTCGCTCTCGTCGGCCTCCTCCTGCCAGTCGGGCAGAAAGAGGAGCATTCTCCGCTCCGCGCGCTCAAATCCACCGCAGAAGGCGCAGCCGTCATGAATGGCGGCGGCGTGCAGTAGGTCCTGCGCGCTGCGCTGCTCAGCGGGGCTCAAAAAGTCCGTCGCCGACGGGATATTGCGGTTTCTGCTCTGCTCACACTTGTCCAGAATGTGCGCCAGCAGCACGCGCTCATCGCCATTGCGCGCGGCGCGATCCAAAAGCTGCCGTCTGTCCATCATGCTTTCCCATTCTGCGTGCGCCAGAGGGACGCATACTCGCCGTTTTGCGCGAGCAGCGCCTCGTGGCTGCCCTGCTCGGCGATGCGGCCATTCTCGACGACGAGGATGCGGTCCGCCGAGCGGATGGTCGAGAGGCGGTGCGCGATCACAAGCGTCGTGCGCCCACGCGCGAGCTCGTCGAAAGCGTGCTGAATTTTGACCTCCGTCACGCTGTCGAGCGCGCTCGTCGCCTCGTCCAGAATGAGGATGGGCGGGTTTTTGAGGAAGATGCGCGCGATGGACACGCGCTGCTTCTGTCCGCCGGAGAGCATCGTGCCGCGCTCGCCGACATAGGTGTCGAAGCCGTGCGGCATGGCCATGATATCATCGTAAATCTCCGCGCGCTTCGCCGCTTCGACGATCTCCTCGTCCGTCGCGTCGGGGCGGCCATAGCGGATATTCTCGCGCACCGTGTCGGCAAAGAGGAACACATCCTGCTGCACGATGCCGATGGCGCGGTGAAGAGACGACTGCGTAAGAGAGCGCACATCTTCCCCGTCGATACGGATCGCGCCCTCGCTCACCTCGTAAAAGCGCGGGATGAGCTGGCAGAGCGTCGACTTGCCTCCGCCGGAGGGGCCGACGACGGCGAGCATCTCGCCAGGCCTTATGTGCACGCTCACGTCGTGGAGCACGCCTTCATTCTCCTCGCCCTCGTAAGAAAAGCTCACATGGTCGACGTCGATCTCGCCGCGGCAGTGTTCGAGCTCCTTCGCGTCCGGTGCGTCCTTGAGCGCGGGCTCGACGCGCATGAGCGCCGTGAAGCGCTCAAGACCTGCAAAGCCACGAGCAAAAATCTCAGAGAAATTCGCGAGCTTTCGCACGGGGTTGATGAACGTTGCGATGTAAAGGGAAAACGTGATGAGGTCAATGTAGTTCATCTCGCCGCGCATGATGAGATAGCCGCCCACCGTGATGACGGCGGCGGAGAGCAGCGTCATAAAAAACTCCATCGTCGCGTTGAACACACCCATCTCGTGGTGGAATTTGCGCTTGGAGACCTTGAATTCTTCGTTCGCCGCGTTGAATTTGTCGATCTCCTCTTCCTCGTTGGCAAAGGCGCGCGCCGTGCGGATGCCGGAGAGCGACGACTCGATGCCGACGTTGATGGCGGCAGTCTTCTGCTTCTCGCCGCGCGAGGCTGCCGTCATCTTGCTGCGGCGCGACATGATGACCGCGATGAACACCGGCAGGATGCACGCCACGACCAGCGCGAGCCGCCACTCGATGGAAAACAGGATGGCGAGCGCGCCGATGATCGTCAGCGTCGAAATGAGCAGATCCTCGGGGCCGTGGTGGGCGAGCTCCGTGATCTCGAAGAGATCGCTCGTCAGCCTGCTCATGAGCTGGCCCGTGCGGTTGTGGTCAAAGAAGCTGACATCCAGCTCCTGCACGTGCGTGAAAAGGTCGCGGCGGATGTCCGCCTCCACCAGAATGCCGAATGTGTGTCCCCAGTAGGAAATGACATAGTATAAAAGCGCGCGCACAATGAACGCCGCCATCATCACGCCCATCACGATAAAAAACGTGCGGTACTGCTGATTCGGCAAAAGGTCGTACATCGACTTGCGCGTCACGAGCGGGAAGACGAGATCGATGAGCGCAACGACCGTCGCGCAGACAAGATCCAGGATAAACAGGCCGCGGTGCGGCTTGAAGTAGGTGAAGAGAATGGAAAGCGGCTTTTTCTGCTGAAATTCACGGGTCGTCATATGGTCGATAGCTCCTGCAAATACTTTTTCAAGGTAATTGTAGCACAGGCGGGCAGTGCTTGCAAGGAAAGCCGCCCCTTTTTGCGTAAAAAAAGAACGGCCCCCGGCCGTTCTTTTTCTCTTTACTTGATGCGCACCGTGATGGTCAGCACCGCGCCGCCAACGGTGGCCGTCACAGTCGTGGTACCCACCTTGGCAGGCGTGATCAAGCCGTCCGCCGAGATGGACAGGACGCTCGCGTCCGCCACCGCCCAGGTCGCGGCCGCGTCCGTGCCGGAAACGCTCAGGCGGATGGTCTCGCTCGGCTTGATCGTGCAGTCAAAGTTGCCGTTCGCGTCCTTGGGCAGCGTCGTGCCGACGTTCGTCTTGATGCTCAGGGCCGAGGCATCCACCGTCGGGGTGGACGGGGTTGTCGTGGTGCCGGGATTGGTGGCAGTTGTGTCGCTGCCGTTTGCGGGATCATTTGCGTTCGGCTCATCACCGGTGTTCGGGTCAGTGGTGTCGCCGTTGTTCACGTTCGGATCGTCCGTGTTCGTATTGCTGTCGTCGGGCGTATTGACATCGTCCTGCACGCCGGGGGTATTGCCGTCGTCGGCGGGCGTGATCTTTGCGACGATCTTGTCACCAAAGAGCGACCAGCTCAGAAGCAGCAGCACGACGACGAGCACCGCCGCCATCGCACCGCGGACGGACTGCGTCTGCTTTTTATCCGAAACGCGCCGGCCGCCGCTCTGTTTGCTGGAGTTGTACTTGATCTTGCGGGGATGGTCTCCCTCCTCGCAGAACGGGCATCTGCGATAGCTGGGGGAATATTCTTCGCCGCAGCGCGGGCACTTGAGAAGATTCATGCCGACGCTCCTTTCTTTTGTCAAAATAGAGTCTCTGCGCGCGAGCACACACGGTGCCGCGTTCCTTTACATAATACTTGCTTTTTTGTCCCGCGTCAACCGAAACACGCAAATTTTTGCCGCATTCCGCCGCGCGGCCTTGCTTTTTCGCCAAAGTCTTCCTATAATCGACTTAACAACAAACGATTCATGGAGGGTCTGGCGATGAACACCATCTTCATTGGCATTGCAGGTGGCACCGGTTCGGGCAAAACGACGCTCACCGAGCATCTGAAGCAGCACTTCGGCGACGATATCAGCGTCGTGCACCACGACAGCTATTATAAATATCAGGACAGGCCCTTTGAAGAGCGCTGCAAACAGAACTACGACCACCCCGACGCTTTCGAGACCGATCTGATGGTCGAGCAGCTTAAGGAACTCAAGGCGGGCAAGGCCATCCGCTGCCCTGTCTACTCCTACGCAGACCACCAGCGCACAAGTGAGACCGAGCTCATCCGGCCGAGCAAGGTCGTCATCGTCGAGGGCATCCTCATTTTCCAGGACCCGAGGCTGCGCGAAATGCTCGACATCAAAATTTTTGTCGAGACCGACGCCGACGTGCGCATTCTGCGCCGCGCGCTGCGCGACGTGCGTGACCGCGGCCGCACGCTCGAGAGCGTCATCACGCAGTATTTGACGACCGTCAAGCCCATGCACGAGCAGTTCGTCGAGCCGAGCCGCAAGTATGCCGATATCATTGTGCTTGAAGGCGGCCACAACTTAGTCGCCCTCGACATGATCATGCAGCGCATCGCCAGCCACATCGCCTCCGCCGACTAACGCAGCGGTTAAAAAGCCTCGCAGAGTTTTACCCGCAAGGGGTACGCGGCATCCGTAAGGCGGCAGAGCCGCCAACGGCTGCCCAGGCGTCCGCAGACGCGAAATAAATTGTAATCGTTTTTCCGGCAGCGTGTACGCCGGAAAAACACTTCTCTCTCCGCACGTGTCGCAGCCGCCTTTTTTTGAATATCTTTTACACTCCCGCGAAGTGGAACACGACGCCGATCACCGCGGAGACTCCGATAAAGACGATCGGGTGCAGGTCCTTGGTCTTTTTGATGTAGCGCGTGAAGACGAGCAGCACCAGCGCAAGGATGATGCCGCGCCAGCTGATCGCACCGTCCCACGAGAATTTCATCAGGATGGAATCCTCCTGCGACGCGCTCGTGATCCCGGCGATCACCTGAAGCATCACGCCCGCGCAGGCCGCGCCGATCAGGCCGGTGGAGGCGGGACGAAGGCCGTAGAACGCGTTGGCGACATACTGGCTGTCGCGGAATTTGGCGAGCATCGCCGCAACGATCAAAATGACGATGATCGACGGCGTCACCTCGCCGATGGTGGCGACGATCGCGCCCGGCACGCCGCCGACCGTATAGCCGACATAGGTCGCCATGTTGATGCCGACAGGACCCGGCGTCGATTCCGACACAGCCAGCATGTTCATCAGGTCCGTCTGCGAAAACCAGCCCGTGGTCGCCCCGATATCCTTAAGGAACGGCAGCGTCGCCATGCCGCCACCGATGGCAAACAGGCCCGTTTTGAAAAATTCCCAGTACAAGCGGAGGTACAGCGTCATTTTGCAGCCCTCCCCTCAAGATTTTTCAGCACGATGCCGGACAGCGCCGAGAGCAGCACGAACCACACCGGCGAAACGCTCAGCAGCATATTCCCCAGCAGCACGATAACAAAGATGACCGCCGTGCGCTTATCCACGACCGACTTTTTCAGCAGCTTGAGCACAGCGTTCAGGATGAGCACGCATACACACACCTGAATGCCTGCAAAGGCGTTCTGCACCCAGGCAAGGTGGGCAAAGTTCGTAATGAGTCCCGCCAGGATCGTGATAATGACGAGCGAGGGGAATACCACGCCGAGCGTCGCGGTGATGCCGCCCATCGCGCCTTTTCTCTTCTGCCCGACAAATGTCGCCGTGTTGACGGCGATGATGCCCGGTGTGCACTGACCGATGGCAAAATAGTCCACCAGCTCTTCCTCCGTTGCCCAGTGCTTATTCTGCACCACCTCGCGCTCGAGGATCGGCAGCATCGCCATACCTCCGCCAAAGGTCATCACGCCGATCTTGGCAAAGGTGAGAAACAGTTCCAAAAGTTCCTTCAAAACACTTTCTCCTTACTCCACATATCCGTAAAGGCCGCGCACAGACACCTCACCCGTGCGGACGGTCTCGACCGTCCCGTTTTCGCGGCGCACGATGAGGCCAAACTCCTCGTCCACGTCAAGCGCCGTGACTTTTTCCTTCGTATCCTGCCACAAAAGCTGCACCTCGCGCCCGATGGTCACGCAGCGGCGGCGGTATTCGTCGAGATACCCGCTCGTCTTTCCGGATCTGAGCGCCGTATATAGCGCATCGAGCTCCTCGATCATCGCCGCGGACAGCTCCGCGCGCGAAATGAGCCTGCCCGTCTCGCGCAGGATGGACGTTGCGATCTTCGAGACCTCGCCGTCGAAGTCCTCCTCGCGCTGGCTGACGTTGAAGCCGATGCCCGCCACGACGTACTGGAGCTCGCCGGTCTCACCCTCGACGCTCAGCTCGGTCAAAATGCCGCAGAGCTTTCTGCCGTTCAGGATGAGATCGTTTGTCCACTTGATCTGCGAGTGCGTCCCCGCCACGCGGTCGACCGCGCGGCTCATCGCAACGGCAATGAGGCCCGTGAGCGGCATCAGCTGCGACGGCGCAAGCTTCGGACGCAGCAGGATCGACAGGTAAACGCCCTTGCCCGCCGCGCTCTGAAAGCTGCGGCCGCGGCGGCCGCGGCCGCTCGTCTGCTCCGCCGCGACGGCGACGGTACCGTCCGGCGCACCGTCGAGCGCGATGCGCTTTAAGTAGGCGTTCGTCGAGTCGATGGAATCAAAGCAGTCGATGCGCCTGCCGACGGTTTCGACAGGTCCCAAGTAGCTGCGCACGGTCTGCTCGGTCAGCGTGTCGGGCAGCGACTTGAGGCAGTAGCCGCGTCCCGTGACGGCGTCGATCTCGTACCCCTGCGCGCGCAGGGCGGAAATGCTCTTCCAGATGGCCGCGCGCGTGATGCCGAGCTCGGCGCTGACGGCCTCGCCGGAGACGAAGTGTCCCTTTTCCCGCAGCAGCAGCGCCAAAACAGTCTCTTTTCCCATAGCGTCCTCCGTTACAAAATGTAACCGAAATTGTTACCCTTTTGAGGTTGACAGTCGGCGGCTTATCGCTTACGATTGACATAAAATATCAAACGCTGCGTTTTTCGCAGCCGCCGTCTTAGGATTGTAGCACGCTTGCCGCCGCATGTAAACCAAAATCTCATGTTTTGGCTTACCCGGCGGTTTCTTGACGAATTCCTGATTTTTCCATTGCCGCGCTCCGCCCCGGCGTGTACAATAAGACGCTGACAAATTATGACAGGAGTTTCCCCGTGAGCTTTTCCGACCTTACGTTTCTTTTTTATTTTCTGCCGCTGTTTTTCGCGGTCTATTACATTCTGCCCTTTCGCTTCAAAAATGCTGCGCTCGTGCTGGGCAGCTTTGCCTTCTACTTCATCGGCGCGGGCGCGCGCGACACACTGCTGCTGTCCGGCGTGCTGCTTCTGCACTACGCCCTCGCCCGCGCAATGGCGGGGAAAGAAGTCCGCACGCGAAAAGCACTGCTGATCATCGCGCTGGCGGCGGACCTCTTCTGCCTTGTGTACTTCAAGTACGCCGCATTTATTCTGGAAAATCTGGGCAAACTGACGGGGACGGCGTTCTCTCTCGTTGAGCTTGCGCTGCCGCTCGGCGTCAGCTTCTACCTTTTCCAGAGCGCGGGGTACCTCATCGACGTCTATCGCGGCGAGGAGGCAGAGAAAAACCTCATCGACTACGCCGCTTTCACCATCGCGTTCCCCCAGCTCACGATGGGGCCGATCTTACGCTACCGCGAATGGCGCGGCGCACTGAAGGAACGCACGATCACGCGCGAGGACGTATTCTCCGGCTTTGAGCTCTTTGTTGTCGGCCTGTGCTTCAAGGTGCTGCTCGCCGACCAGCTCGCGCCGCTGTGGGCATCGCTCGAGCGCATCGGTTACGAATATTTGTCGACGCCGCTCGCATGGCTCGGCGCGGTGAGCTACAGTTTGCAGCTCTATTTCGACTTTTCCGGCTATTCGCTCATGGCGATGGGCCTCGGGCAGATGCTCGCGCTGCCTGTGCCGCGCAACTTTGACCTGCCCTACACCGCGCGCTCGGTGAGCGAGTTCTACCGCCGCTGGCACATCACGCTCGGCACATGGTTCCGCGACTATGTCTACATCCCGCTCGGCGGCAGCCGAAACGGCAATGCCCGCACGGTGCTCTCGCTCACGGTCGTGTGGTTTTTCACCGGTCTCTGGCACGGGGCGAGCTGGAACTTCGTCCTCTGGGGCGTGATGCTGCTCGCCTTCATTCTGCTTGAGAAATTCTGCATCGGCGGCTTTCTCAAGGAGCATAAATTTCTCTCGCATCTCTACCTTCTCTTCGTCATCCCGCAGACCTGGGTCGTCTTCCGCATCACAAGGCTTTCCGACATCGTCGCGTATTTTTCCCGCCTGTTTCCGTTTTTCGGCACGCACAGCGCCGTGTCTGCGCAGGATGCGCTCAAGCCGCTTCTTCTTCTGCCTGCCGCAGCCGCGCCGCTTTTATGAAAAGCACCGCGGCAGCCTGCTTGTCCAGCTCCCGCTGTTTCTGCTCTTCTGGGTGTGCGTGTACTTCATCGCCACCTCGTCGGGCAACGCCTTCCTCTATTCCCGTTTCTAAGGAGACCTTTCATGTCCTCTCGTCCCTTTTTCCTGCTGCCGCTGTGCTTTGTCAGCGCGCTGGCGCTCAACGCCTATGCCGCGCTCGACCCCACCGGCGTATATCAGGACTATCTTGAAAAACTGGATGCCGCAACGCCGCCCGTCGCGGCAATGGCCACAGCGGCCGCAGACGGGGTCTACCCGTGGAGCGAGCCCAAAGCGCCCGAACCTCCTCCCGTCCCAGACCCCGCTCCGCTTCCGGACCCGGAACCGGAGCCCGAACCGGAAGAGCCCGTCTCCCCCTTCACCACGGTGGACGCGAGCTACTTTGACGACGCGCTGTTCATCGGCGACTCGCACACCGACGGCTTCAAGGACTATGCGGGCCTCAATAACGCCGACTACCTCTGCCACAACGGCCTGACGGTCTGGTCGGCGGTCGAAAAGGCGGAGTTCCCCGGCAAGCAGACGCTTGCGCAGGCGCTCTCCGGCAAGCACTACGGCAAAATTTACCTGATGCTCGGCATCAATGAGCTCGGTACCGGCACGGCGGAGAGCTGGGCCGCACAGTACAAGGTCCTGCTCGACGAAGTGCGCGAGCTCCAGCCTGACGCCATCATCTTTTTGCAGGCCATCTTCCACACGACGCAGGAAAAGTCCGGCGCGACGTTCTTTAAGAATTCGACCATCGACGCACGCAACGCCGAGCTCCAAAAGCTCGCCGACAACGAAACGGTCTTCTACATCGACTGCAATCCCGTCTTCGACGACTCTACCGGCGCGCTGACGCCGGAATACTCTGGCGACGGCGTCCACGTCAAGGCCGCGTACTATCCGATGTGGAGAGACTATCTCTTCCAGTTTGGCGTCGTAAGATAGCTTCAAGAAAGCGGTGAAGCCGCTTTCTTGAGAAAGTTTCGCTGCGCTCTGCGCCTCGGTTGGCCGCATAATGCGGCCAATTCGACGCTCGCTCCGCGCAAAGTGTTTTTCGCCACGCACTTGTCGCGGCGAAAAACAAATTTCGATTTATTTGCGCCGTGCGCGGCGCAAACTCTGCGAGGCTCTTTACGTAAAAAGGAACCGCTCTTCGAGCGGTTCCTTTTTTGCATTGCTTCGTTTTATTCGTGCTTGACCTTATAGCCGCGGTTCAATCTCATTTCGAGCGCGTCGAGCTCTTCGTAGAGCTCAGGCGGCACCTTGCCGATCTTCTCGTAATACTCACGCGCGTCCTCGCACTCCTGGAGCCAGAGGTCGCGGTCGACCGAGAGCAGGCGGCGCATGTCGTACATCGACATTTCAAGCCCCTCCATGTCGATATCGTGGGTGTTGGGTTCGTAGCCGAGCGCGGTCTCCGCCGCGCCGATCTCATCGTCGGCGCGCGAGATGATCCATTGTAAAACACGCATATTGTCGCCAAAGCCGGGCCAGGCGAAGTTGCCGTCCTCGTCGGTGCGGAACCAGTTGACGTTGAAGATCTTCGGCGGCTTGGGGATCTTCTTGCCCATGTCGAGCCAGTGCTGCCAGTAGTCGCCCATGTGGTAGCCGCAGAACGGCAGCATCGCCATCGGGTCGCGGCGCACAACGCCGACGCGGCCCGTCGCCGCGGCGGTGGTCTCCGACGCCATGATCGAGCCGATAAACACGCCGTGCTGCCAGTTGAAGGACTGGTAAACGAGCGGCGCGGTCTTCGCGCGGCGGCCGCCAAAGACAATGGCGCTGATGGGCACGCCCTCGGGATTGTCAAACTCGGGGCTCAGGCAGGGGCAGTTGCGCGCGGGCGCGGTGAAGCGGCTGTTGGGGTGCGCGGCCTTTTCGGGGCTCTGCGGCGTCCAGGGACGGCCGCGCCAGTCGATGGCGCGCGCGGGCGGCGTCTTGTTGAGGCCCTCCCACCAGACGGTGTTGTCGCTGAGGTCAAGCGCGACGTTCGT
>QWCN01005466.1_pt1 | contig 12478 bp, 9 predicted proteins | sample 1972711 | NCBI WGS metagenome assembly QWCN01 (sample SAMN09866707, study PRJNA288562) | Human gut metagenome isolate term1_stool, whole genome shotgun sequencing... | isolation source: gut | host: Homo sapiens | place: USA: California | reverse complement strand
TATTTCCAAGCTGGCTGTTAAGGAATTCATCACCACCGAAAATAAGTGGTGTTCCCGCTGAAAACATAAGCATCATAAGTGCATTTTTCATCTGCTTTTCCCTGAGAGCCAGAACTTTTTTCTTTTTCGTGCGGCCCTCAAATCCGCAGTTCCAGCTGTAATTGAAGCTTTCGCCATCACGGTTATTTTCATGATTTGCTTCATTATGTTTCCTGTCATAACTCACACAGTCGTTTAATGTAAATCCATTATGATTAGTAATATAATTAATTACCGCCGCATTCTGCGGATTATTTCTCTGTGTACTTATAAAATCTTCAAGTTGGTTATCGTCACCTTTCAGAAAACGTCTTATAATTCCAAGATACCCGTCATTATAATCTGCCATATGACGCACATGTCCTCTCTTGCCATCCCAGAACACTGTAATTATTTTGGTATATGAAAGAACAGGGTCTGTGGCACAGACATTTAATGCACATGGCGGACCATACAGATGCACTCCGTCAATATGATATTCCATCACCCAATAACGTATACAATCTGTGATAAGTTCAGGTGTCTCATCGCTAAAATACATCTCCATAATAACTTCTATTCCTTTTTTATGAAGCTGCTTTACCATATTTTTAAACTCATATGTGTAATCATTTTTGTATGATGCACACGAAGTAAAAGAAGCTTTCGGTGCAAAATGGAGTGCATTGCAATATCCCCAGTAATTAAGCGGACGTCCCTGCTCTGCCATTTTATACATTCCTGATGGTTTTTCATTTTCATCATAATCCGGAAAGCGTCCGGCTTCATCATATTCATAAGCCGGCATAAGTTCAACCGCCGTAATTCCAAGTTCTTTAAGATAATCTGCTTTCTGGATAATACCGTCAAAAGTCCCTTTATGTTTTACCATTGATGTTCTGCTTTTAGTATATCCACGGACATGAATTTTGTAAAAAATACTGTCTTCATATGGAGTCTGAAGAGGCATATCACCTTCCCAGTCAAATTCATCAAGCACAATTCTGCTCAGATATCTGGCATTATCCTGTATTTTATTAAATTCACTGCAGCATGTAACTGTCTTTGCATACAAATCCGGTATCATTTTTCCATCTGACTCATAACAGTACATTGCTTTATCAAGATTTTCACCGGAAATATTACATGAAAACACATCGCCTGTCTTGTATGTTTCATCTAACTCTACTCTGCATTTCAGATTTTTTCTTCCGTCAAATATCAGCAGTGTTATATTATCAGAAACACCTGCAAATGCAAAATTATATGACATACTTCCGGTTTTTTGTGCTCCACGCTGTGCCGGATTGCCTTTTTTTATATTTATCATTCTTTTCCACCCTTCAGACTGTATAAATTTTTCATCGCAGCTTTGTCGAGCTTATAATATCTCATTGCAAATAAAGTTATAAGCCAGCCAATAATAGGTATTATACAATAAAAGAAAATTGTCATCCATTTTAATGGCTGCGTAAGTTCGTCGCCAACCTGAGGAAACACTTTTGAATAACCTATAAGTGAAAGTGATATTCCCACAAAAAATGTTCCCAGTGCCGAAAATGACTTGTCAATAAATGAAAATAAAGCTCCCATGATTCCCGGAACAAAATGTCCGCTTATTGTATATTCATAATCAGTACAGTCAGCTATCATAGGCACAACCATATTGTTTGTTATTGATTTTACACCATTGAGCAGTGCAAATACTGTCAAAAATACTATCGTTATAAGATTAATATTCGTAACTGATACTTTTGTAAGGTCGCAAAAAATCATCATAATCATCAATACAGACTGGAATATAATTGCAAACCATGTCGCTCCTGTCATTGCTTTTTTCTGTCCATATTTCTGTGCATATTTAATTCCTATATAAATAATTCCAAGATTAGGTATTCCAACTATTATGCCAATAATTCCAGCAAGAGGATAATTTTTCATAAGTATGCCGTATAGCATGACAATAACTGTAGAATTGCCGTAAACCATAGCAGCGAACTTATCTGACGCAGCCGCAATTATAAGCATTCTTATAGGTTTATTATGCTTTAAAATCGAAACATAATCGCGGAATTTAATATTCTGGGGCTTATCACCCGAATTATTATTTTCAAGATTAAAAAATTCTTTTCTATCTTTCTGCCATATTCCTATTACAGCCAGAACCGTACATATTGCCGATAAAATAACAACAGTTATTACAAATTCAGCAAAAAGCTCACTGGAATTAAAATTTTTATATTTATGTATAAGATATACCGAAACATAAAATGCTGTAAGACCATGTGCGAACATTATAAATGTTGAATCAAAAAATGTTATAAGCGGTCTCTGGTTTACATCGTTCGTTATAACTGACTGACCTGATTTTACAACTGTTGTCTGAAAAGTATATCCTATTATATACACAGCATAAATTATTATAAAATACGGTGCACGTATAAAACGAGGCACAAGGTGTGTTGTAAAAAAAAGCACCAGTGAACTTGCTGCCATAAGAATATATCCAAGAACTATAAATGGCCTGAATTTTCCAAATCTGCCATTTGTCTTATCAAGAATATATCCTATAACAGGGTCTGTAATTCCGTCAAACACCCTCATTCCGGTAAGAATAAATGATATTACAACTACACCTATTCCCGCAATGCCATTGGCATAATATGATACATATCCCATCATTGCCAGAAATAAATTAGTCGATGTATTATTAAGCGAAAAAAAGGCTATCTGCCAGATATGTGCCCTATTTTGTTTTATTTTATTATCCTGCCCATGTACTTCTTTTTTCATTATATAGTCAAACTCCCTCACAGTCAAATTCAGGGATAAAGCTTTCCGATGCAGTCTCTCCCTCCTGGATAAAACCGTTTACAACTCCGAGTTCAATGGCATAATCAACAACTTCATCATATTCTTTATCTGTCACTTTCCGGTTTATCTCAGGGTACTTTTCAACCTGTTTCAGCGGTGTGTACTGGTTCATAATACTTATATAAATATCATCTTTAAAAGTTTCATATAAATACTTTATAACATTTTTTGAATCATATGTCATCCCCGGCAGTATAAGATGTCTTACTATCATTCCTCTTTTCATAATTCCACGTTTATCAAAAACTGGTTTTCCAACCTGTTTAAACATCTCATCAAGAGCTTTGGATGCAACATCAAAATAATCTTTTGCATTGGAATATTTAAGTGACAGTGAACTGTCCATATATTTCATATCCGGAAGATATATGTCAATAAGACCATCAAGAAGCTTTAAAGTTTCTATGTTTTCATAACTGCCTGTATTGTATACAATTGGAATTATCAGTCCGTTCCTTCTTGCTTTTTTTATAGCCTGTGCAATCTGCACCACAAAATGTGTCGGCGTTACAAGATTAATATTATTGGCACCTTTTTCCTGCAATTCCAGAAAAATATCAGCAAGCCTGTCAATGCTGATAATCTTTCCTGTTTGTGCCGCAGCTATATTTCTGTTCTGACAAAATACACATCTTAAAGTACATCCTGAAAAAAACACAGCTCCTGAGCCTTCCTCTCCTGAAATACATGGCTCTTCCCACATATGCAGGGCCGCTCTTGCAACACAGAGTTCATCCGTCATAAGGCAGTAGCCTTTTTCTTTATTTTTTCTGTTTTTTTTACAATTTCTTGGACATAATTTACATTCGGACATTTCCTTATCCGCAATATTTTCAGTCATGTTCTTTTCCTTTTTCATTCATAAGTTCCTGCATCTTCGCAAATGCTTCCTTTATTCCTCCGACGCCATTTACAAGTCCTTTATCTACAGCTTCCTGTCCGACAAGAATTGTTCCTAAGTCTTTTGTCAGAATTCCGGTGTTCATCATCATTTTCTCCAGTTCATCTTCCGAAACCTTTGAATGTGATGATATAAACCTGACAATTCTGTCCTGTATCATTTTAAAATAATCAAATGTCTGTGGTGCACCTATAATCGTTCCATTCATTCTTACAGGATGAATAATCATAGTTGCCGTCGGTGCAATAAAACTATAATCTGTACTCACTGCAAGCGGTACTCCTATGCTGTGTGAATCACCAAGCACAAGCGAAACTGTCGGCTTTGACATTGAAGCAATCATCTCTGCAAGAGCCAGCCCTGCACTTACATCACCACCAACTGTATTCATAAGAAATAATACACCATCTATCTCTTCATTATCTTCAATTGATGCAAGCTGTGGCAGAATATGCTCATACTTTGTTGATTTACTTGATGCCGGAAGAACATCGTGTCCTTCTATTTCACCGATAATCGTCATTAAATGTATTTTACCATGTTTTTTATTATTCTCAAGCACTACCTGTCCAAAGTCCTGAATTTTCTTATCTTTTTCCTTTTCTTCCATATACTGCCCCCGTTTTTATAAATTAAAAATATTATCACTCAATAATATTGTGCTTTTAAAATTTATTTTTATTCACGTATGGATATACTATTCACATTAAGACATATTGCAATGAATGACCGCTTATATTAAAATAAAATATAGTTTTTAATTATGGACTGTTGAAACAGTTCTATTCAAATGTAATTTTTACACAAGCGGCAAAAGTTTAATTTGCATATAATTAAACGCAGAATTGGAGAACTCTGATGATTGATTTAACAAAAATGATAGACAGTTTCACACACAGGCATGTTTTTATACAAACGCACAATTTTCCTGACCCAGATGCAATAGCAAGTGCTTACGGTCTTCAGTATCTTCTGCACAGCAGAGGTCTTGAATCTACTATTATTTACAAAGGAAAAGTTGAACACGGAAGTTCAAATGCAATGGTTAAAAAGCTTGGTATTGAAATCATTGAATATTCTGATATGACTGAGATGTCACAGGATGCAGAAATAATTCTTGTTGATTCGCAGAAAGGCAATGCCAATATAATCGACATGCCCGGAAATGAGGTGGTCTGCATTGACCATCATCCTATATTTGGTAAATCACAATATACTTTTTCTGATATAAGGCCTGAAGTTGGTGCATGTGCTTCAATGATAGCACAATATATTTTTGATGAAGGTCTGCAGATACCCGACAATATTGCAACAGCACTTTTATACGGAATGCGTATTGATACTGCCGGATTGAGCCGTGGTATGTCCAATCTTGACCTTGATATGTTTTATAAATTATTCAATCTTGCCGACCGCAAAAAGATTGCCGAACTTGATAACAACACTCTGCGTAAGACAGACCTGCTTGCATATTCCTCAGCAATTAACAGCATAAAAACATATGGAAAAACATCATATGCCAATACCGGATATAACAGTCCAGAACCGCTTATTGCTGCAATATCTGATTTTATTATGATGCTCGACACAACTGACAACACAGTCGTTTACTCTGTAAAAGATGACGGAATAAAAATATCTGTACGAAGCGTCGGAACAATTAACGCCGGAAAGGTTGCCAATCAGGCACTTGAGGGCATCGGAAGCGGCGGCGGACACGAAAATATGGCCGGTGGTTTCGTTCCTTATGATAAACGTATTACAGACCCTGTCCACAACGATAAATATATTTCCGAGCTGACCAATGAAATTGAACAGCGTTTTGCCAATGTGATCGATGGCTGAACACCTTCTGACTACCAAAAAACACTCGATTTTCACCTAAAACCGACAAACATTTTTTACATGTAAAAATCCCCGCAAGCCTCTATCTACAAGGTTTTGCGGGGATTTTTGATGTAAGCTACCAGCCGGAATCGAACCGGCGACCTTCTCATTACGAGTGAGACGCTCTACCGACTGAGCCATGGTAGCATGAAACAAAAAATATGTTACCATATCAAACAAAAAAAGTAAAGATTTTTTACAACTTTTATCATTTTCCTGGCATATGCATGCTTATGCCGGACACTTCCAACACAAATGCATAATATAAGATATAACCTGATTGGAGCCCTGTTATGAAAAATATTCTTTCCATTAAAAATGTAAGCTATTCTTATCATACACAGGAAGGTGAAACTCCCGCCCTGACTGACATAAGTTTTGATGTCAGCTCCGGAAGCTTCACATGTATTGTCGGTCCGTCCGGATGCGGCAAATCTACACTTCTTTCCCTGATTTCAGGGCTTTTGCATCCCGACAGCGGTGAAATATATATAAATGGATGTAGCTCATCCGGTTCACTTCTTCATATAGGATATATGCTTCAAAAAGACAGTCTTTTTGAGTGGCGTTCTGTTTATAAAAATGTCCTGCTTGGTCTTGAAACAAGAAAAATGCTCACATCGGAAAAAAAGGAACTTGCTGATAAAATGCTTGAAACTTATGGTCTTGCCAATTTTAAAAATGTAAAACCTTCACAGCTTTCAGGTGGAATGAGACAGCGTGTAGCCCTCATAAGAACACTCGCACTTGAACCTGATATACTTCTTCTTGATGAACCATTCTCTGCTCTTGATTATCAGACCAGACTTGAAGTAAGCGACGACATATATAAAATTCTGAAAGAGCAAAACAAAACGGCAATCCTTGTAACTCATGACATTTCCGAAGCAATTGCAATGGGTGACAAGGTTATTATTTTAAGTGCAAGACCCGGACGAATTAATAAAATTATAGATATAACATTTGATAATCTGACAGACGGACGCACACCTTTTAAAGCAAGAAGTTCTCCCGGATTTTCTGATTATTTCAACACAATATGGAAGGAGCTGGTACAATGAGTGCACAACAGCAGGCCTACCTTAAACAAATAAAAAAATACAAATTATTTATCACATTATCGAGGATTTTTCTTTTTGTTATTTTTCTCTTTTTGTGGGAAATTTCGGCAAGATTCGGCTTGATAGAAGCTTTTATATTCAGTTCACCATCAAGAATCTGCATATGTTTTTATAAAATGCTGATTGACGGAAGCATATTAAAGCATGCTGCTATTACACTCGGCGAAACTTTTTTCAGCTTTGGTCTCATAATTGTATTCAGTATTGGCACCGCCCTGCTTTTATGGCTTTGCAAGCCACTATCCGACATACTTGAACCGTACCTTGTAGTTCTTAACAGTCTTCCTAAATCAGCACTTGCACCAATGCTCATTGTCTGGCTTGGTAACAACGCAAAAGCAATTATTGTAACAGCCATATCCGTTGCAATTTTTGGTACAATACTAAATATATACACAAGCTTTGCCGATACAGACCCTGATAAAATCAAGCTTATGAAAACTTTCGGTGGAAGCCGTTTTCAGATTCTTACAAAGCTTATCCTTCCGGCATCATTAAACACAATTGTAAGTAATATGAAAGTCAATATCGGTCTCTGTCTTGTCGGCGTAATCATTGGTGAATTCCTTGCTGCAAGAGCCGGACTTGGATATGTAATAATTTACAACAGTCAGATTTTTAATATGGATCCTATTGCAATGTCAATAATTATTCTGTGCATTATTTCAATGATACTTTTCAAAATTATTGATTTAATACAGAAATGTGTTGAAAAATTATATTAGCCTTTCATAATTTTTATTGACTTTTTATATTATTCGTATTAGTATATATTATATAAATTTTAATGGGGTACTTAATATGATTTCACTAACTATCAAAGATACTAAGACTTTCATGTCTCATCTTCTTATAAAAGACACATTTGATAATATGCTCCTATCAGAAGCAGCCATAGTAACGGGCAACACCTATAATATCAATGGTTCAATCAACCGTTCTTTTTTCTCTGATGATGAGCTGGCTTCACTGGCCAGCCCGTCATATTCGCAGTGGTCTAAGATAAAGCCGGTGTGTTTTGGTCTCATTAAAGGTAATAAAGTTCCTACATCATTGAAGATAATATTTCTCTTATCAGAAGGTGACACATCACAGCTGGCCGGGCAGACCGACATTAATCCAGAAGATATCAACGGACTTTTTATAAATATACGCTATTCTGACTCAGGACTTACGCTTGTAACAGGAACCTCTGTCAGAACATTTACACTGGATAAGTCACTTGAGCATGCTTTTGACTCATATGTAAAAGTATTCCTTGAAACCTCCGGCATTAACTATGAAGAAATTTCATAGAATTTTAATAATCTCCTGCAGCCGTGTATTTATGCGTATTACGCCCCTTCCTGTTAGCACTCATTTGTTTTGAGTGCTAATTTCTTCTTGACTTTGTTCATTTCCTGTATTAAATTACATTCTAGATTGATTTATGTTAAATTCATTTTGAATTAACAGGCACATAAAAGCTTATCAGGCTTTTAAATATATTTAATGGAGGATTGATTAATATGGCAAACGAACATGGTAATTTATCAATTAACAGCCAGAATATTTTCCCTATAATTAAAAAATGGATGTATTCTGACCATGATATTTTCTACAGAGAATTAATTTCTAATGGTTGTGATGCAATTACAAAGCTAAAAAAACTTTCTTTAATTGGTGAGTATGAAGCCCCTGATGATATTGAATATAAACTTGACGTTAAAGTAAGTCCTAAAAACAAGACTATCAAAATCATTGATAATGGTATTGGTATGACTAAGGATGAAGTAAATGAATATATTAACCAGATAGCATTTTCAGGTGCAGAAGCTTTCCTTGAAAAATACAAGGACAAGACTAACGAAGACCAGATTATCGGTCATTTTGGTCTCGGTTTCTACTCTGCATTTATGGTTGCTGACAAAGTAACTATCGACACGCTCTCTTTCCAGAAAGATGCAACAGCAGTTCATTGGGAATGTGACGGCGGTACTGAATATGACATGAAAGATTCTGACAAGCAGAATGTCGGCACAGAAATCACACTTTACCTTAATGAAGACAGTTATGAATTTGCAAATGAATATAAAGCAAGAGAAGTTATTGAAAAATACTGCTCATTCATGCCTGTACCTATCTTTTTAACTAACGAGGATGAAGAACCAAAGACAGAGGAAATTCCTGAGGAAGAAGTTACAGAAAAAGATACTGTTATTGAGACATTTATAAAAGAAGCCGAGACAGAAGAAGTCGAAAAAGAAGACGGAACAAAGGAAACAGTCGAAAAAACTCCTGCCAAAAAAATGGCTAAAATAGTAAAACGTCCTGTTCCTTTAAATGATATTCATCCACTTTGGACAAAACATCCAAACGAATGCAGCGATGAAGATTACAAAGAATTTTACCGCAATGTATTCCACGATTATAAAGAACCTTTATTCTGGATTCATCTGAACATGGATTATCCATTTAATTTAAAAGGTATTCTTTATTTTCCAAAGATTAACACAGAGTATGAAACTATTGAAGGCACAATAAAGCTTTATAATAATCAGGTATTCGTTGCTGATAACATAAAAGAAGTTATACCTGAATTCCTGCTTCTTCTCAAAGGCGTTATTGACTGCCCTGACCTTCCTCTTAATGTTTCAAGAAGTGCATTACAAAATGATGGTTTCGTTAAGAAGATTTCTGAGTATATTACTAAAAAAGTCGGTGACAAGCTCACAGGAATGTACAAAACGCAGAAAGAATCATATGAAAAATATTGGGATGACATCAATCCATTTATCAAATTCGGCTGTTTAAAAGATGAAAAATTTGCAGAAAAAATGAATGATTATATTATCTTTAAGAACATTGACGGCAAATATCTCACACTCAAGGAATGTCTTGAAGAGAATAAAGAACATCATGAAAATACTGTATTCTATGTTACTGATGAAACAGAACAGAGCCAGTATATCAACATGTTTAAAGAAGCCGGTATTGATGCTGTAATCCTTACACATAACATTGATCAGCCATTCATAACTCACCTTGAGTCTAAAAACGAAGGTGTTAAATTCGCAAGAATAGATGCTGACTTATCAGACAGCTTCAAGGAAGAAACAAGTGAAGATGAATTAAAAGAAATATCTGAAACACTCACTGAAACTTTCAAGAAAGCTCTTGGCAAAGATAATCTTAATGTCAAAGTTGAAAAGTTAAAGAATGCATCTATTTCATCAATGATTACTCTATCTGAACAGGACAGACGTATGCAGGATATGATGAAAATGTATAATATGTATGGCATGGATCCATCTATGTTTGGTGCCAACAGCCAGACACTTGTCCTCAATGCCAATAATGAACTTGTCAAATATATTGCTGAACATAAAGATGGCGAAAATACAACTCTCATGTGTGAACAGCTTTATGATCTTGCTATGCTCAGTCATGCACCACTCACACCTGAACAGATGACTAATTTTATTGCAAGAAGTAATAAAATTATGGAATTGCTTGCTAAATAAGTAATTTTAACGTATTATATAAAAGAAAGGCACTGGGATTATATTGCCTCAGTGCCTTTCTTTTAAATTTTTTAAAATGAGGGTTATTATGTCAGATTATAACAATACACACAGTAACAATACTAATGACGATTTATATGATTATGACTATATTACATATGAAGAAACAAATGATGATGATTATATAGATGATGATGTTCTTGATCCGGAATTAGATGATTTCGATATTTATAGACAAAATCATTCTACAAACAAAAAATCATCATTAAATAAACAAAAACCAAAGCTCAATCCTTTTGTTGAAGAGGCTTTAAGCATAATCAAACTAATTGCCGTTGCATTTATAATAGCATTTATTTTTACACAATATATTATTGTAAATGCCGAAGTACCTACAGGTTCAATGAAAAATACCATCATGGAGGGTGACAGGCTTATCGGTTTCAGATTATCTTATTTGTTCAGCAAACCTGAACGTGGCGATGTAATAATTTTCAAATATCCTGATGATGAAAAACAAAATTTTGTCAAACGTGTAATCGGAATACCCGGTGATGTCGTTCAGATTATTCACGGAAAAGTTTATGTCAATGGTAATGAGCTGGATGAACCTTATTTACGTGAACCTATGAACGATAATGAAGAGGAACAGGTGTTTGTTGTTCCTGAAGGTCACTATTTCGTAATGGGTGATAACCGTAATGATTCTTTGGATTCAAGATATTGGAAAACAAGTAATTATGTTTCAGAAAAGAAAATTCTTGCAAAAGTAATATTCAGATATTACAACCAGTCAAGACATAAAATTAATTTCAAATTATTTAATTAATTTTCATTTAATTGATTTGAATAAACTACACATTTTTGCACATATTAAACATGTTCGGAATATCCGGACATGTTTTTTTTCGCGGAAATAATTATTTACGCAGAACAGGAGGATTTTATGACCACTTTAGGATGTAATGTAAACGCATGTTCACACAACAAAGACAATTGCTGCTGCCTTTCATCAATCGAAGTTCATGGAAACAGTGCATGTAAATGTGATGAAACATGCTGCGGTAGTTTCTACGAAGCCGACAGTGAAACAGCAAAAAACGCAAGCGAATCTCCTAAAATCAATCTAAGCATCTCATGTGAGGCTTCTAATTGTGTATATAACGAAGACAAAAAATGTAGTGCCGACCATATCGATATCTCAGGCATCTGTGCACAGGATGCATCAGAAACTGTCTGTGCTTCATTTAAGTGTAAGTAGTATAAATAATGGGAGAAACGTGTACCGCAAGGTGCACTATAAATAATAGGAAGTCCGCCATAAGCGGACTTCCCATTATTTATCAGAAAAGTGATAATTATTTCCACCAAGTTTTTTAATAAAATACATTGCCTCATCTGCAGCCGATACAATAGAATCTTCATTTGTTCCATTCTCGGGCACAATTGCAATTCCAAGACTTGAATGAATATTTATCATCGCATTTTCAACTTCATATGATTCTTTAAAAGAATCAATTATACGCTGTGCATACTGCCCTACAACGTTATAATCATGACTGTCAACAATAACAGTAAATTCATCGCCTGCAAATCTGTATACACGGAACAGATTATCATTTATCTTTTGTATTCTCTGGGCAACTTCCCTTAGAACCATATCTCCGCTATTATGTCCGTAGGTATCATTAATATGCTTAAATTTATCAATATCAAACAAAAATACACTAAATTGCTTATTATCTCCAAAATACTTTATCAAATCTTCCTTAAATGCCATTCTGTTCGGAAGACCTGTCAACATATCATGATTTGCAAGTTTTTCATATTTTTCCGTTGAAATACTTAAATTCTTATTTATCTTCTCTTTATGCATATTAGATGCAAACAGGCATACAGATATAACAATTAGAATTGCTATTATAATTCCAGAAAAGATAATAATATCCCTATTTCTTTCAAAAAAATTCTGTTCATGATTGATAATAATTGCAGTTTTAGGAAGCAATTTTGATGAAACTTCATATTTTTTCATAACATTCTCATCAAACATAATCACTCTCGGCGGTTCTGTCTGTACTTCAATACTTGAAACATCTGTACCATTAAAATACTGCTGTACCATTGACGCCGCAATTTTTGCCATCTCTTTCTGAGATACCATCTCACCACCG
>QWCN01005465.1_pt1 | contig 12479 bp, 13 predicted proteins | sample 1972711 | NCBI WGS metagenome assembly QWCN01 (sample SAMN09866707, study PRJNA288562) | Human gut metagenome isolate term1_stool, whole genome shotgun sequencing... | isolation source: gut | host: Homo sapiens | place: USA: California | reverse complement strand
TGCGCCGTGCACGGCCGTATTGTCCGTGGTCGCAAGGCTGAGGAGAGACGCATCCGCGAGTACGTCCGCCCCCAGTTCAAGGGTGTAGGGAGTGTGGAGGGGTGCATGATGGGTTAGGAGCGTAACTAAGCTGAGTTGTGATGAGGGATGGTGGTAACTGGCTCTGTTTGTTCCAATACATGCTTGCAATATGGGTGAAGAGTCTGCAGTCAAAGAAAGAGTGTTTAGCACGTGCATCCTCGCAATGTGAGAGAAGGACTGTCACAATTGATAAGGATTGTATGAAAGAAACACAAGGCAACGTTTAAACCTTCACACTCTTCGAAGTGGTCTTCTTCGCACTCTTGGAAGACTTGGTGGACTTGGCGGACTTGGCCTTCACGCCACCCACACTCTTCGTCTTGCGCATCGATCTCATCAACATCATCACCACAACGACAATAACCACAATGACGATAATCACCAGCAGCACGATCACCATCACGGGCATGCAGAAGCCGGAGGCCTTCTGCCACTCGCCGTCCACCTTGCCCAGCACGCAGGCTCTCTTCTGAGTGCCCACGTAGCTGCCCTTCATAGCGCAATCGTACTCGGCGATCTTGCCCACATCCGTTCTCTCAAACACGCCATCGGGAGCGCAGTAACCCTTTCTGGACGAGATGTTGATGACAGTGAGGGTCTCTCCCTTGGGATTCTTGCCTCTCACAGTGAAGGACATCGAATCGAACACGGAGATCGTTCTGCCGGAGATGACACCCGTTATGGGGTCCAGGCTGAGGCCGGAGGGAAGAGGCGTGTCCTCCTGCATGTAGAACTCCGTGATTCTGTTCTGGTACGTGGGCACGTCGGTCTGGAGGTCCAGATCGATCACGAACGTGTAGAGCGATTTGGGGTAGGCCAGGTGGTCGGGCAGCTTGTACTCGCACATGTCCGTCTTAATCTCGCTCAGCTGGCCGTTGGTGCACTGTCTGTAGGCGTAGCCGCGGAAGCCGTCCTCGCAGGCGCTGGGAGAGATCTCGCCCTCCGTCACAGGGGGGAAGTCACCAATGCCGGGGCACACGTTGGCGCCGCTTCTCTGGCAGTACTCCATCACGTAGGAGCCGACGTACACGCTGGAGGAGGCGGTGTCATCCACCTGGAACTTGAACTCCTTGAAGCCGGCGATGGCCAGAGGAATGGGCCACGTGGAGCGGTCTCTCTCCTTGGTCTCCTGGTTCAGCAGGGCCAGAGCGGACGTGTACTCCTCCTCCTCGTTGAAGCGCACGTACACGGAGAAGCCGTAGGAGGTGCGCTTGTACACGGTCTGCATGCCGAAGCTGTTGAACTTGGAGCCCTCCAGGTTCTCGACGATCCAGTGCAGGTGGGAGCCCACAGTGTTGGTCTGGTAGCCGTAGGTGACGGGGCTCAGATCCATGAGACCCTCAAAGTTGGTGGTAGTGACGGCCGTACCGTCGATGAGAGCGAAGGAGTCCACGACGACAGAGCACTCGTTCACGCCGAAGACACCGGTGGCGTCGAAGACCAGCGCGGACTGCGTGGAGCGGTGGATCTCGACAGCGAAGACGTTCTTGCCGGTCACGGCGCCGGAGGTGGGCAGGATGATGTGGAACTTGGAGAAGACGGAGGCGTCGTGCGCGTCCAGTCCGGCCGTGTCGTAGGCGAAGCTCTCGGGCAGGTTGAAGCGCGCCACGAGTCTGCCGTTGAAGTAGGCGGCAATACCGCCGGTGTACTTCATGCGCACGTTCAGCACGTGGTAGTCCTCGATGGAAGGAATCTGCACCTCGCGGCGCACGTAGGCGGTGGTGCCCATGTGCTCGCCGAAGAGCGCGGCCTTCATGGCAGGCCACTGGGAGTCGTCGAAGTCGAGGTTCTTCCAATTGTCGGGGGCCTGCGTGCCGTCGTTCTGCAGCTTCCAGTCGTCGTACTCGATCTGGAAGGGTAGCAGCGAGGAGAACATGGTGGACACGGAGGCCACCTTGTTCGGGACCTGGCCCGTCTCGAAGATCATCGTACCCATATCCACGGTCAGGTAGTAGCCGGCGGGGTTGCTCCAGCCGTTGCTAAGAGAGTCGATGAGCTCGATGGTGTAGATGTTGTGAGGCAGACAGAAGTCTCCGTAGTTCAGCGAGTTAATGCCTCGGAGGCTCGGCACGGAAGCCAGGACCTCGCCGGAGGTTCCCTTGCCGGAGTACAGCTTGTACGAGCACTGGGCGGGATACGAGTCGGTGCGGGCCACGAGCGTGATCAGCGACTTGCCGCCCGTGCAGATGGACACGGAGAGGGTGACGACGGCGGTGGTGGAGCCTCCGCTCACCTTGGTGGCGGTGACGGTGTAGGTCTGCGCAGCAGACTCGGCGCTAGCCGTGCCGCAGAAGGTACCGGTCTGCGTGTCGAGCTTCACACCGGCGGGCAGCGCGGGCTGCACGGTGAAGTCGCGGTAGTAGTTGGCGTTGGCGTACACCTCGCCCATCTCAATGTCCTTGAACAGGCTGAGCGTGGTGGCGGTGAAGGTCAGATCGGGCACGGTCGCGGGAATGGCGTCGGCCAGGAAGTCGATGTTGCCCAGCTTCCACTTGCAGGCCTGAGTGTTGCCCGAGGCGAAGTTCTCGAAGCGGTACTGGTTCCAGGGCTTGTTGTTCTCCAGCCACACCTTCTTGTGCTGGCCCAGCAGCGACCAGGCGAGGCCCGTCACGTTCTTCAGCGAGGTCCACTCGTCCAGGTTGGTGTTACGGGCCTTCACGTTGAACTGCACGGCTTGCTCGCTGTTCTGGGTGTAGTAGAGCATGAGGTTCACGGAGGAGATCCACTCGCGGCGGTCGTTGGCGAAGGTGACCACCACAGCGTTGTCCGCGCACTTCTCGGAGTAGACGGAGGTGCTGTAGTACTGGCTGCCGAAAGAGCTGGGGCTGCCGCTCATGGCAGTGCCGGCAGAGGTGAAGTCGTAGGCACGAGACTCCTCAGCCGAGCCCATCAGACGCACCGCGCAGTCGAAATAGGAGGTGGTCTGCGAGGCCATCTGGGACACAATCGCGATGGCGATGGTGTTGGAGCCCTGCTGCAGGTAGCTCACGGAGGGCTGGTCGCCGATGGCCATGGTCTTCACGGGCAGCGAGATCTGGTGGTAGAGGATGTTGTTGTAGTTGTTGGTGGAGATGGAGGAGGCGCTCAGATCGCCCTCCACGCCGTTGCGGAACACCTCCACGTTGTTCATGTACACCACACAGCCATAGAGATAGCGCAGCGAGATCACGAAACCAGCCACGTCGTCCAGCGAGGCCACGTTGAAGGTGTTCTTGTACAGCTGGATCTGGTTGGTCGACGCGGGGAAGGAGCCCATCGAAGCGGTCGTCCAGCCCGACTCCGTCTGCCAGTTGGCGGGCACCTGGCCCATCTTGTACTGCCAGGCCTGGCTGGGAGCGACGCTGAACTGGCCGATGAAGGAGCGCGCGTGGTTCAGGGACAGGTTGGCATCATAGCGCATGCGGGCGGCCGTATCGTACTCCGTCACCGAGAGCATGAGACGCACGTAGAGGTAGGAGCCCGAAGCCCAGTAGTTGGTGGTGGAGCTCACGGACACGGTGTACTTGTTGCCGGTGAGGCAAATGACGTACTCCTTCGTCTCGGAGGGGATCTGGCCACTCGTCACGGTCAGCACGGGCTGCTGGGTGGCGGCGTCAGTCACCACGAATCTTTCGTTGGTCGCGCCGGTCTTGTAGGTGCGGACAATCTTCGCCACGGTGCCGGTGCATCCCTTGGTCTCGATCGAAACAGTGCCGGTGTAGGTCTGACCGCCGATGACAGACTGGACAGTGTAGGACGTCGCGGGATTAATGATAGTGGGGACGCCCGTAATGGCGCAGCTGCTGCTCAGAGTCAAGCCAGCAGGCAGCGCAGGGGTAATCGTGCAACCGCTCATATCAGCCTCCAGAGGAAGGATACTGGCGCTCTCGTAGTTGGCGTAGAAGGAGTAGGAGGACTCGGCAAAGTGAATGCCAGTGGGCAGCACTTCGGCGCAGACCAGAGGCTGAGCCTCGTACACGTACATCGTGGTGGAATCCACGGCCGCGTTGAGCTTCATCTGGTAGGAGGAGTACGCCTTGGCGTTGAAGTAGCTACGGTACACGCTGTAGGTATTCGTTCTGTAGAAGGCATTGCGGATGCTGAAGATGTTGGTCCACGCGGAGGTGGCCGTCAGGCGGCCCTCCCAGTCGAAAGAAGCAGGAGCCGCCTGGGGCGAGGTGTAGGGGAAGATGCGGATCGCGTTGATGTAGGGACGAGGACCCTTGAAGGTGAAGGTTCCCGTCTTGGGGAGCTGAGAGGTAGCCACGTTGTAGGAACCCCACTTCGCGAAGTCGAAGATGCCACTGAACGTCGTGGTAGTGGTGGCCGCATAGATGAAGCACTGGCTATCCGGAACGGAGGAAGCGACCATGGACATGTAGGCGTCGAAGTCCACCTCGGTCTGAGTCTGGGCGAAGTGCAGCTCCACGGCGAGGATGTTCGTGGAGGTGGTGAACTCGCCGCTGGGGCGCAGCACACCGTGGAAGGCGAGGCTGGTGGAGGATCCGGTGGAAGGCGTCGAGGGCGTGACGGGACCCTCGGGCATGTAATCACGGTACACTTCCTTGCCATTCACATAGGCAATGATACCATAGCGGTACTGCAGCTGCAGCTCATAGGCAGCCATGTTCGGGAGACCGGTGAACTGCTTGCGGAAGTACTGCGTGCCGCCAGTGGTAGCAGGAGCAGAGCCGAGAGTGACCTGCTGCCAGCTTCCATCAGAGAAGTTCAGCGTGTTCCAGGAGGGATCGATCGAAGCGGGTCCGGCGAGCATCTTCCAGGAATCGGCCTTGGTGACGGCGTAGTAGAGGGAGAGGGTATACTCCTCCTGTCTGGGCTCGGTCAGGAAGTTCTTGAACACGGCATTTCCGTAAAGACCGTAAGCAGCAAGCCAGGCTCCAGACGACCAGGAGTCGCCGTAGCTGTCGATAAGTCTCACGGTGTACTGGCTGTTTGCACTCGCCGTCAGGCAGTACTCAAGAGTGCGTTGCTCATTGGTGGTGAAGGAAGGGCTGCTCTTCAGAATGGTAGAACCCGAAAGAATCTTGAAGGACTCTTCGTTGGCGTACGTAGTGGACTTCTTAATGATCTTCACGTAGACCTGATTACCACTGCAGGTCAGACCAAGCGTGGCCGCAACTAGTAATAACGAGTTCTAGAAAGGCCTACACAAGAGAACAGAGAGCAAGAAGGATCTCATCCTCACAATTAGGAATTTTTGAGATTCATGGTGGAAGCATGCAGGGGTTTCATTATGGAGAGAAATAGCGAGAATAAACGGCAACGAGCGAGTTGCTGATTGGTCCGTAGGGGTATTTCGACCGGAATACTATTCTTTTCGACCCGTCGGTTCGAGTTGCCTGCACAACTCCACGGAATAATGGAATTACAAGAAGGAAGGACTGCAGAGGCATTCTGGTGACGACTCGAATAAGTCAGAGGCTGCCTGTGGAGAACGAAACTGGAATGCCGATGCTCACAAAAACACTCCATTTCGATGGGCGAACATCACTGCATCCAAATGTCGGTGCTTGCCAAATGAGGCCAATAGACACGGATTGGGATGGAAAGTTTCGCCATTATTTCTAGACATCAATACAAATGTGGCCATTGTAGTGCGTGATCAATATCTCCTGTGTGACTGGATGATTCGCCAAGCATCACAATATTCAGGGATATAGTGTGATTCCATTCACTAGTATTCAGGAGGGTATCGAATTGTTTTCTTGCCTCCTGCTTGATAGTTGCTGAGAAATGCCAGTTCTCGCCATTTCATTGGCTGCACGAATTTCTGTGGCATGCCTTTTATTCCCGAACTTGCCCTTTTCACGGCCACAGCCCACAGGCTAATTCCTATGGAACGAGCAGTTTATTTGAAACGGCCCAGTGAAGCACGAAAGTGTAGTATTTGACTATGAACAAGTATGCGTGTTTATGAAGCCCGCATGCTTTGTGTCGCTATAGCACATGAAAAACTGCTCATATGAGAAGAAACACAGGAAATAGAGAAAGAACACCTGATTCGCCTAATCAGGGGTTGAACGGAGTACAGAAAAACACCTCTGCGTTCGCCTTCCTGTAGAACAGTACAAACACGCTTCATATATTCCTCAATCACCTCCACATCTTCGTCGTGGCATCCATTCTCCCTGCTTCTTTGCATCAGCTTACACGTATTCAACAGAAAGGAAAGAGTATCCGGTGTTTCGTTCAAGAAGGCTATAATTAAGCCAGCGTCATACTCATAATGAGTGATAAAGGCTGAGAAGATAGCATAGAAGGACGCAGCATTCCCGCTCTGGAGAGACAACGAGGAAAGAGTGTTCATGAACGATATGAACGCAGTGTCCTTCTCTCCCATGCATCGGAGAAGCGCTTCACAGGATAGGCTCTGTGGAATGAGAACATGGAGTGTACGCAGCACTTCATCATCCTTCAACAGCAGCGCAAGCTGATAGCCAGAAAGAATATAATAGGGATTCTGCTGAACTCCATCAGAGGCTAGAATAGATACAAGTCGTTTACGCATCGCGACATCCGTGAATTGAATGCTGTAGTATATGACCTTGTACTTATAGTAGCAGGAAGGCTGTGTAGAATGCGATGACAAGAAGGAGAGAAGGCGTTGCACTGTGTCAGTAGGAATGACCTCCTCTGTCACATCTGCTACGCGAAGGATTCTCTCCAGCAAATGGCACACGCAGCCCATCTCAACAGAAGTCGATACTACGGTAATGATGCACCAAGAGACAAGGGGAATGCTCAGCAAGCATTCCGTTTGCTTCAACGTTGCAAAAACACGAACTAGGAAATGACGATCCCATCGCTCTATGCGTTATGTAATGTTCGTATAGAAAAACTCGTAATATCTCCAGAAGAGAGCAGAGTGTGAATAAGGCTCTCTACAGGGAATTCACTCTGGCGGAGGACAGCAAGAAGGATTGACTGGCAGAGATGCATTTCCACCTTAGATGATGAGGAATTGCACCAGCAATGATGAACCAGCTCGGACACCAAATGGGGCGGAATCTGCCTTCCATTCACCTCACACCCTTCAATGGATTCAAGTAGCACGGTCAACTGGAATAAACGAGCATCCTCGTCCTCCTCATCCTAGGCATCACAAAGAGGATAGATACTCCACCCAATGAATACTGAGTTCCATTGAAGGATAGTGATCATTCAAAGAGAGATTTGAATTGGATGAGCGGAAATAGCCCCGAATCGTGGAGTCCTTTTGGAAGGCTCAAAAGAAGATAGAGTGATTCATTCCATTCTGCAATATGGAAGCGTTGAGAAAGTTGATCAGTGTGGACTTTGAAGTGTTTGGAAAGGTGCAGGGTGAGTGTGTTTGTGTCTCATAACGCGTAGGTGTGTGGTTCCGCAAGTACACTCAAGAACAGGCAACGAAACTGACGCTCGTTGGCTGGTGCATGAATACCCCCCACGGTACGGTACAGGGCGTGTAGAATAGACTGGAGTGTTGTGATGTGCTAGGATGCAGGGAAGCGTGGATAGAATCAATGAGATGAAGGATTGGCTTCAACACACGGGCTCTCCTCTTTCCCACATTGAACGTGCTACATTTACCAATGAAAGAAGCGTTGACAAGGTGGAGTTCGACTCCTTTTCAATTCGCCGCTAATGTGTGTTCTCTTTCTTGTTTGTTGTATCGATTGCGATAGTCGTTTACTGCATACTCAATACACACAGTATTAGAGGAGGAATGAGAATCGCATCCGCGAAAAACATAGAGTCCCTTCATCATCTTGCTTTCGAATCTGTAACACTGGAGTGAAACAAAGGAAGTAGAATCAAAGGAGGAGGGAAATGGCGGGAAGACGGGCGTTTCATCCCGCGAGAACCAGTGCTTTGCCGCATTCTGTTCTTCCTTCTGATTGATTTTGCGTGTCAATGGCCGAGAATAACGAAAATCAGTATGCAGAAAGAGTGGTGAGTCTTATTTCTAGAGTGATTACCACTTCCTGATGTGCTCACATCTAGGAGCAACAGAACACTTCATCAGAAGCAATGGATGTAGAAGAAACACAGGTACATGCTTTCAGCTCTCCCTCCTTGTTTAGTCGCAAACGGAGTCGCAGTCCCCCGTTGCAGAAAGCAGTGAAATGGAACTGGACGAGAGCAGTAAGCCACAATCGGCAGCCGATGCGGTCGGTGAAAAGGCGTGGTTTTATCAGTAGTCGGAGGAAGAGGAGCCGGACGAATCGAATCCCATCGACGTACCATAGAACATCTCCATTCATTCATAGCTCCCTCCTTCGCTTGTGGAAATGACGACCGCTGCCAAGCGCCGTGCAATGCTGCGATTCCTCTCCCAGCAAGGAACGGTCTTCTCCCAGTTCATCGATTCTAGCCAGAAGAAGACGCCTTCTGTGAGATCACAGGGAAAGTGCTGTTTGATTCCTGCTTTTACCGTAGACGACGCATGAGCATGGACAACAGCATGGAAGACGAACTGGCGCTGAGCCAGGAGTCTGAGGTGAACATGATCCACCTCCAGTCCCAACCCTCCTGCATTCAGGGCACGATGCGCGACTACCAGCTGGCTGCGCTGAACTGGCTCCTGAACCAGCATCAGCTCGGCTTGAACAGCATTTTGGCAGATGAAATGGGTTTCGTCACGTGGTGTGTCCTTACGCGAAGGTCTTGGAAAGACGCTGGAGACCATCTCTCTGCTCGGCTTCCTCAAGCAGTACATGCACAATGAGTAACATCTCTCCCTCCTCCTTAGCCGTAGGGGTCCGCACCTCATCCTGGTCCCCAAGTCCACGCTGGGCAACTGGATGAACGAGATGGCGCGCTTCTGTCCCTTGCTGAAGTGCTTCCGCTTCTACGGCACCAAGGAGGAGCGCGTGGAGCTGGTGCGCCGGCTGCGGCAGGAGCCCCGCGACTGGAACGTGCTGCTGGCCACCTACGAGATGGCCGTGATCGAGAAGGGGCCGCTGGGCCGCATCGCGTGGAAGTGGGCGTGGGAGGTGTGCGTGAGGCGAAGGTACGTGATCGTGGACGAGGCGCACCGCGTGAAGAACGAGAACAGCAAGCTCAGCACGGTGCTGCGTCGCTTCTCCGTCGAGAATCGCCTCCTCCTCACCGGCACGCCGCTGCAGGTGCGTCTTCGCAGCGGTCCTGACCCGTAGAACAACCTGCACGAGCTGTGGTCGCTGCTCAACTTCCTGATGCCCGAGGTCTTCGGCTCCTCCGACACCTTCCACTCGCTCTTCAACCTCGAGGACGAGGCCTCCGTCGCCGACAAGGAGAAGATGATCCGACAGCTCCACCAGGTCCTCACGCCCTTCATGCTGCGGCGCCTCAAGGCTGACGTGGAGCGCTCGCTGCCCGTGCCTCCCATTCTCCTCTCTCACGCCTAGCCCAAAATCGAGACGATTCTGTACGTGGGCATGTCCGCGCTGCAGAAGGAGCTGTACAAGAAGGTGCTGGTGAACGACTTCGATACCGTAGCGCAGGGCGGGCGGCTGGACCGTAGCTGGTGAATTCTCGCGGGGAACGGTCGGCGCTGATGAACCTGCTGGTGCAGCTGCGAAAGGTGGCGGGGCACCCGTACCTGTTCGACGGCGTGGAGGACCGCAGTCTGGACCCCATGGGCGAGCATGTGATCACCGTTGGCGTGAGGTGGTGACATGAGGAATAGAACTGTGGCAAGATGGTGCTGCTGGACAAGCTGCTGAAGCGGCTAAAGGAGAAGGGCAGCCGCGTGCTGCTGTTCAGTCAGATGACGCGCATTCTGGACATTCTGGAGGTAGACTCGTCGCATCTCCTTGAGCGTAGGACTACTGTGTGATCCGCGGGTTTGAGTACTGCCGCATCGACGGGCAGACGGACGGCGAGGAGCGCGAGGCGAGCATCGAGGAGTTCAACCGCGAGGGCTCCTCCAAGTTCGTCTTCCTCCTCAGCACGCGCGCGGGCGGCCTGGGCATCAACCTGGCGACGGCGGACACGGTGATCCTCTACGACAGCGACTGGAACCCGCAGGTACGAGCTATGTGAAGTGGCGAGGCGTAGATGGACCTGCAGGCGGAGGACCGCGCCCACCGCATCGGGCAGAAGAAGACGGTGAACGTGTACCGGCTGGTGACGCAGGGCACGGTGGAGGAGATGATCGTGGAGCGCGCGCAGATGAAGCTGCGCCTGGACACGCTGATCATCCAGCAAGGCCGGCTGCGCGAGAAGGCGAACCTGAGCAAGGAGGACATGCTGGAGATGATTCGGCACGGCGCGAACGAGGTGTTCGTGTCGACGGAGAACGGCATCGAGGACGAGGCGATCGACGAGATCCTGGCGAAGGGCAAGGAACGGACGGCGGCGCTGGCGAAGAGCATCGACAAGGCGCTGCCGAGCGACGAGCAGTGAGGGTATGGGAGTGGGGTGACGCGCAGGCTGCTGAACTTCAAGGTGGACCATCAGTCCATCCGCGTGTTCGACGGCGTGGACTACCAGGCGAAGAAGAAGGAGAAGGAGCAGCAGCTGAAGCAGCTGATGCTGCAGGAGATGGAGGTGGAGCAGACGCGCCGCAAGCGCAAGACCATGAACTACGCGGAGCTCGCGAAGGAGGAGGCGCCGCAGCACAAGCCCACGCACGTGGTGAGGCTGCCGTTCATGCAGCCCTTCCAGGTGGCGGTGGTCTTCGGGCGTGAGGCGTAGTTCTTCAACAAGGCGCGCATCGAGGAGCTGGCGGCGCTGGCGGAGAAGAACGCGAAGGACCCGGCCTACCCCCGCAGCAACGGGAAGTGGCTGACGGACGAGGAGGACGCGGAGCTGCGGCGCCTGCTGCACGAGGGCTTCTACCAGTGGCGCAAGTCGGACATGCACGCGTTCGTGCAGGCCAGCGTGGACTTCGGCCCGACGGCGTACGGCCAGATCGCGGCGGTGGTGGGCATGAGCGAGGCGGACGTGCGGGCGTACGCCGACGTGTTCTGGAAGCGCGGGCCGTGGAGGTGCGCGGCGGGCATGAGGCGTAGGGCGGAGCTGCCGGGGTTCGAGAAGATTCTGGAGCGAATGGAGAAGAGCCGGACGCGACGCGCGGAGATCCAGAGCTACCGCGAGCTGGCGGCGCAGAAGGTGTGCTCCTACGCGAACCCCTTCGCGATGGAGCTGGCGGGCTGGCGGCCGCAGCTGTTCTCGTACGACGGCGACGTGTTCCTGGTGTGCTGCGTGCGTGTGGCGAGGAGGCGTGAGACGTAGATCGCGCGGTTCGGCTGGGGGCAGTGGGCGCGCGTGCGGCGGGCGATCGCGGAGGCGCCGCACCTGATGTACGACATGTACCTGCGGACGCGGTCGGAGGAGGAGCTGATGCGGCGGTGCGAGACGCTGATGAAGGCGCTGAAGAAGGAGCGGGGCGAGCAGAGCGCGAAGCGAGAGGCGGTGAAGAAGGAGCTGGAGAAGGAGCGGGCGACGCTGCTGAAGGAGCTGGGCAACGTGCTGACGGAGAGCGAGAGGCTGGGGAAGGCGCTGGAGGAGGCGCGCGGGGAGGTGGCTGCGCTGCAGGCGAGTCTGCGCGAGGCGAAGACGGAGCAGCAGAAGACCGCGAAGCTGGCGCAGAAGCAGGCGAAGCTGGCAGAGAGACAAGCGGAGAGGCAGGCGAAGCGGGTGGAGAGACAAGCCGTGCTGGAGCAGAAGCGGGCAGAGAGACAAGCCGTGCTGGAGCAGAAGCAGGCCGAGAAGCTGGCACAGCTGGAGCAGAAACAGAAGCAGAAGGCGGAGGCGAAGGAGATGACGCTACGCGGACTGCAGCTGCCCGAGGAGGCCGTGCTGAAGCTGGTGCCGCTGCTGGAGCAGCTGCGCCGCTCCGTGCGGGGACGGCTGGGCGACGTGCACACGTACGCGCTGCGCCTGCTGCCCGACCTGCCGCGCGCGGTGGTGCGGGATGCGGTGACGCTGGTGACGCTGAAGAACACGGCGAAGGGCACGGTGGGGCTGCGATCGGAGCTGGTGGACAGGGAGAGAGGGTGCGTGGATCTGAGCAAGGAGATGGAGGTGAGTGCCCGGGTGCGGGAGGAGTGCGAGAAGGCGAGCAAGGAGCCGGCGGGAGAGATGATGGATTTGAGAGAAACGAACAGGAAGGAGGAGGAGCGGCTGAATGGCGCTTGGCAGAAGGTGATGCAGAGGATCATCGAGAGCGGCAGCATTACGCACAGCGTGCTGTTCTCGCAGGCGACGAAGGAGGAACTGAAGTGTGACGACCGTGATTTGAGGGCGTTGGCGAAGAAGCATCTTCAGTGGAAGAGAGCGACTTGGGTGCTGAAGCCAGAGAAGACGAGCGTCAAGAGACCCGCGGAGGAAGCCGATATGGAGTCGAAGAAACAGAACGCATAATGTAACACTATTTGATACCCTGTTTGTTGTATGATTCGTGTAGGGATAGCAATGGAGAAGGGAGAGGT
>QWCN01005462.1_pt1 | contig 12480 bp, 12 predicted proteins | sample 1972711 | NCBI WGS metagenome assembly QWCN01 (sample SAMN09866707, study PRJNA288562) | Human gut metagenome isolate term1_stool, whole genome shotgun sequencing... | isolation source: gut | host: Homo sapiens | place: USA: California | reverse complement strand
CTATCAGCTGCGCCGGGACATGCTCATTTCCATGTCCGAGATCGCCAGATTTTCCCGCCGCACGTCCGACATGGTTGAAGCGTGGGACGCCGAGGGGATGCCGGGGGTGCGGGCATGAAGCTCATAGAGCCGCAGGCCATCCGGTTGCTGTCCAGCACCGTGCCGGAAAACGACGCCCCGGCGTGGAGCGCGGGCACAGCCTATGAGATCGGGGATTCCGTCATTCATGAGCACAGGGTCTACAAGGCCGTAACAGCCAGCACGGGGAAACAGCCGGACCAACACTGTGAAGGAACAGATGCGTTCTGGCGGCTCATGGGGCCGACAAACCGTTACGCCATGCTCGATCAGTATGTTTCCACGCAGACGGTCGCGGCTGAGGGCGTCATGACGTTTGCGGTGACGTTCAACCGTTGCACCGCGTTCGCGCTCCTGAACTTCAAGGCCACCAGCATTCGGGCCGTGGTGAAGGACGGCGACGGCCTCGTCATGTACGACCGCACGGTGAATACGTTGAAGGACGTTGACGGCTACTGGAACTACTACTTCCTGCCCCTTGAGCGCATCGTTGATCAGGCCGTGACCAACATTCCCATGTCGCCTGTGGCCACGCTTTATGTCTCGCTCACACAGGAGGGAGGCCCGGCGCTCGGGCAGGTCATCGCGGGGCAGGCGTGGCCCATCGGCACGACGCAGTACAATACCCGGCTCGGCATCCGGGACTATTCCAGAAAGGACACCGACGAGTTCGGCAACACGCGGCTGGTCAAGCGGGCCAACGCCAAGCGCACGAGCCTGCCCTTGTACCTGCACCCGTCCCGGCTTGACAGCGTGCGGGAAATCCTCGCCCGGATGCACGGCCTTCCCGCGCTCTGGCTCGGGGACGACAACGAGGGCATCGGCTCCTATCAGTCGCTGACGGTCTGGGGCTGGCTTGAGGACTGGAGCGCAACCGTCATCGGGCCGAATGAAGTGAGCATGAACATTGACGTACAGGGGTTGAAGTAATGGCAGTAAAGCAGCTTCCCAAGATTTCGGATCTTCCGGAACCGCCGGACAGACTTGTGGGCGATCAGGAACGGTTTGACGTGCTGACGTTCAACAGTCTGAAAGCGCAGAAGAAGATGGTCAACGAAGACCTGAACAAGGCGCTTATCCCCGCGCTGAACCAGTTTGCCGTGGATGTGAACGCCAGCGTCGACGCGGCAAAAGCCAGCGAAACCTCGGCTCTCGCGTCAAAGAACAGCGCGGCCTCGTCAGCGGCTACGGCAACGACGAAGGCCGGGGAAGCCGCCGCATCCGCTAAGGCTGCGAAGACGTCCGAGACGTCGGCCCTTGCTTCGAAGAATGCGGCATCCTCTTCCGCAACCGCTGCGGCCAACGCGCAGAAGGCGGCGGAAGCGGCCCGCGACGAGGCGCAGGACCTCGCCAATGTCGGGTATGCGTCGGAAAGCCACGCGGGGCTGGCGAAGGTCGACGGGAAGACCACGCAGGCCGACGCGGGCGGCACGATCACCGTGAAGGACGTGGCGATTGGGGGGAACCTTGGGGATCTGGCAAGTGCGCGGGGGCAGGTTGGCGATTATGTAAGTGGCGGTTCTTTTGATTTCAATAATGAAATCCTCGATACAAAAAATATCTTTTTTGGCAATTCTGATTCGACAAACAGGCCGTTTGCTGAGGGGCCTTTTTCTCTGCAAGTAAAATCGAGGGGGTATAGTGTCTATAAATGGATTTCGTATTTTTTGCAGAGCTGCGGATATACTGCAATACCACGGGCCGCAATCAAATCAAGTTACACCACGGATGGAGGCGTAACATATGCCACGGCGGGTTGGTCCAAACTGCTTGATGAAAAACATGTCGGCGACGGCCTCCGCGTCAACAACGGCATCATCTCAGTCCCCGAGTACGAAGGCGCGACGGCATCGACCGCCGGGACAAGCGGCCTTGTGCCGCCCGCAGCCGCCGGACAGCAGGAAAGCTTCCTGACCGGAGGCGGGGAGTACAAGCCCGCGCTCACCAAGATTTCGGACAGCGTGAGTCTGGCGGATTCGACGACGGCGGCGTCCGCCAAGGCCGTAAAGACGGCCTATGAGCTGGCAAACGGCAAGCAGGCAAACCTTGGGTTTACGCCTGTGCAGCAGGGCGGAGGATCAGGACAAGACAACTCAAAGATTTATATTGGTCACGGAACAAACGGACTTAAAGCTCAAATAGGGACTACAGATCTTGGGTGCATCGTTACAACTGTTTCAGGAACAACCAGAGCTCCTTCAGCCACAAACGTCTATGTTGATGGTTTTGGAGAAATGGGTTGGGTTAACGTAGAGTATCAGTCTACCCCATTGTACGTGTGGTGCTTACCCGCAGGCAGTAGATCCGCGCATCTGTGTGAGCCGTCTAAACTATCTGTTGGCACATCAAATATATGTATTTCCGTTCCGAATACTTACATCTCAAATGTCAGCGCGAACTTGCCGAACGGAGGAACTTGGAGGGTTATCGTCTCCAAAGATGGAAACGGTGTTGTCGCACAGCTGGCAGGCGGATCTTATGTAGAGGCTTCTGGCGGTGTATTTATGGCAATTAGAGTTGCTTAGAAGGATATGAATATGAATTACGGACAAATCATCCACCGGACCGCTGACGATTCCTATGTCATCACGAAGAATGGTATGCCCTACCACGTCTACCCCTATGCCGCCGAGTTCGCTGAAGAATGGGACGCCGTGTTCGCCTACGCCGAAGCTCATCCGGAATGCGTGATCAAGGAACAACCGTATGTTCCGCCCGTACCGACGCTCGACGAGGCCAAGGCCGCCAAGCTCTCGGAAATCAACGCGGCAGCGGACAGGGCCATAGCCACACTCACGGCGACCTATCCGGACCGCGAAATCAGCACGTTCGACAAGCAGGAATCCGAGGCGCGGGACTGGACTGCCGACAACACGGCCCCTACGCCGCTCCTTTCGGCACTGGCCAAGGCACGGGGCATTTCTCTGCCCGACCTTGTGGAGCGGGTGCTCGCCAAGGCCGACGCCTTTGCCGTGGCTTCCGGCTCCATTATCGGCCAGCGTCAGGCGCTGGAAGATCGGCTTGATGCATGTACGACGCTGGAAGAGGTGCAGGGGATCACCGTTGATATCTCCATGCCGGGCGGGGGAGAAGCATGACCTACGGCAAGCGAACATTGATCGCCGTCGACCAGCTCATCAATACGCTCCTCGGCGGCTGGCCGGACGAAACCCTGTCCTCGCGCTGTTACCGCTGGGCGCGGGACGGGGTGAGGGCATGGCCCCGGCGCGTGGTGGACGGGCTGTTCTTCTGGCAGAGGGAACACTGCAAAAGCAGTTATGAGAGCGAGAGGGAGGGCAGGCAGTCGCCGCCGGAGTTGAGGAGGCAGGAATGAGCAGGATTGGGGAATGCGAATCAGGCAGGACGTGGAATGGATTCCGCGTTGAAGGCGGGAAGGCAGGCGAGGGTGTGAAGTTCGAGCGTATCCGGCGCATCACCGGGTACCTTGTCGGCACGGTGGAGCGTTTCAATAACGCGAAGCGAGCTGAGGTCATGGATCGAGTGAAGCACACCGTCTAAACAAAAAAATTTCCCTACCGGTGGTGTGCTCTGATGGAGGCATATCACGGCGCGAACCGAGAGGGGTAGTTTCGCATTCACACAGCATACCGATGCTCACTTTTTTGAGGCGTTGGGAAGACGCTTTTTGCCGTCTGCACCAAGCTGTTTGGTGCAGGATGTTCGTTACATATTAAAATGATTAGATAGTATCGCTTCCTTAAAAGAAGCAAGGGAATGGCCCTGATGCCGCTCCTGCCGCCATGTCGGGCGTGATGATGTAGCGCTTGTTCCATGATTCTTTTGACACCGAAAAACTCTGAAGAGCGCCCCGCGTTGCCACTGCCTTTTTTTTGAGGTATGGTCATGGCAAATGTCCTTGGCTGTTCTGTGGGGAGTGGCTCTGTTCGGAAGCCGGGGAAACGAACGTTCTCATGGGTGGATGAGGAAATCATGAAAGTGCGCAATCCCTTTGCTGGTCTGTTGGCCCTGTTTTTTGTGGTCGCGTGGTGCCTGAGCGGCTCCGCAGCGTTCGCCAAGCCCCTTGTGCCTCTTCGCACGGCATGGCTCGGCGAGCATGAAACGTTTTTGGTCTGGTACGCCAGAGAAAAGGGATGGGACAAGGCTGAAGGGCTGGATCTCGAATTGCTGCCCTTTGAGTCCGGTAAAAACGTCATTGACGAAATGCAGTCGTCCAATTGGGCCATTGCCGGCGTTGGCGCCATGCCCGCGCTGACCGCTTCGTTGAGCAGCCGTCTGTACATCGTCGGCATCGGCAACGACGAATCCGCTTCCAACGCTATTTTCACGCGTGCCGACAGCCCCATCCTCAAGATGAAGGGTTTTAACCCCAACTGCCCGGAAGTGTACGGCAATCCCGGATCCGTGCGCGGGAAGACCTTCATCGTCCCCAAGGGCACGTCCGCTCACTACATGCTGAGCCGCTGGCTGCACGTCCTTGGCCTGAACGAGCGTGACGTCAACATCGTCGACATGCAGCCGTCCGAAGCCATGAAGGCGTTTGCCGACGGCCAGGGCGACGCCATCGCGCTGTGGGCCCCCCAGACCTTTGAAGCCGAAAAGCTCGGCCTGAAGACCGTCGCGCACTCCAGCGACTGCAATGCCCGCCAGCCCATCCTGCTCGTCGCCAATATGGATTATGCCAACAAGCACAAGAGCGACATCGTGGCCTTCCTCCGCGTGTATCTCCGCAGCGTGGACATGATGAAGAAGACCCCCGCCGAGGACCTTGCCGACGACTACATGCGTTTCTACAATGCGTGGACCGGCAAGACCATGACCCGTGAGGAAGCCATCCGCGACATCAAGGATCACCCGGTATACGCTCTCGACCAGCAGCTTGATATGTTCAAGCAGAGCTATGGGACCAGCGAACTGCGTGAATGGCTGCATGATATCGTTTCCTTCCAGAACGAGAGCGGCGAACTGGATCGGCGTGACTTGGCCCGCCTTGAGCGCCTCCATTACGTCACCGACATTTACCTGAAGGCTGTGAAGGCACCCTCCAAAAAGTAGTTTCTCGCACCGAAAAATGTTTTTGAAGGTGGTTCCGGGATGTTGCGTTCCGGAACCACTCTTGTTTGAGAAAGAGGAGGCGATTTTTGTGAAGTTCTGTTTGACTTTTTCCGTTTGTTTGAGAAAAATCGCCTTCCGTCTTGTTTCTTCCCGGAAAAACGCAGGCTGCCCGTGTTCTTTTCGCGCGGCCCGTTTTTGTGTGTTCGTTTAACCGGAGCGGCTCCGTGGCCGTTCCGGTTTCATCTGTCTGCCATACGGGTAACAGGTCGGTATCAAAGTATGTTTTTGAAAAATGAAGGGATCTTGAGCTTTTTCAGGCCGTGCAGGAATACGGTTGTGGAAAAGTTTTTCACAAGCCAGTGCATAACAGGGCCCCCTCATATGAAAACCCTTGTCTCCCAAGGGTAAAGAAAACATCGGAGAAGTGGCGGTATTGCAAAAAGGCCTGTCATTACGGGTAACTTTTTTATCCTCCTTTGTGGGAAGCCTTTTGCGCCCCGACGGGCAGAAACTCCGCGAATCTGCTTTGTCACAGGACAAGTCAAACGCTAGAAGAATCGGATATGAAAACTCAGTGGCTCAAAATCTGTGAAGATCTGCAAAACAGGCTCAACCCCGGCACCTACAAGGTTTGGGTTGCGCCTCTCACCGCCGACCTTGAAGGGGAGGGGAAGATCCGTCTGTCCGCCCCCAATGGATTTGTGGCGACGTGGGTACGCGATCGCCTGCTGAACGACATTTCCGATGCGGCCTCCGCCATTTTCGGGCGGACGATGGAAATCAGCGTGGTCGCGGGCAATCCTCCCGCCAAACCGAGCCGTTCCGTTCCGGGGCGTCCTGCCGTCTCCGTTGAGGGTGAGCCCGCTCCGGCCCGTCGTCCCCGTACGGCTCCCGCGCCCCGTCCGGTGGCCGCTCCGTCCCTGCTTTCTTCCGCTGCCGAGCAGCTTTCCCTGCCCATCACCATGCCCGTGAACCAGTCCGTCCCGCACAACTGGCGGTACGCGTTCGACAGCTTTGTGGTCGGCCCCACCAATGACATGGCCTATGCCGCGGCGCGCAACATGGCGCGTTCCGGTGCCGCCGTGGATACCTTGTTCCTCAGCTCCGGGCCCGGGCTCGGCAAGACGCACCTCACGCAGGCCGTGGGGCAGGCTCTGTGCGAGGCCAGCAACCGCTCCAATCCCAAGGTCGAGTATCTGACCGCCGAAGAGTTTTCGAGCTGTTTTGTGCAGGCCCTCCAGTCGCGGACCGTGGATCGCTTCAAGGGGCGTTTCCGCGATGTGGATTTGCTGCTCCTTGAGGACGTGCATTTCCTCCAGGGCAAGGAAAAGATGCAGGATGAGGTGCTTTCCACCATCAAGTCCCTGCAGGAAAAGGGAAGCCGCGTCGTCCTGACGAGTTCCTTTGCGCCCTGCGAGCTGCGGAACGTGGACAACAGCCTCGTGTCGCGTTTCTGTTCGGGGTTCCTCGCCGGTATTGAAAAGCCCGACGCCAGCACGCGCCGCCGTATCCTTCAGGAGAAGGCCCGCCAGAACAACGCGCTGTTGTCCGATACGGTGGTGGATGTGCTGACCGAGCGCCTCACCGGGGATATCCGGCAGTTGGAAAGCTGCGTGCACAACCTGCTGCTCAAGGCCAAGCTGCTTGGCTGTACCATTTCCGTGGAAATGGCGCAGGAAATTCTGGCGCAGTACAGCCTTGACGATCCTTTTGTGGATGTGGATTCCATTATCCGCAAGGTGTGCGAAGGGTTCGGCCTCTCGCCCGAGCAGTTGGCATCCCGCAGCCGGAAGCAGAATCTGGTGGTGGCCCGCAACACGATTTTCTATCTCGCCCGCAAGCACACCGAGTTGTCCTTGCAGGACATCGGCGACAAGTTTTCCCGCCGTCATTCCACGGTGCTCAAGGGTATCGCTTCGGTTGAGCGCGAGCTGCGCCGCGAGTCGCCCCTCGGACGTCAGATTGCCGGCACGCTGGCTTTGCTGGAGCGGCGTTAGGTTGCATTGGGAAACCGGGGAAGGGAAAGCTTTTCTAAAGAAAGGGGGTACCCCCACGCTTTTCCCTCCCTTGCCCGGACTCCATCCCTCCCTTCCCAAAGGCTTTTGATTTTATCGAATCCTTCATTGTGGGTTTTCGGATTTCGTGAACGGCTTTTTTGAAAAGAAAAGGGCATCCCGTTGGATGCCCTTTTGCGTTACGGCGTTGGTCGATTAAGGGAGCGAAACGACCGAAACATGCAACCACTCGCGTGGGGGTGGTTGCTGACTGGAAAACGAAGGAACTTTCAGCCTTGCCTTCCCATTTCGTAAAAGCCTTGGGAAGGAGAGAGGAGGGAGGAGGAAAACCCTTCTCAAGAAGGCTTTCCTCTCCCCTCTCCCGATTTTCCTCTTTCCTTTTTTCACTCCACAGGCGGATTCCAGCCGCTGTCTCCGCCCGCGCCGGTGGTGGTAATGAAGCGGACTGCGGAGACCGTGCCGTCCGGGGCGACGCGGGCCATGATGCGGAAGGTCGTGGGCTTGCCGTGCCGTCGTACCTGAATATCGTCAACCCAGCCGATGGTCGAGCCGAAGCGCAGATCGCTGAATACGTATTCTGTATATCCCTTGAGGGGCCCCTCCAGCGGAATTTCGGCCTCAAGGGCGGGGTAGAGGGCAAAGCGCTCGTACGCGCGGAACATGCGGTCCTTTGCGGCAAGCTCGGCCCAGAGCGGCTGCGGCGGCTTGGCGTAGGCAATGAACGTCTGAGGCTCCTCCGTGAATACCGTATAGCCCGCCACATCCCAGACGCTCCCGCGATCCAGAATGAGCTTCCAGTGGAAAGGCGTGAAGGCGTCGGGTACGAGATGCACGGCGCGCACATCATCCCAGAGGCCCTTTCCACGCTGCCCGGGAGTCAAATCCTCACTGAGAAGCTCTTGGGTGAAAACGTCGGGCGTGTAATGGCTGTCCTTGAGATGCGCCTCAAGCCCCACCCGTGTGGCCAGCGAGCCGAGCGGGTAGAGGATGGTCCAGAGCAGCAGGCCGATCATGACGGCGCGCCGCTTCCGCCAGAATATGAGCCCAAGGGCCAACGGCAGGAGAAGCAACGGGTCTACGATAAACAGCGCATTCAAACGTACCCTGTAGTCGCTGAACGGCAGAAAGACCTGCGTGCCGTACGAATTCATGCAGTCCAAAAAAATGTGATGCAGAATGAGCAGGTAGGCCACGAGCCATGCCAGCGTCAGCGGCCAGCCGAATGGCGGAGAGTCATCGGGGACTTTGGGGACCCGCCAGCGGTTCATCAGCCAGGGGATGAGGGCAAGGAGGAAAGCGAGCCCCAAACCGCCGACGAACGAATGGGTGATCCCCCGGTGGTACTCAATGTATTGCAGCGGGGTGTGGGTAAAGAAGACATCCATATCGGGAGAAGCCGCTACCAGCGCCGCCCATGCCGGAAGCCACCAGCGGTGTTTCCCCGGCAGGGCGCAGCCAATGACGGCTCCGCTCAAGGCATGTGTGATCGGTTCCATAGCGTTCCTTATCTTGCAAAAAAAGAAGGGGAAGGGCTTTTTCCGTGAAAAGCCTTCTTCCCCGGTGTCTCGCCAAATGGTGCGGCGTATCACAGTGTTTTGTGCCGAGCGCACCTGCCTCATTCAACAGGAAAATAAGCTCGGATTGCCCTTGCGCAAGCTATCACTCCCGAGAGCCAACCAGCGATCAAAAGCGACTCCAAGGGAGTGCCAGAGACGCGTTCAGGGCGGCATTGAGGGAATACGGTTTTTCTAGAAAACAAAAGCCATTGCGTGCATCAATGCTGCGAAAAGGCAACACTGCCCTGACCAAGCAGGTCGTGCATGTGGACCATGCCGAGCAGTCGGCGTTCTTCGTCAGCGATGGGCAATACCGTGATCGCTTTGCTTTCCATGAGCTCAAGAAGCGTGGCGACCGTATCGCTTTGGGTCCCGCAGCGGGGAGAAGGCGTCATGACGGTGCTGACCGGGGCCTCGGGATTGAGCGTCCCGCGGCAGACGGCCCGCCTGACGTCGCCGTCGGTCAGGATGCCGCTGATCCTGTGTTCGCCATCGAGCAGAAGCACGGCTCCAAGCTTGCCTTGATCCAGTTGACGCAAGGCTTCCGACAAGAGGCTTGTTTCGGAAAGCTGAGGAAGGCCCTCGGTCCGCATGACTTCGCTGACGTTGAGCTTCAGGCGTTGCCCCAGACTGCCTCCGGGATGGTAGCGCAGGAAATCTTTTTCCGTAAATGATTTTAGTTGCATCAGACAAACGGCCAGCGCATCGCCGAGGGCGAGGACCGCAGTGGTCGAGGCCGTGGGGGCAAGCCCGTGCGGGCAGGCTTCACGGGGTACGCCCGAATGCAGCGTCACGTCGGCAAGACGCCCAAGGGTGGAGTCCTCCCGCCCCGTCATGGCGATCAGGCTGGTGCCGAGCGATTTCAGCGCGGGCAGGATGGCGTTCAGCTCCGCCGTTTCACCGGAATTGGAGATGGCAATGATGACGTCGTCTTTGCGGAGGCTCCCCAGATCTCCGTGGGCTCCTTCCACGGGATGGAGAAAGAAGGCCGGCGTACCGGTCGAGGAAAAGGTGGCGGCAAGCTTGCGGCCGACTAGGCCGGATTTGCCGATGCCGGTCACGACCACACGCCCGGTGCACGCCGCCAGAAGCCCCAGCGCAAGGACGAGGGGGGCTTTTTCCGGCGTCCGGGCGTTGAGCCGGTCCCGCACGGCGGCGAGCCCGGCGATTTCGGTATTCAGAACGTCCTGCGCGAGCTTGATGAGCGCGGCGGGTCCGGTATGGGAAGGTACGGATTGGGTCATGGGAAAACGTCCTTGAAGCGGTGTGGCGTGCCGCCGTTACAAGAGAAAAAGAGAGCGAAGAGGAAGCATAGAAAAAGAATGGCCCGCAGGCAAGCTGGCGGGGCGGCCATCTCTCATGCGGAGAACAATATTTCTCAGCCTGTTGACGATATATGTCGGTTCACGTACTCACGAAAGAGGCTGTTCCGTCCGTTTTTCCCTCCTCGCATCCTTCTTTTACGATATGGAAGCCTTTCACAATATTGCAAGGCGAAGCCCGTTCGGGTATCCACCTCTCTCTACCATTTCATTTGGGAGTCCCCTATTATGGATATTAAGGAAGTCCGCGCCAACGCCAAAGAGCGCATGAAGGGTTTTTGCCGTGTTTGTCCCGTGTGCGATGGGCGCGCCTGCGCAGGCGAAACGCCCGGTATGGGCGGCATCGGAACCGGGAGCGCGTTCAAGAACAATGTGGCCGCGCTTGCCGGCATCCGTCTGAACATGCGTCTGATTCATGAGGTCAAGAAGCCCGTCACGGAAACGGAGGTGCTCGGATTCAGGTTGCGCCTGCCCGTGCTGGCCGCTCCCATAGGGGGAACCTCCTTTAATATGGGCGGGGCCCTTTCCGAGGCGGAATACGCGCGGGCCATCGTATCCGGCTGCCGCGAAGCGGGCATTGTCGGCTGTGTCGGCGACGGCGCGCCGGATGAACTGCACGAAGCGGGGAATGCCGCCATCGCCGCCGAAGGCGGCTGGGGGATTCCGTTCATCAAGCCGTGGGAAGGCGAGGAACTGGAGCGCAAGATGTGCAGGGCCGCAGCCACCGGAACCCGTGTGCTCGGCATGGACATCGACGCAGCCGGGCTGATTGCCCTGGCCCGCATGGGGCGCCCCGTGTCTCCGAAAACGTGCGCCGAATTGGCGGCCATCGTTGATCGTTCGCATGAGCTTGGTATGAAATTCGTGCTCAAGGGCATCATGACGGTCGAAGATGCCATCGCCGCCGAGCGCGCCGGATGCGACGGCATCGTGGTTTCCAACCACGGCGGGCGGGCTCTGGATCATACGCCGGGGACCATCGAGGTCCTTCCCGCCATCGCCGCGCAGGTCAAGGGCCGCATGGCCGTTTTGATGGATGGCGGCATCCGTGACGGGCTCGACGTGCTCAAGGCGTTGGCCTTCGGCGCGGACGCCGTGCTGATTGGCCGTCCCTTCTGTCTCGCCGCCGTGGGGGGCGGTTCCGAAGGCGTGAAGCTGACGGCGGATCATCTTTACAATCAGCTTGTGCGCAGCATGGTGTTGACAGGCTGCCCGTCCGTCCGCGAAGCCGGGCGCCACCTCGTCAGTACGGCCCATCTCGCCTAATCCATACGGAGTTTTCATGAAAGTCAGTTTGCCTCAAAGGAACAAGCTCGCTCAGTCCATGTTGTGGAACCTCTTCCTGCTGACTGTCGGCGCTGTTTTCTTTTCTCTCGGCGCGCAGGCTGTGGCCGCGCATCACGGCTTCCTTACCGGGGGGATTTTCGGTGCCGGTCTGCTCGGCTGGTATACGACCGGGCTGTTTACGCCCGCGATCTGGTACCTGTTGATCAATATACCGCTGTTCTTCGTGTCGTGGTTCCAAATCGGGCGTCAGTTTTTCTTCTACAGCCTGTACGGAAGCCTTGCGACCACGATCATCAGTGAACTTATCACTTTTCAGGTCCCGATTCAGGATCACTTCTACGCGGCGATTACGGCAGGCGTCCTTTGCGGTACGGGTACCGGGCTCATGCTGCGGACGCTGGGGTCCGGCGGCGGCCTGGATCTCATCGGTGTTATCCTGAACAAGCGCTGGAACATCGGCATCGGGCGGTTTAATTTCTGCTTCAACGCGGTGATGTTCCTCGCTTCTATGGCGACCATTTCCCTTGATATGGTCATCGTGTCGTTCATTCAGGTTTTCGTGGCCTCCGCGACCATCGAATACGCGCTCCGCATGGGCAGCCAGAGGAAGATGGTCTACGTGGTCACCGATAGGGGCGAGGCGCTGTGCGAGGCGATCATCGCCGAAGGCTACGGCGGCGCGACCGTGCTCAAGGGCAAGGGCGCGTACAGCGGCGGCGACCGCGAGATCATCCTTACCGTAACCAACAACATCATGTTGCGGCGCTTGGAGAACCTTGTTTTCGCCATTGACGACAAGGCTCTCTTCATCGTGGAGAATACCTTCTACGTTTCTGGCACCCGGTATCCGCGGAAGTCGATTATTTAGGAGAACCCTTTTGGGGAAGGAAGATGCCTTTTTTCAAAAGGGGCCCTTCCTCCCCAAACCGCACCTCCATCCACCTCAACCTTTTGTAATGGCAGATGATGGTTGCTGTGACGCGGATGGCGGCTTTACCGTAGTCCCCCTGTTTTGCTCCAGAAGAGAACCATTCCGGATGCCATAAAAAAGCCCTTCGGGAAGCATCCTGAAGGGCTTTTTTCATAAACACAAAGACGTGTTCCCCACTTCCCCCGAAATCGCCATGAGGGATTCGATAAAGACGAAAGTCTTTGAAGGGAAGGGGTGGGGTTTGGGGAGGGGAAGGG
>QWCN01005461.1_pt1 | contig 12480 bp, 11 predicted proteins | sample 1972711 | NCBI WGS metagenome assembly QWCN01 (sample SAMN09866707, study PRJNA288562) | Human gut metagenome isolate term1_stool, whole genome shotgun sequencing... | isolation source: gut | host: Homo sapiens | place: USA: California | reverse complement strand
TGTGTGAAGAAATATTCGATGGATGGAGTTGTATATGCACTGTTGATTACATTGGGCATACAGATTATAATAGAGATATACTGTGTATATCATAAGATGAAAAAATGGAAGGAAACCTGATATGGACAAGATTGCAGTATTGATCCCATGCTATAATGAGAGCAGGACGATCAAAAAAGTAGTAGAAGATTTTAAAAGTGTTTTACCAGAAGCCGTGATCTATGTATATGATAATAATTCTACAGATGGAACGGATGAGATCGCAAGGCAGGCTGGTGCAGTCGTACGTTATGAGTACAAACAGGGAAAGGGAAATGTTATCCGCAGAATGTTCCGCGATATTGATGCAGAATGTTATATTATGACAGACGGGGATGATACCTATCCAGCAGAAGCAGCACCGGAAATGATCGATATGGTATTTAAAAAGAATGCAGACATGGTTGTAGGGGACAGGCTTTCCTCTACCTATTTTACAGAAAATAAGCGTGCATTCCATAATTTTGGTAATTCCTTAGTCAGAAAGAGTATCAACGTGCTGTTTGATACCGATATTAAAGATATGATGACAGGTTACCGTGCATTCAGCTATCTGTTTGTAAAATCTTTTCCGGTATTATCGAAAGGATTTGAGATTGAAACAGAAATGAGCATTCATGCAGCAGATAAGAATATGCAGGTAGAAAATGTTGTGATCGAATACCGTGACCGTCCAGAAGGAAGTGTATCCAAACTAAATACATTTTCAGACGGATTTAGGGTATTAAAAACGATCGGAAGAATGTATCAGACCTATAAACCGATGAATTTTTTTGGAGTGCTTTCCGCAGTATTAGCATTACTTTCCATCGGATTTATGATACCGATCATTGTACTTTACTCAAAAACCGGACTTGTACCGCATTTTCCGACACTTATTGTATGCGGATTTGTAATGTTAGCGGCGATACAGTCATTTTTTTCAGGTCTGATCTTAAAGACCATGGGACAGAAAAACCGTCAGGATTTTGAAATGGAACTCCAGACGATCAGAATACACAGAGATGAATTATCAGGGGAATAAAGAATCTATGAAAGCCTATATTTGCCCGAAGTGCGGCTGGATTCGGGTGGTATCGAGAAGAAGAAATGTGGAATGCTTTAAATGTGGGGAGCCGCATATGGTGGTAACAAAGCTTCCTTATGAAAAAATTGGCCATATGACAGAAGAAGAGCGGGAAAGCTATGCAAAAACATGGCTCTATATGCATAAGGCTAAGAGCGAATGAGGTAAGAAGTTATGTATAAAAGGGAAAAGAAGAGCTGGCTAAAGCACATAGACTTTACAATCGCAGATATTCTTTGCCTGCAACTGGCTTATATCGTGGCATATATGTGCCGTCTGGGCTGGCATCTGCCATATTCAAATGAGCCATATGAGCGTTTAGCAGTAGTTATGATACTGATCGATATCTGCGTCGTATTTTTCTTTGAACCGTATAACGGAATTTTACGCAGAGGCAAATTTCAGGAGGCAAATGCCTGTATTACCTATTGTATGATCATATTTGTCGGTGTTTTGATCTACATGGTAGCAGTCAAGCAGACAGAGATCTATTCAAGAAAAGTTGTCTTTGCATTTCTGCCGATCGCATTGGTCATGGTCTATGGCGAGCGTGTCTGTTTAAAGAAGCTGATACGGCGCAGGATCAGAAAAGAGAAGAATCTTTCGGTGATGATTCTTCTTACGACGGAAGAATATGCGAAAGAAGTATTAGAAGAATTTGCACATTTAGAATATAAAGATTTTGTCGTAGCAGGTGTGATCGTGATCGACCAGAACTTAAAAGGCATTAAGATCTGCGGTGTACCGGTCGTTGCGAATGCAGATGACTGTTATGAATACCTGCGTACAAATGTGGTAGACGAAGTCTTTATCAATGGAAATACCAGAGAGAGTTCGCAGGCATTGGCAAATGAACTGTTAGAAATGGGAATTACGGTGCACTTTAATCTGGTGCACATGAATGCGTTAGCACCGAATAAAGTCGTAGAGAAATACGGCAATTACATGGTGCTGACTTCAAGTATGAAGATCGCTTCTCCAAGACAGATCCTTGCAAAACGTATCATGGATATTGTTGGCAGTCTGATCGGGTTAGTTGCCTGTGGCATTGCCTTTTTGATCTTTGCACCGATGATCAAGAAACAGTCACCGGGACCGGTATTTTTTTCACAGATCCGTGTAGGGAAAAACGGCAGAAAGTTTAAACTATATAAATTCCGTTCAATGAATGTGAACGCAGAAGAACAAAAAGCAGCACTCATGGACAAAAACGAAATGCAGGGGCTGATGTTTAAGATGGCTGATGATCCCAGAATTTTCCCGATCGGTAAATTCATGCGTAAGTTTTCCATTGATGAGCTGCCACAGTTTTTTAACGTATTAAAAGGTGATATGAGTCTGGTTGGAACAAGACCGCCTACAGTGGAAGAATTTGAAAAATACCAGATCCATCATAAGGCAAGACTTGGCATCAAACCCGGAATTACGGGTATGTGGCAGGTCAGCGGCAGAAGCGACATTAAGGATTTTGAAGAAGTTGTAGCATTAGATACACATTATATTTCACAGTGGAGCATCGGACTTGATTTTAAGATTCTCTTTAAGACGCTGCAGGTCGTGATCACCGGGAAAGGTTCAGAATAGAACAGATGAATATCAGATATCAGTATGAGTATGTAACAAGTCTTCTAAAGCGTTATGGCTTTCGGGGACTTGTTTTCAAAACGTTAGAAAGAATGCACTCACCGATGTTAGCATATACGAACCGGTATGTGCAGTTTCTGCCATCGAGAGAAGAATTAGAAGAACAGAAAAAGGTTAGTTTTACTTATGCACCATTGATCAGTATTGTTGTACCGGCGTATGAAACACCAGAGGTCTACTTAAGAGAACTGATAAGAACCGTTCAGGCACAGACCTATACGAACTGGGAATTGTGCCTTGCGGATGGAAGTAAGAGCAGACAGGTTGCACAGATCGCGGAAGAATATGCAAAAACAGATAAGCGTATCCGTTATCAGAAGCTGCTTCATAATGGCGGTATATCGGAAAATACGAATGAAGGTTTTCAAATGGCATCGGGAGCATATATCGCACTGATGGATCACGATGATCTTTTAAGTGAAAATGCCTTATACGAAATGGTAAAGTGTTTAAATGAAAGATATCTGCCGGAGGAACGAAAGATGGCGATGATCTATTCCGATGAGGATAAGATCAACGGAGATGGCAGTGTACACAGCAGACCGCATTTTAAACCGGATTTTAATTTGGAATTTTTACGGCATAATAATTATTTCTGTCATTTCCTGATGTTTTCTACAGAACTTCTGCAGAAGGCAGGCGGGCTAAACAAAGAATATGATGGTGCACAGGATTATGATTTTGTACTCCGCTGTGTCGATGCAGGAGCCATTGTAAAACATATCCCAAAGATCCTCTATCACTGGAGGATACATGAAGGATCGACCGCAGGAAACAGTGCAGATAAAGCATATGCATTTGATAATGGGTGCCGTGCGATCGAGGCACATTTGAAGCGTGCAAATGAAGCCGGAAGTGCAGCAGTCACAGCAAATCTTGGTGTTTACCATATACAGTACCGCTTGCAGGGAACATATCAGGTCACTGTGGTATCGGAGAGTAAAAGGGAATTATCCCGTATACGGGAATATTATGAGAAACAGGCAGCACACAGGGAATATCAATTACAGATCCGGTATCTGTATGCAGATACATTTGATGGAGATGTAGAAAGATCCTGTGAAGGTGACTATATTTTATATGTGAAAAAAGGCATAAAAGTAAAGCCGCAGGGATTGATCGAAACCTTGTTAGGTTACTGTGGGCATGAACACACCGCTATCGCCGGAGCAAAGATTTTAACAAAAAAAGGAAAAGTTTCCTCATGTGGAATGACCTATGATAAAAAAGCAGGTATGATTCCGCTGTGCGGTGGTCTAAGAGCTGAATATAAGGGATATTTTCTGCATGCAGTGATTCCGAAAAGTGTCAGTGTACTGCCATTAGCCTGCGTGATGATCAAAAAAGATGCTTTTTTACATGCCGGTGGTTTCAGCAAAAACTATCATGGGATCTATCGGGATGCAGATCTTTGTTTCCGTTTAAGAGAGCTTTCCTATCAGATACTTGTTGTACCGGACATTGTGGCAACAGAAGAATCTGATGGCAGCACAGAAAATGGCATAGTGATAAGAGAAGATACAAAAGATGGCATGGAAGTTAAAAAAATATAAATTTAAGGAGGGATTAATATGGCAATATTGTTACCAGGTGGAGCAGGATATATTGGGAGTCATACTGCTGTAGAACTATTAAAAGCGGGAAAAGAAATTATTATAATAGATAACTTTTCAAACAGCAAGCCAGAAGTATTAGATAAAATAAAACAAATAACAGGAAAAGAGTTTAAGTTTTATGAATTAGATTATTTAGATAGAGAAAAATTAGAAAAAGTATTTGAAGAAAATAAAATTGAGGCAGTATTAAATTTCGCAGGATATAAAGCTGTTGGGGAATCTGTTCAAAAACCAATAGAATATTATACTAATAATATTTCTGGTTGTTTGGTTTTGTTAGATGTAATGAGAAAATATGGAGTGAAAAAATTTATATTTAGTTCTTCAGCAACAGTGTATGGAGACCCCAAAAAAGTTCCTATTACAGAAGAAAGTAAAACAGGAGGAACAACAAATCCATATGGTACAACAAAATTATTTATTGAACAAATATTAAAAGATATATATGTATCAGACAATACATGGGATATATGTATATTAAGATATTTTAATCCTGTAGGAGCTCATGAAAGTGGATTAATAGGAGAAGAACCTAAAGGAATACCAAATAATTTAATGCCATATGTAGTAAGAGTAGCATCAGGCCAATTAAAAGAATTATCAGTATTTGGAAATGATTATAATACGCCAGATGGAACAGGTGTAAGAGATTATATACATGTAGTTGATTTAGCAAAAGGACATGTAGCAGCATTAGAAAAATTAGACAAAGAGCAAAACGGAATGTATATATATAATTTAGGAACAGGAAGAGGATATAGCGTTTTAGATATGGTAAAAGCATTTGAAAAATCAACAGGGAAAAAAGTACCATATAAAATTGCACCAAGAAGACAAGGAGATATAGCAACATGTTATGCAGAACCTAAAAAAGCAAGAGAAGAATTAGGTTGGACAGCAACTAAAACACTAGAAGATATGTGTAAAGACTCATGGAATTATATTAATAAACAAAAATAGAAAGGAATTATAATGTTAGATTTTAAACAAGAAATAGCAAAATATATTGAAAAAGTAGTAGATATAGAAAAAAGTGAATTAGAAAAATATATAGAAAAACCTAAAGATGTAATTAATGGAGATTATGCATTTCCATGTTTTAGACTTGCTAAACAATTAAAAAAGGCACCACAAATAATAGCAGAAGATATAAAAGAAAAAATAGAATCAGACATAGAAAAAAGCAAAGAAATAGAAAAAGTAGAGATTGCAGGTGGATATTTAAATTTTTATATTAATAAAATTTTGATAACAGAAGAGGTTTTAAAAGAAATATCTAAAAGTGATGAATATGGAAAATCTGATATTGGAAAAGGAAAAAATATTGTTATAGATTATTCAGCACCTAATATAGCAAAACCATTTCATATAGGACATTTACGTTCAACAGTTATAGGGGGAGCTTTATATAACATATATAAATATCTAGGATATAATACTATAGGAATAAATCATCTAGGAGATTATGGAACACAATTTGGAAAATTAATTGAAGGATATAAATTGTGGGGACATGAATATGAAATAGAAAAAAATCCAATAAATGAATTAACAAAAATTTATATTAGAATAAATAATTTATGCAAGGAAGATGAAAATGTATTAAATAGATGTAGAGATAACTTTAAAAAGCTTGAAGATGGTGATGAATATTGCACAAAAATTTGGAAGAAATTTAGAGAGCTAAGTTTAAAGGAATTTGAGAAAGTATATGAGTTACTAGGAAGCAAATTTGATTCTTGGAACGGAGAAGCGTTTTATTCTGATAAAATGTCAGAAGTAATAGAAATATTACAAAATACAGGAAAACTACAAGAATCTCAAGGAGCGAAGATTATCGATTTAGAAGACAAAGGTATAAATACACCATGTATAATAGAAAAAACAAATGGATCTACAACATATGCAACTAGAGATTTAGCGGCGATATTATATAGAGCAAGAAATTATGATTTTGATAAAGCATTATATGTAACTTCGTATGAACAAGTATTACATTTTAAACAAGTATTTGAAGTTGCTAAATTATTAGGATTAGATGAAAAATATACAAATGGATTAGAGCATGTTTCTTTTGGAATGGTATTACTACCAACAGGAAAAATGTCAACAAGAGAAGGCAATGTAGTAAAATTAGAAGATTTGTTAAATGAATCTATTCAAAGGGCAAAAAAAATAATTGAAGAAAAGAACCCAGATTTGGAAAACAAAGAAGAAATTGCTAAAAAAGTAGGAATAGGAGCCATTATTTTTAACGATTTAGCAAATAGCAGAGTTAAAGATGAAATATTTGATTGGGATATAATTTTAAATTTCCAAGGAGAAACTGGACCATATATACAATATACATATGTTAGAACACAAAGTGTATTAGAAAAAATAGAAGAAATACCAGAGATATCTAAAATAAAATTAGATAATCTAACAGATATGTATTCACAAAATATAATAAAATTATTATATGATTTCCAAAATGTTTTAATACAAGTAACACAAAAAGAAGAACCATCAATATTATCAAGATACTTAATAGAACTAGCAAAATCATATAGTACATTTTATAATGAAAATAAAATACTTTGCGAAGAAAAAGAATTACAAGAAGCCAGAATATATTTAACATATGCAACAGGAAAAGTGCTAAAAATAGGAAGCAATTTATTAGGAATAACAATGCCAAACAAAATGTAAAAATTTACGAAAAGATTTAAAAAAGGAAGAAAAAGTAAATTAAAACAAGAAAATAAATGTTTTATAGTGAAAATAGAATAAAAACTAATTTGAAAAACGTAGATAAATGTGTTAATATACAAACATAATTTATCTATGTTTTTTTATAGATAAAGTTTGTTTCTAGTATTATTTTAATTCATAATATTTAAATTCAATATATTTTTTTCTCAATAAAAAGTAAGAAAAGTATAAAATTCATAAAAAGGAGGTGAAAATATGACTTTAGAACAATTATGGACAATGACCAAAAGCGAATTTGATAAATTAAATAAAAGAGTAGATGTATTAGAAGATAAAGTAAAAGTAATTGATGAAAAATTTGATAAAAAATTCGATGAGATAGATAGCAAATTAAATATAATGTCTAATATTAATATTCCAAAAATATTAGAATATCAAGTAGAAACAAGAAAAGAACTTAATGAAAAAATTGATAAATTGATTTTACAAAATAATTTAGAACATAAACAATTTGCATATCAAATTGCAAAATTGGAAATGAATGAAGGCTTTACTAAAATAGGATAGAAAAATAAATAAAACATAGATAAATTTAAAGAAGGTAACACTTAGAAATACTAAATTATTAATCGGATTAATAATATAGTTTTTTGTAGTTACTTTCTTTTTTTAAGTTAAATTATTACAAAAACTTGTAAATAGAAACATAAAATAGTATAATAAAACAGAAATAACAAATGAAGTAAAAACGGAGGTATAAAAATGGCTGGAAAGCACTATGAAAAAAAGAAAAAAGAAGTACAAAGTAATAATGATGAAATTCCAAAAGCGATGAAAAAAGAAAATAATAATCAAAAAGATAAAAAAACTAAGAAAAAAGGATTAAAACTTTTTGGGAAAATAGTTTTAGTGCTAATAATTTTATTGGCAATTATAATAGGATCTATTTTTTTTGCTATCTATAGTAAGTTAAGTAAAATGCAACAAATAGATTTAAATGAAGAGGATTTGGGTGTTTCATCACAAGCTGAAGAAACATTATCAGAATATAGAAATATTGCAATATTTGGTGTTGATAGTAGAGAGGATTCATACAGTAAAGGTAATAGAAGTGATTGTATAATAATAGCAAGTATAAACAATAAGACTAAAGATGTTAAATTAATTTCTGTATATAGAGATACATATGTTCAAATAGAAGGATATGGATTAGATAAAATAACACATGCATATTCATATGGAGAAGCACCACTTGCTATAAAAACATTGAATACAAATTTGGATTTAAATATAAAAGAATTTGTAACTGTTAATTTTGAAGCAGTTAAAGATATAATAGATGCTGTTGGTGGAATATCTATGCCTATTACATCAGAAGAAGTTTCTCATATACCGGGTATAACTACTGCAGGGACATATAATTTGACAGGAGAACAAGCCTTGGCTTATTCAAGAATTAGACATGCTTCAGGGGGAGACTATAAAAGAACAGAAAGAATGAGAGATGTATTAACAGCAGTAGCAAACAAACTAAAAACTTTCAATATTGGACAACTAAATAATTTTGTTGATACTGTATTGCCAAAAGTATATACAAATATTACAGCTAGCGATATATTTAGTTTGTTACCTAATGCAGTAAATTATAAAATATCACAAAGCATAGGTTGGCCATATGAAACAAAAGGGATAACATTAGATAAATGGTATGGAATACCAGTAACACTTGAAAGTAATGTAACAAAATTACATAAAGAGGTATTTGGTCAAACAGACTATATTTTGCCAGATACTGTAAAAGGAATTAGTGATAATATAGTTTCTAAAACGGGGTATAAAGGACAATGAAAAAAATAATATTAAGAATAGTATTATTAATATCAATAATTTTGACTAGTTTAATAATTTTTGAATTTTCTAATCAAAATGCAAATGACTCAAAAGAAGTAAGTGGAAAAATAACAGAGAAAATAGTGAATATTTTTTATGATATGAATTTTGATAAAAATAAAGCTGAAAGTATAATAAGGAAAATAGCACATTATTCTATCTATACATTATTAGGATTTGAAATAATGTTATTTATTAGTACTTTTAAAATTAAAGAATTTGATAGAATATCGTTTTCTCTAATTGGAGGAATGATATATGCTATGCTAGATGAAATACATCAAGCGTTTGTTCCTGGAAGAGGTGCACTTATAACTGATGTTATGTTAGACACTCTAGGTGTTATTACAGGAATATTTATAAGCTTATTAATTATAAAGTTATATAAAATAATAAAATTAATAAAATAAATTTTATGATGTACTCAATGGAATAGGTAAAAATAGTCTTTTCATTGAGTACATTTTTATATATAAATGCAAAAAAAGTAATAATTTGTTGAAAAAAATACGAAACAGTGATAAAATTAAATAGAAAGTTTTTTTATTTAAGGGGGAATTAAATTGAAAATTATAAAAAAACGTAGAAATATTTGTTTAAAAATTATGGATATTATAATAATTTTTATAGCCTATTATGTTGCACAAATTATAATTGAAGATAATATATTTTTGAGCAAAGAAATTAATAAATTAGTTTTAAGTACAAGCGTTATAGCTGCAATTATATATGGAACAATTTTACAAAAGTTTAAAACATATAAAAATATTACAAGATATGAGAACGGTAATGATTATTTAATATACGTTTTAGCATGTCTTATTTCGTGTGCGTTAATGAGTCTCTTGAGTATTGTATCAATACAAACAATAACAGTGACATTAAGGGTGAATTTAATTGCTTCTTTAATAATTGTGACATCAATTATAGGATATAGAGTTGTTATAAGAATGATATTAACAGAAGGATATATAAAAAAGACAAATAATATAAATAAAAAGAATATATTAATAATAGGGGCAGGAGAAGCAACAAAAATACTTTTGAATACATTAAAAGGAAGTTTAAATGATACGTATAATGTTGTAGGATTAATTGATGACAATGCTAATAAGATAGATTATGCTATTTCTGGAAAAAAGATATTAGGAACAAGATATGATATTCCTAGAATATGTAAAGAAAACAATGTCGATGCAATATTTTTTGCTATTTCAAATATTTCGAATAAAGAAAGAAGAAAAATATTAGAAATATGCCAAGAAACAGGATGTAAAGTTAGAATTTTACCAGGGACGAAAGAATTAATAAGAAATAAACCTATAATGGAAAATTTCAGAAATATTGAAATTGAAGATTTGCTTGGAAGAGACACTATTAAATTGGATAATAAAAATATAGGAGAATTAATTAAAAATAAAGTGGTATTAGTAACTGGTGGTGGAGGTTCTATAGGGGCAGAACTTTGTAGACAGATTATACAATATAATCCGGATAGATTAGTAATGATAGATATATATGAGAATAATTTATATGATATTGAACAAGAACTTAAGTTTAATTATCCAGAAATAAAAATAGATGCAATAGTTGCTAGTATTAGAGATAAACAAAGATTAAATGAAATTTTTGAACAATATAAACCATATTTAGTATTTCATGCTGCAGCACATAAACATGTGCCGTTAATGGAAACAAGCCCATTAGAAGCAATAAAAAATAATGTTTTTGGAACATATAATGTGGTTAATTGTGCTGATCAATTTAATGTAAAAAGATTTATATTAATTTCAACAGATAAAGCAGTTAATCCAACAAACGTAATGGGTGCAACAAAACGTCTATGTGAAATGATAGTTCAAGCAAAAAACAAAGTGAGTCAAACAGAATATGCTGCAGTTAGATTTGGAAATGTTTTAGGAAGTAATGGATCAGTAGTACCGTTGTTTAAAAAACAAATTGCAAATGGTGGACCGGTAACAGTGACACATAAAGATATAACAAGATTTTTTATGACAATACCAGAAGCTGTATCACTTGTTTTACAAGCAATGTCTGGAGCAAAAGGCGGAGAAATATTTGTTTTAGACATGGGAGAACCAGTAAAAATATATGATATGGCTGTTAAATTAATAAAATTATCAGGTTTAGAACCTAATGTTGATATACAAATAAAGGTAACAGGATTACGCCCAGGAGAAAAATTATATGAAGAATTATTAATGGCAGAAGAAGGTTTAGAGCAAACAAAACATGATAAAATTTATATTGCAGCACCAATGGATATAGATATAACTATGATAAATCAAAAATTGAATGAATTAAGTGAGTTATTGGAAACTTCAACAAATGAACAAAGAGATAAAATAAAAACTGTTATAAAAGAAGTGGTTCCAACATTCAAAGAACCTGGAAATGTAATATTGAATAATAAGTAATTACAAAAAAATATAAATTTTTGGCTGTACGAAAGGAAAAAATGAAAATGTTATCAATAATAAGTGGTTTTATTTTAATATATGTAATGTTGTCTCTTATTGGAATACTTAGTAAAAGAAAATCTATTTATGATGGTGAAATTGAACAGAAAAATTCAATGGAAAATAAAAAAGTAAAATTTATTTTTGATGATAAAGATGATAAAAATGCAGATGGTACAAGAGGACATTTGGAAGAAATAGGTATAAGCGATTATAAAAATTCTGTTTATGATAAATATACAAAAAGAGTTATTGATAAAATTATATCTTTTATAGGATTAATAGTGTTATCACCAATATTTCTTATAATATTTATTGCTATAAAGATTGATGATCCAGGTCCGGTTTTATTTACTCAAAAAAGGGTAGGAAAGAATAAACAATATTTTAAATTACATAAATTTAGAAGTATGAAAATGTGTACACCTCATGATATACCAACACATATGTTGGAAAACCCAGAACAATATATAACAAAACTAGGTGCTTTTTTAAGAAAAAGTAGTTTAGATGAGTTACCACAAATATGGGATATATTTATTGGGAATATGTCAATTATTGGGCCAAGACCAGCGCTTTGGAATCAAGATGTTTTAATTTCATTAAGAGATAACTATAATGCAAATGATATTAGACCAGGGTTAACTGGTTGGGCACAAATAAATGGAAGAGATGAACTTGAGCTTGAAACTAAGGCAAAACTAGATGGAGAATATGTTAAAAGGGAATCATTAAGTTTTGACATTAAATGTTTTATAGGAACAATATTTAAAGTTGCTAAAAGTGAAGGGATAGTTGAAGGCAAAAAAAGTAATGAAAAAACAAATGGTAAACCAATTAAAGAAAAAATTAAATTAAAACAATAAAGGTGGAAACGATTAATGAATAAAAAAAATAAATATTCTGTTTTAATGTCTGTATATAAAAAAGATTCGCCAGAGTATTTGCAAATAGCGTTAAAAAGTATATATGAACAGCAATCAATAAAACCAGATGAAATTGTTATAGTTGTAGATGGACCTATTCCGGAAAATCTACGAGAAGTATTGGA
>QWCN01010131.1_pt1 | contig 12487 bp, 9 predicted proteins | sample 1972711 | NCBI WGS metagenome assembly QWCN01 (sample SAMN09866707, study PRJNA288562) | Human gut metagenome isolate term1_stool, whole genome shotgun sequencing... | isolation source: gut | host: Homo sapiens | place: USA: California | reverse complement strand
GCATCGGCGGTGGGGGCGTAGTCGGTGTATTTGTAGCCGAACAGCTCGTCCGAGATCTCGCCGGTCAGCAGCACGCGCACATCGGTCTGCTCGTGGATGGCCTTGCACAGCAGGTACATGCCCATGCTGGCGCGGATGGTGGTGATATCCCATGTGCCCAGCAGCCGGATGACCTCTTCCAAGCTGCTGAGCACCATCTCACGGTTGATGATGATCTCGTGGTGCTCGCTGCCAAGATAGTCCGCAGTCTGGCGGGCATATTTCAGGTCGATGGCATCGGTGTCCATGCCGATGGCAAAGGTGCGGATGGGTTTGCCCAGCTTTTTGGCGGCAATGGAGCACACCAAGGAGGAGTCCAACCCGCCGGAAAGCAGGAAGCCCACGGGTGCATCGGCGTCCAGCCGCTTTTCCACACCGGCGATGAGCTTCTCGCGGATGTTCTGCAGGATGGTGGGCATATCGTCCTGCATGGGGGCGGGCACGTCCGCAATGTCCTCGTAGCGCACAAAGCGGCCATCGCAGTAGTAGCTGCCGATGGGGAAGGGACGGATATCATCGCACCAGCCGATGAGGTTGCGCATCTCGGAGGAAAAGGCGATCTTGTGGCTGGACTTGGAGTAGCCGTAGAACAGCGGACGGATGCCGATGGGGTCGCGGGCGGCGATGAGCCGATCCTTGCGGGAATCGTACAGGATCAGCGCAAACTCCGCGTCCATGTGGCGGAACATATCCAGCCCGTACTCGTAGTACAGCGGCAGCAGGATCTCGCAGTCACAGTCAGAGCAGAACTTGTAGCCACGGCGCTTTAAGATCTCTTTTTCGAACCGGAAGCCGTACAGCTCGCCGTTGCACACCACGCAGTCCGCGCCCCGGTAAAAGGGCTGCATCCCTTCCGGGGTCAGTCCCATGATGGCAAGCCGCCCAAAGCCCATCAGGCCGTAGGGACCCTCCACCACTCGCTGGTCGTCCGGCCCGCGGTCCACGGTGCGCAGCAGATACTCCTTGAATTTTTCGGCACTCAGGTCGTGCCCCGTATAACCCATAACACAACACATACTTCTTACCCCTCTTAAAATAAAAAAATACGGCAGCACATTCATCCCATAGTCCTAGGACGAATATGCTGCCGTATCCGTGGTGCCACCTAAATTACCGGCATACGCAATACGCCGGTCACTTTTGTGCGCTCTCCCCGTTGAAAGCACTGCCGCGATAACGAGCGGCGCACGTCTGCCCCTACTGCTGCGCATGCAGGTTCAGGGAGCGGCTCACGGGTGTTCTTCGGGCTTCGTTTTCTGCGCGGTTTCCAGCACCCCGCGCTCTCTGCAAGAAAAACCTGAGGCCTTACTTTTCCCGGTCAACGCTTTTATTGTCTGCATTGTATCACGGGTTTTTGTCCGTGTCAACACAGCAGGCGCATTTTTTTGCAGGCTGTTCTTCCGCTGCGGACGGTGCCGCGTTCTGCGCGCAATGACGGCACAGCCCGTACAGCACACTGCCCTCGCATTGCAGGGTAAAGCCGTGCTCTGCCATCAGGTGAGCGCGCACCTCATCCATAAAATGGCAGTCCAAGTGATAGATGCGCCCGCACTGCACGCACTTGAGGTGCAGGTGCTCCCGGCAATGGCGCCCCTCGTCCACATACTGGAACACCGCCCGCTCGCCTTTATCGGCTACATATTTCATAATGCGCTGCTCGCCGGCAAGCTTGTCCAGATAACGGTATACAGTGGTGGGGTTGGGGCTTGCGCCCTGTGCCTCCAGATGCTCCAGAATGTTGGAGGCACTTACCGCGTGCTGGCAGTTGTTGATGAGGTAATCTAAGATGAGTTGCCGGGTGCGGGTGTTGTAGCCATCGCTTCGTGCCATGAGAGTTTCGGTCCTTTCCGGTGTAGATGTGTTGTTTTTTACCCCTATTGTAGCACAGTTTGCGCTTGGATGCAAAAGAAGCGGGCGGAAAGTCGGCCTGTTTGGCGACAAGCACAAAAAACATTGTAAAAAGTAGCAAAATCGAGGCGTAATCTTTGTATAAAACGGAAAACACTCCAAAGTTAAGCAAAAAGTCTTGTAAAAAATGCCCTGATGTGAAATAATGTATTAGATAAAGTGGTTGGATTGCAGCCGGGATACAAGCTGGCTGAACATGAAGAAGAAACCGGCAGCGGTGGGTTTGCGCTGCCGGTTCGGACGTTTTGGAACGTTTTTTGGAGAAGAAGAATAGGAGAGTGTGCTTATGAAAGAGCAGGACGCACAGGCAAAGCTCAGCCTGAAGCTGCAGGCGTACCAGTACCTCAAGACCAAGATTTTGAACTGCGAGTACCGCCCCAACGAGTTTCTGAACGAGCAGAAACTCTGCGCCGAGATGGGCAACATCAGCCGCACCCCCATGCGGGATGCGCTGGGGCGTCTGGAGCAGGAGCGTACTTACGGCAATGCCATCCCCCGGGAGCAGCTGGAGGCCTACGCCGAGCTGATGCACCACAGCGAGCGCATCGAGGACTTCTGCGAGTCGGACGATGACTTCCATGAGCTGCTGATGAGCACCCTGCCCAACAAGTATCTGCGCTCTGCCTACGACCGCATCACCGGCCTGAACACCCGCTTCCGCATCATGACCGGCAAGGTGAGCATGATCAATCAGGAGCAGACCTGTGAGGAGCATCTGCAGATCCTGGATGCCGCCCTGTCCGAGGACTGGGACGGCGCAGCCATGGCGCTGCAGCACCATCTGGAGCTGGCCCGCGATAAGGCCGAGGGCGTCATCAAGGTCATCCGCCTGTGGTAAAAGAATAAAAGTTAAAAAGGTCTGCTGCATCGTGCCGGTGCAGCAGACCTTTTTCGCTTTTACGAGAAGGAACACAGCATAGAAGGAAGTCTCCCTCAGATAAGGTGGTTTTCAAGGCAGTAATGATAGACCCCGTCCTCTTCCACAGAGCGGCAGAGGACGGCAGCTCTGGCCTTGACCTCCTCGAGCGCGTTTCCCATGGCAACGCCTGTACCGACTGCTTCCAGCATTTCAATGTCGTTCCGTCCGTCCCCAAAGGCAATGGCTTCGGACTTTGAAAATCCATAATGCGCCAAGACCGCCCTTACAGCGTTTCCCTTGCCGCAGGAGAGCGGAATAATATCTACTGCCTTGTCCCACCATGCGGTGATCTGTGTGGCGTGCGTCCCCTGTAAGATCTGTGTGTATTCGGCGCTGTTGCAGGAGCACATGATCTGATAGATCTCCTCCTCGCACAGCGCATCAAAATGCTCGGAAATCACCAGCTTTTCGCTGCCAAAGGAAAAGTATTGTGCCAGATCGGGGTCTGTCCCGTTTGTTACGATAAAGTGCTCATTGCTGATAGCAGCTGCCCGGTGCATCTGCTTCAGGTTTTGTAGAATCTTGTGTTTGTCGTCAGCGTCCAGCGGATTTTTGAAGAGCACAGTATCCTTGCTGCGGACATAGGAGCCGTTGAAGGTAAGCCAGATATCAAAATCGACACCTTCAAAATGCGGGATGGAGAGATAGCCTCTGCCGGTCGCCATGCACAACAAGACCCCGTTTGCTTGCAGCTGCTGTAAAGCCTGCACAGTTTTTGGGGATGGCTCCTTGCTGCCCAGCTTGAGCAAGGTTCCGTCTACATCAAAAAAAGCAATTTTTATCATACGACACCTCTGGTAAAAATATTTTTATTTCTCCACCTTGCTCAGCAGGATGCGGTCGTTATCAAGGTTTTTGCCCGCGTTTTCGCGGAACTTTTCCAGCAGGTCGTCCACGGTCATCCTGCTGCGCGCGGCACCCTTTACATCAAACACGATGCGTCCGGCGTCCATCATCAGGGTGCGGTTGCCCAGTTCCAGCGCCTGATGCATATTGTGGGTCACCATCAGGCAGGTGATCTTTTTCTCGGCCACGATGCTCTTGGTCAGCGCCAGAACTTTTTCGGCGGTGGCGGGGTCCAGCGCGGCGGTGTGCTCGTCCAGCAGCAGGAGCTTCGGGGTGACAAGGGTAGCCATAAGCAGGGTAAGCGCCTGCCGCTGCCCGCCGGAGAGCAGCCCCACCGGCTGCTTCATGCGGTCCTCCAGCCCCATGTCCAGCAACGCCAGCTTTTCGCGGAAGAGCGCCTTATCCTTGCGGGAGATGCGGGAGAAGATGGCGTTGGGCGCGGTGCCTGCCCGCAGGTAGGCCAGCGCCAGATTTTCCTCAATGGTCATGTTGGGCGCGGTGCCCTTGAGCGGGTCCTGGAACAGATGTCCGATGACCTTGCTGCGCTGGTGCTCCGGCGCAAAGGTGATGTCCTGCCCGCCCAGCAGAATGCTGCCCTCATCGGCAATAAAGCCGCCGGTGATGGCATTGAACAGGGTGGATTTGCCCGCGCCGTTGGAGCCTACGATGGTGGCAAAATCTCCGGCTTCCATCTGCAGGCTCACCCCATTTAGCGCCACTTTTTCGTTGACGGTGCCGGGGTTAAAGGTTTTGTGCAGGTCGTTCAGTTGCAGCATTTCCATGTTACTGTCCCTCCCTGTTGGTCACGGTGCGGCGGGCACGGGCAGCGTGCCGGCGCTTTTCAAAGGCGAAGTGCTCCCGGATGGCGGGCATGGAGATGGCCACTGCCACAATGATGGCAGAAACCAGCTTCATGGCGGCGGCGGGCACGTTGAACCGCAGCGCCACGGCTACGATAAAGCGGTACAGGCAGCTTCCGAACACCACGCCCAGAATGCGGCGCAGCATGGTGCGCTTGCCCACCAGCGTCTCGCCGATGATGAGGGAAGCCAGTGCAATGGTCACCATGCCGGTGCCCACGTTGATATCGCAGCTTTTCTGGTACTGTGCCAACAGCCCGCCGGACAGTGCACACAACGCACCGGATACGCACAGACCCACCGTGATGGTAAAGGCGGGGTTGATGCTGGAAGCCCGCACCATGGCGGCGTTATCGCCGGTGGCGCGGATGGAAAGCCCTAGCCGCGTGCCCAGAAAACCCAGCATCGCCGCGCAGGCGATGGCAATGATCACTGCCGCCAGCGCCAGCTTGTACCAGCTGCCCAGAAAGCCCAGCGAAGTTTTTGCCATGGAGAAGATGGTAGGGGTCTTGACCAGTGACATGGTGGAGGAGAAGCCCATCACCGCCAGATTGATGGTGTACAGGCCGGTGTTGACGATGATACCGGCCATGATGCTTTCCACCCCGAGCCTTGTCTGCAGAAAGGCGGTGACAAAGCCGGAGCACACCCCCGCAGCCATGGCTGCCGCCAGCGCAAGGATGGGGTGGCCGGTCAGTGCGGCAATATTCAGGATGGAGTAGCTCAGAAACAGTGCCAACGCCACCAGTCCGTAGATGCAGCCCAGCTCCAGCGCTGTCTGCAAAACGTTGAGGGAAAAGATACTCGCCAGCATGGTGTATGCTCCTTTTATGTTATTTTGAATGCGCACCGCATTGCTCTGCGGAGTGCGACAAACGTATTTTCACGGGAGAGGGAAACCACTTTCCCCAGAACCGCCAAAAGCTCTCCCTTGCGGGAGAGCTGGCAAAACCGTCAGGTTTTGACGGAGCGGGGCGCTCAGGAGAAGTTCTCGGCGGTGGTCACCTCGGTAATCTCGGTGCAGTAGGGCTTGAAAGCTTCCTTCAGGGCGGCAAGATCCAAGCCCAGAGCCTCGGCGGTCTCGGTATTGATGGTGACGATGCCGTTATCAAAGGTCTGGTAGGGCAGGTCTGCGGGGGTCTTGCCATCGCACAGCAGCTGGCTGACCATATCGGCGGTAGCTTCGCCCAGCTGGACGTAGTCCACGCCGTAGCCCACCAGTGCACCGTTCAGCGCAAAGCTGTCGGCACCGGTGTAGTGCTGCACACCGGCCTCGATGAAGCTTTCGTAGATGGACAACTCGGCGGTCATGATGGTGTTGTCAGTGGGGGTGAACACGGCCTTGACCCCGGCGGCTACCAGTGCCTCGGCAGCCATCTGCACCTCGGCGGTGGTGGTGCCGTTCTTTTCCACCACCTTGATGCCGTTCTTCTCGCAGAAGGCCTTGGCGTCCGCAATGGCCTGGGTGGAGGCATCCTGACTCAGGTCATACAGCAGACCGATGGTATCAATGCCGGGGTTTGCCGCCACGATCAGGTTCATGATGGCGTCGGTGTTCAGGGCATCGGAGGTGCCGGTGATGTTCTCCTCGCCGTCAAAGCCTGCGGCGGCGGGATCGGTCACAGCGGAGTAGACCACCGGGATGTCGGTATCCTCCACGGCAGCCAGCATGGTAGCGGCGGTGGGGGTGGCCACGGCCACGATCACGTCCACGCCGTCGGCCACAAGGTCTGCGCCGATCTGGTTCAGGTTGGACTGGTCGGCCTGTGCGTTGGCGTAGTAATCGGCGTAGTCAAAGGTGACGCCCTTCTCCTTGCCGATGGCATCCAGACGGCTCTCCACAGATTCTACGATCTGGTTGAGGGAAGCGTGGTCCACATAGTTGACGATGCCCACCTTGAAGGTCTCGCCAGCGGCAGCGGCGCTGCCGGAAGCCGCTGCGGAGGAGGAGACCGCTGCACTGGAGGCAGAGCCGGAAGCAGCGCCGCCGCAGCCGGTCAGTGCCATGGCAGAAACAGCAGAAGCAGCCAGAGCGGCTTTCAGGAAGCTGCGGCGGGAGATCATGTTCAGGTTTTTCATAGTGGTAACTCCTTTCCCGGAGCGGGCGGCAAATCAAAAGACCCGCTCCCTTTGCGGGACGGGTCTTAAAACAAAACGACCCTGTCCCTGTGTGTTATCCACAAGGACAGGATCGGTAAATACGATTCTGCGGTGCCACCTTGCTTGCTCTGCATCCAATACAGCAGAGCCACTCACGGAGAGCCAACACTCCCCTGTCCTGTAACGGAGACTTCCGTCCAAAGCTACTGGGGTTTGTGCCCGTTTGCCCGGCCCTCGGCGGCCCACGAAACTCTGCCCCGCTTTCACCCGTTTGCACTGTCCGGGCTCACTGCAGATGCGCTGTGCAGGTTCTCTTCCGCCTCATCGGTTTGATTGCATTATACACTTTATCTTCGTAAAGTCAAGAGGGAATTTTAAATTTTTATTTTTTGGCCCGGTCAAAGTCATTCTTCTGCCGGGGCACCGGTGCTGCGGCGCTTGCGGCGCACAAAGTAGGCAACGTACACCACCCACACCGGAATGGCCACGGCGGTGACCACCCGGCTTGCGGAAAGCCCGGCGGCCTGATACACAAAGTCGATGCTGCTTGCGCCCGCCGGGCAGAGCACCGCCATCAGTCCCTCGTCCACACGCAGGATGTCGGCCTTTTCGCCGTTGACATAGGCGGTAAAGCCGTCATCGTAGGGCACGGAGAAAAAGACGAGGTTCGTCTTGTCCAACGTGATCTCGGCATGGAAGCCCGCGTTGTTCATCTGGAACACCGAGCAACTGTGGGCGCGGCGGTCGGCGCAGTCCTGCGTGTAGCTGTCATAGTGCAGATCGTCCAGCATCGCGTCCGGCAGCTCGGTCAGGTACTGACCGTATGCCTTTACGTCCTCGTCCTCCAGCACCAGCGCCCGCAGCAGCAGGTTGGAGCGCAGGGTCTTGACCGAGGCCTCATAGGTAGCCTTGGTCACATAGTAGTCGTAGGTAAAGCCCATGGGAACGTAGTTATCGTTGTGGTACAGCGTGTAGCCGTCCACGTCGGCAAGATAGGTCCAGCCCGCGTCTGCCTCGTCCTCAAAGCTTTCGCGCTTTTCCGGAGTGGTAATGAGGTACTCCACGCTCAAAAGGCCGCGCAGGGCGTAGTTTGTGATCTCCGGCTCGCTGCGCACGTCCCGCTTAACCCCCAGCCCCGGGTAAAAGCTGAGGATGCTGGGAGCCGCCGTGCTGCCGAAGTATTGCAGGCAGCTTTTATCCAGCCACATCCCAATGTTGTCGTGGATCTTGTAGGTGTCGATCCGGTAGTCGCCCTCCGGCAGGTCGTTTTTCAGCTGCAGGGCGTTGGTATCCTGTTCCACAAGGTCGCTGTCGGTGTGCCACTGGCCGAACTTGCCAATGCCGATGTGCACCATGCTGAACACGCAGGCAAACACCAGCACCGCCGCCGTCATGCGCTGGGCAAAGCGGCTGTTCTGCCGCCATATGCCGCAGAGGTAGCGGTACAGCATAAGCCCCAGCAGACCAAAGCCCAGCACGACAAAGAACTGCTCCGGGTTCTTCAGCACGCCGAAGGACCATGTCCCGGTGGTATCGTCCCGCACGGGCACCACCGCAAACACCAGCGTAGCCAGCATGATCCAGCCGATGCCGCGGGCGGGGGCGTCCAGATCAACATCCGGGTCCTCCAGCGCGTTCACGGTCATGGCGGCAAGGATGAGGGTGGGCATATAGTACCAGCGTGCGTAGTAGCTGGAGTTGAGCGCGTAGAAGGCGCTGTTCAGCACCGGCACCAGCGCGCACACGGCGCATACTGCCACGATGCGCTTTTTGCTGTCGGCCTTGCGGCTGTGCCAGTAGGCCATGGCACCGGCCAGACTGCACAGGGGCAGATAGGCCGTCATGCTCGTCCACTTGATGACGCCCTCCGACCAGACCGAGGTAAGGTAAGGAGAGTCTGGCGGCAGGATCCAGCTGAGCAGGATAGCCAGATACTGCTGCACCTTGGCGTAGGTCAGAAAGCCCCAGCCGGAGGAAAGGTCGATGGTGCGCGGGTTCTGTAGCAGACTGAGCACCGCCGGGAACAGCAGCAGACAACCCATGGCAACGCCCAGCACGCTCTCCCACAAGAGATGCCCGAATTTGCGCCCGGTCAGCCGGAAGTCCTTGGCGGTCAGCTTGCACACAAAGTAGATACACAGGAAAATGACCTGTCCCACAAAGAAGAAGTAGTTGTTCAGCAGGTTCACCGCCACCCAGAAGGCGAACAGGCCGTGACGGTTTTCATAAATGGCCTCGTCCAGCGCCCAGAGCAGATAGGGGAACAGCGCCACCACATCCACAAAGTGGTTGAAGAACACGTTGTACACCGCAAAGCCGGAAAGCGCGTACAGGCAGGCACCCAGCACCGCGTAGTTCTCGTTTTTGACGTAGCGGCGCAGATACAGGAACGCGCCGCCGCCCGCCACGCCGAACTTGAGCACCAGCAGCGGCACCATCATATAGGGCAGCCAGCTCTGCGGCAGCAGCACCGACAGCCAGAAGAACGGCGAGCCGTACAGGTAGAAGGAGTAGGCGTTCATCACCCCGCTGCCAAGGTCGGTTGCCCACGAAAAGGTATTGTGCGGCGCACCTGCAAAGGCGCTGTCCGGGTAACCTGCGCCCTTGACAAAGCCATTCATATACCGGTAAAAGGTGATCTGCTGGCTGTTAAAATCGCCTGCATAGTGGAAAAAGCCGCCGTCAAGGATGTAGAACGGCAAAAAGAAGATGGCCGCCGTCAGGGCGCACAGCCCCACCGCCTGCCAGAATTTTTTATGGCTCTGCCCCCTTGGGGTGAGCAGCCGTGGTTTTTTGAACTTTTCCATAGCGTTCCTCTTTCTCCGCGCACCGCGCGCGGAAGTGGATTTGATGTCACCTTGTAGTATAGCACGGCGGCGCGCAAGAAAAAAGGGCTTGACAAGCGCACGCGGGGCGGGTATGGTGAAGAAAAGGAGGCGTATTGCCATGCTGTATCCCTTCAGCGCCCTGCTGGCGCGCATGAAGTACATTACCCGGTGGAGCCTGATGCACTCCACCCGGGCAGAATCCCTCAGCGAGCACACCTGCGACACCGCGCTGCTGGCGCATTTGCTGTGCCTCATCGCCAAGCACTACACCGGCACGCCCTGCCGCCCCGAGGTGGTGGCAGTGGCGGCGCTGTACCACGACGCGCCGGAGATTATCACCGGGGATATGCCCACGCCGGTCAAGTACCATTCCCCGGCGCTGCGGGACGCCTACAAGGCACTGGAGACTGAGAGCGTGCGCTCCATGGCGGCTCTGCTGCCCGCAGAGCTGGCCGCAGAGCTGACCCCCTGCATGGACGGCAGTGCCCTGACGGCAGAGGAGCATCGTCTGCTCAAGGCTGCCGACCGGCTGAGCGCGCTGATCAAATGCACCGAGGAGCAGCGCAGCGGCAACCACGAATTTGACGCCGCACTCACGCAGCAGCGCGCCGCGCTGCTGGCCATGCACTGCCCGGAGGCCGACTGGTTTTTGGAGCACTGCCTGCCCTGCTATACTCAGAATCTGGACGAGCTGACGAAGGCGTAAAGGCGAGGAGCGGGCAGCCGAGGGAGGTTCTCTTTTGGTGGCAAAAGAGAACCAGAAAACCACCAGCGATTTCGACGCGCTGGAGCCACGAAAAAGGGGCTGCTCGCCCCTTTTAACCCCGAAGAAGTGGGCTGCACCGAAAAAAACTGAAGATTCACGCCTGTTCGGCGTGAAGATCTTTTAATCGTTTTTTTCGGCTCCGCCGATTTGAAGCCCCTCAGTCGCTGCGCGACAGCTCCCCCGGGGAGCAAGGACGTCCGCCGCAAGCGCCGCGCTTCCGTAGGAAGCGGCGCTGCAAATGCCGTTTCTCTCTACGACCTCTCCTGTGAAAAATGCAATGCCGGAGCGTCCGCAGACGCTCCGGCATTGCTCTATTTAAAATATTCTTTCCGCTGAACATGGCTAGAGCGCAGCGGAAGCCATTCTAAATCGTTGTTCGAGCCGCGGGCTTACGGAAACGGTACTTCCCGCACGTCGTCGGGGTCCAGTCCGGCTTTGCGCTGCTCTTCAAACACGGCGGCGATCAGCTCGTCCAAGTCCTCTAAATGGGTCAGGGTGCAGCAGTAGCGGCGCAGGGCGGCAGCGCCTTTCAGCCCCTTCATGTAGTGCATGGTCTGGGCGCGCGCCTGCGGCATAGCCACAAACTCGCCCTTCTGCTCTACCATCTCCTCCACCTGACGGCGCAGCGCGTTCATCCGCGCCTGCAGGTTCGGCTCCTTGGGAGCGGGCAGACCCTCCAGTGCAGCGTTCACCCGCTCAAACAGCCACGGGTCGCCCAGTGCGCTCCGGGCGATCATCACGCCATCGCAGTTTGTCTCCCGCACCATGCGCAGCGCATCCTCGGCGCAGTGGATATCGCCGTTGCCCAGCACCGGCACCTTTACCGCATCCTTTACCCGGGCGATGATCTCCGGGTCGATGCCCGGGGTGTACATCTGCTCCCGGGTGCGGGCGTGCATCGCCACCAGCGCCGCGCCCGCCTGCTCGCAGGCCTTGGCGCATTCCACGGCGGTGATGTGGTCGGCGTCCCAGCCCTTGCGCATCTTTACGGTAACAGGGCGCTTGGTGTGCGCCACCACCTGCTCCACGATACGCCCGCAGCGGTCGGGGTCCAGCATCAGCTTGCTGCCCGCCCCACCGGAAACGATCTTAGGGGCAGGGCAGCCCATGTTGATGTCCACAAAGTCAAATTCGTACTGCTCGATGGCGGCAGTGGCCTCGCCCATGATCTCCGGCACTTCGCCAAAGATCTGCACCCCGTAGGGTGCGCCGTTGGGCGCTGCCTTCAGCAGGCTGACGGTCTTATGGTCACCGTACACCAGCGCCCGGCTGGATACCATCTCGCTGACGGTAAAGCCCGCACCGTGCTGCGCCATCAGGCGGCGGCAGGGGGCATCCGTAAAGCCCGCCATAGGGCCGAACACCGCCCGGTGGGGCAGAGTGATATTGCCGATCTTCAAAGGTTCCATGGATTCTCCTTGTATCTGTTTTGGGGTAGACGATTTTGAATGCGCTCCGCGTTGCTTTGCGCATATTCAGCGGAAAAATTATTTTTAATTTCGCGTTTGTCGCGCTCTGCGGAGCGCTCCAAACGCATTTTCACGGGAGGGGTCGTGACGGAAGCGGCAGCTGCTTTCCTGCCATACACCGTAAAAAGGGGCTGTTGCGCCAAATGCTGTGCAACAGCCCCTGTGATTTTATGTTACATCTTCTCGGGCACGTTGATCTTGAACATGGTGAGCACGTTGAAGATGGCGTTCTTCACGCCGATGCACAGGGCAAGACGTGCCTGCTGCACGGCGGGGTCTGCGCCCTGAATGCGGCAGTTGCCGTAGAAGCGATGGAAGGCGCTTGCAAGGTCGATGACAAAGCGGTTGATGCGGCTGGGGTCATACTTCTCAGCAGCCATCACGATCTCCTGCGGGAAAGCTGCCAGCATACGGATCAGATCCATCTCGCTGGGCTCAGTCAGCAGGGTGGCGTCAATGTGCTCCGCACCGGCAAACTGCACGCCCTCGCTCTCCATCTTCTTCAGGATGGAGCAGATGCGGGCATGGGCGTACTGCACATAGTACACGGGGTTGTCGTTGTCGGTCTTGACGGCCTGATCCAGATCAAAGTCGATGCCGCTGCCTGCGTCGTGCATATTGAACAGGAAGCGTGCGCTGTCGATGGGCACTTCCTCCAGCAGGTCGGTCAGGGTGATGGCGTTGCCGGTGCGCTTGGACATACGAACAGGCTGACCGTCCCGCATCAGGTTGACCATCTGCATCAGCACAAC
>QWCN01005451.1_pt1 | contig 12500 bp, 10 predicted proteins | sample 1972711 | NCBI WGS metagenome assembly QWCN01 (sample SAMN09866707, study PRJNA288562) | Human gut metagenome isolate term1_stool, whole genome shotgun sequencing... | isolation source: gut | host: Homo sapiens | place: USA: California | reverse complement strand
ACCAAATTTATTGTCTACTGCTATTATAAATTTTCCATTTTCTTTTAGGTTTCTTTCTAATTTTTGTATGTTATCTTTTAATTTTATTTTTGGATTGTTTCCTATAATTGTTATTATTGAAAATTTTTCTTCTAAAATTATATCATCGATATTTCCTACAATTATTTCTAAGTTTTCTCTGTTTTCATATCTTTTTGCTATTGCTTTTGCTTTTTCTATATTTGGTTCTATTGTTACTACCTTTTCACAATTATTACAAAATACTTGTGTTAGCTCTCCTAAATCTCCTCCTATTTGTAGAACTGTATCTTTTGTATTAAAAGGATACCAGTTTATTAAGTTTTGGCTAACTGTAGATAAATGATATAATTCATATTCTGTAACATTTTCTCCAAATTTATTTTCATATAGTTCTTGATTATCTTTTTCTATATAATTTTTTATACATTCTTTTTCTTGTTCTGTTATTGTATTTGTTTCGTTTTTACAAAAATTTAGATTTAGCTTCAATTTTTCCTCCCCTAATTTGATAGCAATTACCAAATTTTAATTGTTTTATTTCCATCTTTTTCAATAATGTTTTGCTTTACTTTTAAATTTTCTATCCATTTTCTTGTTTCTTTTGTTTTCCAATTTCCAGAATCTTCTCCACTTCCTGAATTGTTATCCCATAACCATTGTGGTGTTGGCCATAAACAAATTTTGGGATTGATTATTTTATATAGTTCTTCTGTCGCTCCATTTTGTCCATGATGTGCCATTTGTACTATATCTGCTTTTAGTTCTTTTTGTGGTTGTTCTTTTATTAATTTTTCACTACTTTCTTTTCCTGTGTCTCCTAAAAATAATATTGTTTTATTATTTACTTGCATTTTTATTACCATACTAGAATTGTTTATTGCATTTGTTGTTATTTCTGGATTTTTTATTCCTAATATTTTGCATCTTATATTGTCAATATTGATTTCTTGGTTTAGTTTTACTTCTGTTACTTTGTCTTTTATTTTTTCATTTTGTAATACTTTTTGTAAGTTTTCTGCTTCAATAGTTCTTTGTGGTTCATATTGTTTATACCAGTCTATTTCGTTTAAAGTTACATAGACATTTTCTATTTTTATATCTGTGTTTTGTACAATATTTATAAAGCAAGTCGCATGATCTTTATGTGGGTGTGTTATAAACCAATAGTCTACTTTGCCTGTCCTTTGTTTTATTTGTTCTATTAAATTTTGTGTGTCTTTATCTGTTCCACCATCTATTACTATTGTTTTTTTATTCTTTGTTGTTATTATATATCCCATCATTTGGCTAGATCCATTGTCTTTTAATTGGCATAATTCTATTTTGTTTTCATAATTTAAAATCATCTTCAAACCAATTGCTAATATACTTATTAAAATTAATATTAATATTAATTTTTTTATTTTGATTTTTCTTTTATTTTCCATTTTTTTATTCTTTCTTGAAAATGTTTTTACTGATTTTTTATTTTTTGGATTTTTTATTTTCGTTTTTTCTTATAATGTTTATGTCAGAATCTAATCTTAATAGTCCTACTGTGTCTTTTGTTGATAGTACTTCTATTAATAAAGCATCATATTTACGATTTAATACTTCTAGTTCTCCTCTGTGGTTAAAGTGTGTACAACTAAAAGATAATGTATATTTTCCTGGTGCAATACTTATTCTTTGCTTGAATTCTACTTCTACTACTTCCCCTTTATGGTATTCTCCTGTTGCTATTTTTTCTATAAGTGTGTTTGTTCCACACATTTCTAGTCCTTTGAAGTCTTTTACTGTCATTGTAAATATTGGTTCTTTGACATCTTCATTAAATACTATTTTTGATTTTAATACAACATTTCTATCATTTTCTAGTACATTTACATAGTTTCCTTTTTCATCAAACATGCCATAGTCTATTACCTCTGCTGCTCCATTTCCATAAGTTATAAGATTTGGATTTTCTTGAAAATGTGATTTCCATTCTTCGTTTTCTGTTGCTTGTATTTTTTTGTAATTAGGATTTTTCTTTAATAGTTCATTATCTGATAGTAAACCTTCTTTGCTTTGTTTAGGGTCTAATCCTACAATTATTTTTTTGTATCTTTCTACACCTTCTTTGACATCTCCGTCAAATATTTTTTTACCACTGTCTATTATAATAGTTCTTGTACAGTTTCTTAATATATCTGTTATACTATGTGTAACAAATAATATTGTTTTTCCTTGTTTTTTAAATTGCTCGAATTTTTTAAAGCATTTTAATTGGAATGCCATATCTCCTACTGATAAAACTTCATCAACAATTAATATATCTGGATCTACATTTATTGCACATGCAAATGCTAATCTTGCAAACATACCTGATGAATATGTTTTAACTGGTTGATATAAGTGGTCTCCTATATCTGCAAAATCTATTATTTCTTGTTCTTTTGCTTTTATTTCTTCATTTGTTAGTCCCATAACTTGTCCATGTTGATATATATTTGCTATTCCTGTTAATTCTGGATTAAAAGCTGTTCCTAATTCTAAAAGTGAGCTTACTTTTCCATTTAAAGTTATTTTTCCTGCTGTTGGTGTTACAACTCCTGTTATCATTTTTAATAGTGTTGATTTTCCTGCTCCATTTTTTCCTAATACTCCTAGTACTTCTCCTTTTCTTACTTCTAAGTTGAAGTCTTGCATTGCATGGAATACTCCATGTCTTTCCATAAAAGGAAATAATGTTTCTAATAATCTATCTTTTTTACGTGCAAACATTTTATAATCTTTGCATAGTCCTTCTATTTTTACTGCAACTTCTTGATTATTTCTTTCTTTATTACTCAATGTTTTCACCCTTTCTTATTGTTTATCTCTTTTTTAATAGTTTTAATATTATATATCTTATTTTAAATAATGGTCTGCCTATTGCTGGTAAGTTCATTATTATAAAGTTTAATATGTAATATGAAACAGTTTCTTCTTTGTATAATTCATGAAATACTTTCCAATCTTTAAAATTAAAATATTTTTTTGTTTGAACATTTTTAAAATATCTTAATGCTTTTATATTTAGCTCTTGTATTATTTTTGGAAAGCGATTATTGTTTTCTACATAAGTTCCAAATACTCCTAATTTTACATTTATAAATAGTTCTCTAACTTGGTCCAATTTTTTGAATCCATGTGATATCTTGTTTGTTCCTATTTGATTGTTTCCATGTTGCCTGTATTTTATATATTTTTCTGGAATATATGCTATTTTTCCTTTTAATGACATTATTAGTCCCATCCAATAGTCATGTACTACATATTTTGATTTTGATGGTATTGGTAATATGTCTTTTATAAAACTGCTTTTTCCTAATATTGTACATCCTGTTACACAATTGTATAGGTAATTTAATTTATAACTATTTATACATCTTTTTATTTTTCTGTTTAACAACATAAAATCACCAAAAGAAGAGTATATTGTATTTAAGTTTTGGTCTACTACTTCTAAATCTCCAAATACAAAATCTACATTTTTTTCTTTTAGTGTTTTTATTGATTTTTCGACTTTTTCTGGTAGCCAAACATCATCTTGATCTGATAACATATAATATGGATTTTTTACTTGTTTTAATAAAAATTCAAAATTTTTGATATATCCTTGATTTTCATTTTGAAAATATACTGTTATTCTTTTGTCTTTTTGTGTATATTCTGTTAAAATTTTTCTTGTATTGTCTGTTGAGCAATCATCTGATATTATTAGATTTATATTTTTGTATGTTTGGTTTAATATACTTTCTATTTGTTCTTTTATATATTTTTCTCCATTATATGTTGCTAATAGTATGTCTATATTTTCTTCCATATTTAATTTTCAACCTCTCTTTTATAATACATCTGCAAAATCTTTTTTACTTCTTTTAAATATGTAATTTCCCCATATAAACATAATTATTGTGATTATCCAAAAAATTATTGTGTATATTCCATGTCCTGCTGTTATAATGTTTCCTTCCATAAAACAGTCTCTTATTCCAGTTACTAAATATGTAAATGGCATACATTTTATTATTCTTGTTATTGTGTGGTGTGTTGCTATTTGGTTTAAGTTCCATACTACTGGTGTGAACCAGAAAAATAATTGCATTAAGATTCCTAATAAATTTGTAAAGTCTGGTACTAGTGTTGATACTGCTGATGTGAATCTTGTAAAACTTATTATAAATGCATATGCTGCTACAATTATATATAAAATTTGTAATATATTTGGATAAAATCCAAATGCACAACATGTTATTGTTGCTATTATAAATAAGAAAAGTGCTACAAATGAGTTTGCTATTAATGATATTACTGGTATTATATCTACTGGAAAGACTACTTTTTTTACCAGGTAACTGTATCCTCTAATTGAACTACTAGCTCCTATTATTCCGTCATTTATGCACATCCACATTGCCATTCCTGGCATAAACCATACTACATAAGGTGCTCCATCTGGTCCTGGTGTTACAAATATGTATTGAAATACTATTACATACATCATCATGAAAATAAATGGTGATAAAAATCCCCATATACTTCCTAAACTTGTATTTGCAAATCTATTTTTAAAATCATTTTTTCCTAATTGCATTGCTATTTTTCTATTTTTCCATACATTTTTTAAAAATTCCATTTTTCTTGTCTTCCTTTCCTTAAATTGTACAAATTTTGTGTCTTTATTGTATATTTTTAATTGTATTTTGTCAATTAATTTTTAATCTTTTTTAAAACGCAAATATCCTATAATTGAAAAATGAAATATAACCATTTCTTTTATCATCTTCTTAGTAAGATTTTTTCCCGATAAAAAGCGGAAAAAACTTATAAAATGGAAATTTATATATTTTGATTTTTTAATCGATTCATAATATTTTATTAAACTTTTTATCCATTTTTCACTTTTTGCATCTTCTAGTTTTTTGCTATATTCTAAACACATTTTTGCTCCATCTAAATATGCTTTATCAATTACTTTTTCTTTTCTATATTTTAAATAGCTTTCAAAAGTGCTTCCATTTTTTTCTTTCCATATAAATAGATTTTGGTTTAAACTTCTTCCTCCAAAAACATTTGATTGATGTAGTCTATATCCAAATAGTGGTTCTTCTATATAGCTGATTCCTTTCCCTTCATTTGCTATAAAACCTATTAGCCAATCATGTGCTATTACACTTTTAAAAAAAGGAAGTGCTTTTTCTTTTACTTCTTTTGTAAATAGCTGTGAACATCCTATTCCTGCATATCGTGATATTGCTAGTTTACTGTGTTTATTTATTAATGGCATATTTTTATATTTAAAATAATCTTGTCTTATTATTTTATCTTTTTCATCTATTTGGTGGCAATTGCAATATACTAAGTCAACATTATCTTTTTTTAGTTTTTGTAAACTTTTTTCTATTTTTTGTGGATACCATATATCGTCATGGTCACTAAAACTTATGTATTGTGCTGTTGATTGTTGTAGTAAATATTCAAAGTTTTTGGTGTATCCTAAATTGTGTTCTGGTTTATATAGCTTTATTCTTTTGTCTTTTTTTGCATATTCTTCTAATGTTTTTTCTACTTCTTTGTTTGGTGAGCAGTCGTCAGAAATCAGTAGATTTATTTTTTTGTAGGTTTGGTTTAATATGCTTTCTATTTGTTTTTTTAAGTATTCTATTTTTGTGTTGTAGGTTGCCATTAGTACATCTACTGTTTCTTCCATTTTTACAATTTTCTCCTATCTTAATTTATTGTTTGGAACAGAATTAAATTTTGACAAGAAAAACAAGTTTTACATTTATGAGGCGTACTTATTGTACGTTGATTAAATGTTAAATGAAGTTTGCCGCAGTCAAAATTGTAATTCTGTTTCAACTAGTTATTTGTATTGGCTATCAACTTCCTTAAGAATAACATCATGTGCGCTACCTTCTGAAATGCTAACTTCAGACACCAAAGTCAATCTAGCTTTCTCGTGGAATTCTGGAATACTAATACTTCCACAATTGCACATAGTAGATTTTATTTTAGAAACTGTAACTTCTAAATTATCTTTTAATCTACCAGCATAAGGAATATATGAGTCTACACCTTCCTCAAAAGAAAGTGCTTTTTTACCTCCCATATCATATCTTTGCCAATTTCTAGCACGGTTTGATCCTTCTCCCCAATATTCTTTAACATATCCATTTCCTTTTTTTACTATTCTTGTAGGACTTTCATCAAATCTTGCAAAATATCTTCCCATCATGACAAAGTCTGCTCCTAAAGCTAGTGCTATTGTTATGTGATGATCATGTACAATTCCTCCATCTGAGCATACAGGAATATATATTCCTGTTTCTTTAAAATATTCGTCTCTTGCTGCTACAACATCTATTAAAGCTGAAGCTTGTCCACGTCCAATTCCTTTTGTTTCTCTAGTTATACAAATTGAACCTCCTCCAACTCCTACTTTAATGAAATCTGCTCCTGCTTCTGCTAGATATCTAAATCCTTCTCTATCTACAACATTTCCTGCTCCAATTTTTACATTGTCTCCATAGTGTTCTCTTACATAAGCTATAGTATTTTTTTGCCATACTGAATATCCATCTGAAGAGTCTATACATAACATATCTACTCCTGCGTCTACTAGTGCTGGTATTCTTTCTGCATAGTCTCTTGTTCCTATACCTGCTCCAATTATATATCTTTTATCATCATCTAATATTGGTAAACATGCTATTTTGCGTTCCCATATAATATCATTTGCTTCTGATAAACTTATACCTTCACACGCCCATATAGCTTTTTCTTTTGATGTCATAAATGTATCTATTGGTGCATTCATGTCATCTCTTGAAATTCTATAGTCTTTATCTGTTACTAAACCTATGAATTTTCCGTGTGGTGTTCCATCTTCTGTTATCATAACAGTTGAGTGTCCTGTTTCTTCTATTAATTCTAATACTTCTTTTAATGGTGTTCCTGATTTTACATTAGAGTCACTTGTTATAAATCCTGCTTTATGTTTTTTTACTTGTCTAACCATTTCTGCTTGTGATTCTATAGATTGTGAACCATATATAAATGCAACTCCTCCTTCTCTTGCTAATGCGATTCCCATATCAACTCCTGATACTGATTGCATTATTGCAGATACCATTGGTACATTTGCACTATATTTGGGTTCTTCACCTTTTCTATATTTTACTAGTGGTGTTTTTAATGATACATTTGATGGTATACATCTTTCATCTGTTAAATTTGGTAATAATAAAAATTCATTAAATGTTCTTGATATGTTTTCTAAAATTTTAGCCATTTTATATAATCTCCTTTTTTATATTTTATATTAATCGAAATTTAGTTACAATTTTTTCAATGTCTTTATTCTTTTATTAATCTAACTGTTTCCTTAGCAATCATTAGTTCTTCGTTAGTAGGGATAACCCATACCTTAATTTTTGAATTAGGAGTAGAAATAATTTTTTCTTCTCCTCTCATATTATTAGCTTCTAAGTCAATATCAATGCCCATAAATTTAAGTTTTTCGCAAACTCCTTTACGTATATTAATTTGATTTTCACCAATTCCTCCAGTAAATACAATATAATCTACACCATTTAATTCTACAGCATATTTAGCTATATAGCTTGCTATTGCGTAATTAAATTCATCAATTGCTATTTTTGCCATTTCATTATCAGTATTTGAAGCTTCTTCTATTTCTCTAAAGTCAGGTGCTAGTCCTGAAACAGCTGATAATCCAGAGTTTTTATTTAATATTGTTTCCATTTCTTCTGGTGTTAAACATTCTTTTTTCATTAAATATGTTATTACTGATGGATCTAAATCTCCACTTCTTGTTACCATTGGTATTCCACCTAATGGAGTTAATCCCATACTTGTATCTACTGATTTTCCACCATTTATTGCACATATACTAGATCCCTGTCCTAAATGACATGTGATTATTTTTATGTCTTTTATATCTTTATTTTCTATTTCTGCTAATCTCTGTGATACATAATTATGTGAAGTTCCATGGAATCCATATTTTCTTACTCTATATTTTTTGTAATATTCATAAGGTATTGGATAAATATATCTTTCTTTTGATATAGTTTGGTGAAATGCTGTGTCAAATACTCCTACCATTGGTTTATTTGGCATTACTTTTTTGCATGCTTCTATTCCTAAAATACATGCTGGATTATGTAGTGGTGCTAAATCTGTATATTCTTTTAAAACTTCTACAACATTGTCATCTATTTTTACAGATTCTGCTATTTTTTCTCCTCCATGTACTAGTCTGTGTCCTATTGCTGTTATTTCATCTAATGAGTCTATTACTTTGTATTCTGGATTTACAAGTTGTTCTAAAGTAAATTCTATTGCTTCTGTATGGTTGTATGCTGGGTTCTCTATTTTTATTTTTTTACCAGTACCTTCTATTTTGTGTGTTAAAAAAGCCTCTTTTTCTCCTATTCTTTCATATTTTCCAGAAGCCATTACCTCATCTGTTTCCATATTAATTAATTGATATTTTAATGATGAACTTCCACAGTTCAATACAAGTATTTTCATTTATTTTTCTTCCTTCCTAAAATTGTAATTATTTCATTTTCTCTGTTATTGAAAAAGAATTAAATTTTGACAAGGCAAACGAGTTTAAAATTTATGAGGCGTACAATGGTACGTTGATTAAATTTTAAATGAAGTTTAACGTAGTCAAAATTATAATTATTTTTCAATAACTTTTTTTGTCTCTCTAGCAATCATTAATTCCTCATTAGTTGGTATAACAAATACCTTAACTTTTGAATTAGGACTTGAAATTTCTGCCTCTTCACCTTTAATTTTTTGATTAAGTCCTTCATCTAACTCAACTCCAAAAAATCCCAAATGATCACATATAGCCTTTCTTGAATCTTGACCTTTTTCTCCAACTCCAGCAGTAAAAGTCAAAACATCAATACCATTCATAGCAACAACACATCTTGCAATATAGCAAGCTATTAAATAATGATAATTATCTAAAGCCAATTGTGCATGATGTCCTCCTGCTGCTGCATCTGCTTCTATATCTCTAAAATCTACTGACACACCGGAAATTCCATAAGCACCTGATTGTTTATTTAATATATAACTCATTTCATCTGGGCTTAAATTTTCCTTTTTCATTATATATGTTACTACTGATGGATCTAAGTCTCCACTTCTTGTGCCCATTGGTACTCCTCCTAATGGAGTTAATCCCATACTTGTTTCTACAGATTTTCCATCTTTGATTGCACATACACTTCCGCCTTGACCTAAGTGGCAACTTACAATTTTTAAATCTTTTATATCTTTTCCTATTATTTCTGCTGCTCTATTTGACACAAATTGATGTGATGTTCCATGAAATCCATATTTTCTTATTCCATATTTTTTATAATATTCATAAGGTATTGGATAAATATATTTTTCTTTTTCCAATGTTTGATGGAATGCTGTGTCAAATACTGCTACCATTGGCATATCTGGTACTATAGCTTGACACGCTCTTATTCCTAGTATTGCTGCTGGATTGTGTAATGGTGCTAAGTCACTGCATTTTTCAATTTCTTTTATTACATCTTCTGTAATTAATACTGGATCTGAAAATTTTTCTCCTCCGTGTACAACTCTATGTCCTATTCCACCTAATTCTGATAAATCTTTTAATACTCCATAGTGCGGGTTTATAAGTCTACTGATTACAAATTCAATTGCTTGTTCATGGTTTTTAGCATAATGTTCAAATTTATGTTTTTGTCCAATTACTTTGTGTGTTAAAAATGAATTTGATTGACCTATCCTTTCAAAATATCCTTTTGCTAGCATTTCTTCTGTTTCCATATCAATTACTTGATATTTTAATGATGAGCTTCCTGAGTTTAGTACTAAAATTTTCATGAGATTTCCTCCTTTTATATATTTTAGAGATAACTTTAGTCTCTCTATTTATAGCTTTAATATACAGCTAGTATTGAATAAATTGTATTGTTTTTTTGTCTGTTATTATTTTTCACTATTTTGTGCTTGTACTGCTGTTATCGCAATTACTCCAGCAACGTCTTTACTATTGCATCCTCTTGATAAGTCATTTACAGGTCTTGCAATTCCCTGGCATAAAGGTCCATACGCTTCGGCTTTTGCTAGTCTTTGTACTAATTTATATCCTATATTTCCACCATTTAAGTCAGGGAATATTAATACATTTGCTTCTCCTTTTAGTGGGCTTCCTGGTGCTTTAGATGCTGCTACTTCTGGTACTATTGCTGCATCTAATTGTAGTTCTCCATCACATATTAATTTTGGTTCTTTTTCTTTTAAAATTTTTGTTGCTTTTATCATCTTTTCTGTTAGTTCTGATTTTGCACTTCCATAAGTAGAATATGATAACATTGCTACTTTGGGTTCTTTTCCTGTTAATTCTTTAAAACTTTTACTTGATGATATTGCTATTTCTGATAATTCTTCTGCATTTGGATCTGGATTTAATCCACTATCTGCAAATATAAATGTTCCATTTTCTCCATATTCACAGTTAGGTACTACCATAACAAAAAAAGCAGAAACAAGTTTGGTATTTGGTGCTGTTTTTAATATTTGTAATGCTGGTCTTAGTGTATCTGCTGTTGAGTGGATTGCTCCAGAAACAAGCCCATCTACTTTTGATTTTTCGTCTTTGACCATTAACATTCCATAATATACAGGATTTAATACTAATTCTTTTGCTTTTTCTATTGTCATTCCTTTGGCTTTTCTTAATTCATACAAAAGATTTACATATTTTTCGTAATCCTGTGATTTTTCTGGCTCTATTATTTTTGCACCTTCTATGTCTACCTTATTTGTTTTTGCTTTTTCTAAAATTTTTTCTTTATTTCCTATTAAAACTATATTTGCGTATTTTTCTTTTAATGCTATTTCTGTTGCTTGTAAAATACGTATGTCTTCTGCTTCTGGAAGCACTATAGTTTTTATTTCTTGTTTGGCTCTTTTTTTGATTTCTTCAATAAATGACATTTTAAATCTTCACATCCTTACTTAATTTAGATTTTTATTTTGTCTGAAGTTTATAAGTGTAAAGATATTATATCACATAAGTTTTTTTATTGCTAGTTTTTTTATAAATTTAAGAATGATTTTTAATTTTTTCTAAACTCCTACAGATGAAAATCCATTGTCTACATGTATAATTTCACCTGTTATAGCACTTGATAAATCACTGAAAAGAAATGCTGTTACATCACCTACTTCTTTTGTTGTAACATTTCTATGTAATGGAGCTCTTTTCTCTACTACATCTAAAATTGTTCCAAAATCTTTAATTCCTTTTGCTGATAATGTTTTTATTGGTCCTGCTGATATAGCATTTATTCTGCATCCTATTTTGCCTAAGTCAACTGATAAATAGCGTACAGATGCTTCTAGTGCTGCTTTTGCTACTCCCATTATATTATATCCTTCTACTACCTTTTCTGATCCAAAATATGTGTATGCTATAATGCTTGCACCTTCATTTAACATATCTTTTTCTTTTGCCATTCTAACTATTGCAACTAATGAATAACTACTTACATCTTGTGCATGTGCACATCCTTCTCTTGATGTATTTATAAAGTCATTACGCAAGTCATCTGTATTTGCATGTGCAATTGCATGTAAAATTCCATCTATTTTTCCATTTTCTTTTTTTATTTGTTCTAAACATTTTTCTATATCTTCGTCTTTGCTAACATCATTACATATATATAATTTTGAATCTGGTATTTCTTCTAATAGTTGCTTTACTTTTTCAAAGTTTGCTTCTGATGTTGTACATATTACTTTTGCTCCTTGTTCTGATGCTGATTTTACTGCTCCCCATGCTATACTCCATTTGTTGCGTACTCCCATTATTACAACTTTTTTGTTTTCTAATATCATTATTTTTCTTGTATGATATATTTAATAACTTAAATAGACCATACTCTCCTTTCTTAATTTATTTTTATATTTGTGTTTTACTGTATTTTTCGGAATTTTTCGTATCTTTTTTCTAAAAGTTTTTCTATATTTTCTTTTTGTAGTTCTAATATAGTTTGTTTTAGATATTTTTTTAGTTCTGTGCATACTTTTTCTAGTGTTTTTTCTGTTACGCCTTCTTCGGGTTCTTCAATTATTTTTTCTATAATTTCTAATTTTTTTAAGTCTTCTGCTGTAATTTTCATATTTTCTGCTGCTTCTTTTGCTTTGCTTGCATCTTTATATAAAATGCTTGCAAATCCTTCTGGTGATAAAATAGAGTAGACTGCATTTTCTAGCATTACAATTTTGTCTCCTACACCAATTGCTAATGCTCCTCCACTTGATCCTTCTCCTATTACTATACATATAATTGGTACTTTTAATTTTGACATTTCCATTATGTTTTTTGCTATTGCTTCTCCCTGGCCTCTTTCTTCTGCTCCAACTCCTGGATAGGCTCC
>QWCN01005446.1_pt1 | contig 12507 bp, 9 predicted proteins | sample 1972711 | NCBI WGS metagenome assembly QWCN01 (sample SAMN09866707, study PRJNA288562) | Human gut metagenome isolate term1_stool, whole genome shotgun sequencing... | isolation source: gut | host: Homo sapiens | place: USA: California | reverse complement strand
TCGTTCGTGACAGCTTTGCTATATTACCATGGTTTGGAGCGATTGTCAACACTTTTCTTTCATTTTTTTGAGAATTCGCGGCAGAGATTGGTTTTCATGGTTCGTCTCTTCACTCGCGTCTTATTATAGTATTATACATTATATATAGAAAAGATCGCACGTGACAAAGCAAACAGGGCAAAGCAATTTGGTCTCCGTTTCCAGCGGCAAACATGAGATGCCGCCTCATCCGGCTCTTCGGGCCGCCTTCCCCTCAAGGGGAAGGCTTTACAGCTGTTTAATTTTTCCAGCACCGCAGTCTAAAGCCACAAAAAAGCAGAAAGACGACTTTCTCAAGCCGCCCCTCTGCTTTTTATTGCTTATTTTACTTACCCGTTCCTGCGCACGTTAAGCGTTTACCACAGGTTCACGACCTGTTCGTACATCTGCGCATAACTCTTGGCCGAAACGTCCCAGCTGAAGTCGCAGGACATTGCCCGTTTCACCAGGGTCATCCAGCCTTCTTGCCAGTAGCCTTCTTTGGCACGCCAGCAGGCCTGGTACAAATCATGGGCGCTGTAATTGGCAAACGTAAAGCCATTGCCCTGGCCGTCGCCGGAATCCTTAATGGAATCCTTCAGGCCGCCGGTTTCACGTACCACCGGAACTGCGCCGTAACGGCAGGCCACCATCTGAGACAAGCCGCAAGGCTCGCTCTTAGAAGGCATCAGGAAAATATCCGAACCTGCATAAATCTGCTGAGCCAACGTGGCGTTGAAGCCAATGTACACACCCACGCGGCCGGGATGCCGATAGGCCAGATCGTTAAAGAACGCCTCATAGCCATGTTCGCCACTACCCAGAATGACCAGCTGGATGCCCTGTTGCAGCAGCCCTTCGGCCACGCTGCGCACCAGATCCAGGCCCTTATGGCCAACCAAACGGGTCACCATACCCATAACGGGGCTGCCGTCCTGATCCATGCCGAATTGCTCCAGCATGGCCTTTTTGCAGATTGGCTTGCCGTCCTGCACGGTGTTCACATCGTAGTTTGCAGCCAGAGCAGGGTCCGTGGCGGGATCGTTCACGACCACATCAATGCCGTTCAGAATGCCGCACAGCTTATACTGCTTCTGGCGCAGCAGCCCATCCAGGCCGTGGCTGAACCACGGGTCCAGAATTTCCTGTGCATAGGTGGGGCTGACGGTGCTGATTTTGTCCGCCGTCTCAATGGCGCCCTTCATAAAGTTGGCGCAGCCGTCGTATTCCAAGATGTGGGCATCCCGATTTCCAATGCCGCAGGTGTCCTCCAAAATATCCAGGCCGTACTTGCCCTGATACTGAATGTTGTGAATGGTAAACACCGTCTTAATGCGGCTGAACTTATCCAAATGCCGATAATACAGGTTCAGATACACCGGCGTCAAAGCCGTCTGCCAGTCGTTGCAATTGATGACATCGGGCACAAAATCGGTATAGAACAGCATCTCCAGGCAGGCGCGGCTGAAGAACGCAAAGCGCTCGCCGTCATCGTAGAAGCCATACAGGCCGCTACGTTTGAAATAATATTCATTGTCCAGAAAATAGAAGGTCACGCCATCCCGCACCGCAGTAAACAGGCCGCAGTACTGGCTGCGCCAGCCCACCGGAACGCTGAAGTTGGTCACATAGTTCAGCTCATCCCGGAATTTCAAATCGCCGTACAAAGGCAGGACCACGCGGCAATCCACGCCGTCTTTCACCAGGGCTTTGGGCAGAGCACCCGCCACATCACCCAGACCGCCGGACTTGGCAAAGGGAGTCGCTTCGCTGGCACAAAACAAGACATTCATACAAATGTCCTCCTTTCCTAAAAAGAAGCGGGACAGGAGCGGGAAGCTCCCATCCCGCTCGAAACAGGGCTGGCCGGGGAGATGGCCGCCCGCGTTCGGCTTAAACCGTATGGCCTTTCGCCACGTAGACCGGGAAGCTGTCCGTGCCGGAAAGCTTCTTGTCCGCAGTAATCTTCACGTTTTTGTCGGTAACAATGTACTCGATCTCAGCACCAGACTCCACAACCGTGCCCTGCATGAGCACACAGTGCTTCACTTTGGCGTCCTTCTTGATCTTGACGCCGCGGAACAGAATGCTGTCCTCCACTTCGCCTTCGATGATGCAACCGTCCGCGACCATGCAGTCGCGCACATGGCTGTCCATGGCATAGCGGGTGGGGGCGTCGTCACGAATCTTGGTGTAGACCGGGCGGCAGAACAGAGCTGTAACGTTGTCCGGGTTCAGCAGCCGCATGCTCTCGTCAAAGTAACTCTTGCGGTCGCCGATGCGGGCCAGATAGCCAGTATACGGAATGGCCTGTACATTCAGCAGGCTGAGATTGCGAGCCAGAATGTCGCGCTCAAAGCTGTTCAGGTTCCGGGCACTGGCCTCTTTGATGAACTGAATCAAGGTCTTGCGCTCCATCACATAGATGTTCATGGAGATATTCTGCACGCCGGGGCGGTCATCGTTGGTGAGCAGCTCGACCACGCGGCCGTTCTCCACCTTCATGGTGTGATTCCGCTCCTTGATGCATGCAGGAATGGGCGCGCGCTGATACACCATGGTCACGTCCGCGCCGGACTCCACATGGCGGGTGATCAGATCCTCAAAGTCGAAGTTGATGGCCAGGTTGGCATCGCTCATCACCACATACTTCTCGCGCTGGTTCTCCAAAAAGCTCTCAATGCTGGCCAACGCCTCAATGCGGCCGTTGTAAATCTTCACATTGGCCTCTGCGTAAGGCGGAATGATGTTCAGGCCGCCATGCTTGCGGGCCAGATCCCACTCACGGCCGCTGCCCAGGTGATCCATCAGGGAATGGTAGTTTTTCTTTACGATGACCGATACATTGTTGATGCCGCTGTTCACCATGCTGGACAGCACAAAGTCGATCATGCGGTAACGGCCTGCAAAAGGCACAGAGGCCATCGTGCGCTCCGTCACCATTTCAGGCAGCAATTCATCATAACAATTGGGGAAAATAATGCCCAGGGCATTTGCGTTGGTGTTTACCATTGCTCCTCACCATCCTTCACGTCTTTCACAACCATCGCCTTGGGGCCGACCTTTGCCTTGTAGCCGATCTCGATGCCTTCGCCGACCACCGCGACGCCCCACTTATCCTTGTCTTCCATATCCTCCGGGCGGCAGCCCACCTCGGCGCCGGAATGGATGGTGACATTCTCGGCAATAATGGAATACTTCACCGTTGCGCCGGACTCCACCACAACGCCGGGCATCAGGATAGAATCCTCGATCACGGCGCCGGGGCCGACCGTAACACCGGCAAACAGCACGCTCTGGCAGATCTCACCGTCCACCTTGCAGCCTTCGGTAATCATGGAGTTGTCCACCTTGGCGTTGGAGCCAATCTGATGACCGGGCATACCGGGGTTGCGGCTGTAGATCTTCCACTTGTCATCCCACACGTCCAGAGGCACGTTGGGGTTCAGCAGATCCATGTTGGCTTCCCACAGGCTGTCAATGGTGCCCACGTCTTTCCAGTAGCCCTCGAAGTGGTAAGCGCTCATCTTTTCGCCGGCGTTCAGCATATTGGGAATGATGTTCTTGCCGAAATCGTTCTCCGAGTTGGGGTCCGCTTCGTCGGCGCACAGATATTCCCGCAGCTTGCTCCAGGTAAAGATGTAAATGCCCATCGAGGCCAGATTGGATTCGGGGTTCTTCGGCTTTTCCTGGAAGCGGGTGATGGTATCATCCTCGTCCGCCGTCATAATGCCGAAGCGGCTGGCCTCTTCCCATGGCACCGTCATCACGGCGATGGTGCAGGCCGCGCCCTTCTGCTTATGAAACTCCAGCATCTGGCTGTAATCCTGCTTATAAATGTGGTCACCGGAAAGGATCACCACATACTTCGGCTCATAGCGGTCGATGAAGTTGATGTTCTGATAAATGGCGTTGGCCGTGCCCTTATACCAGTCCGAGCCGGTGGCCTTCTGATAAGGGGGCAGCACATGCACACCGCCGTACAGACGGTCCAGATCCCAGGGCTGGCCGTTGCCGATGTATTCGTTCAGTACCAGCGGCTGGTACTGGGTCAAAATACCCACCGTGTCGATTCCCGAGTTCACGCAGTTGGAAAGCGGGAAATCAATGATACGATACTTTCCGCCAAACGGCACCGCCGGTTTGGCAAGCCGCTGGGTCAGCGCATAAAGCCGCGACCCCTGGCCGCCGGCCAGCAGCATTGCAATACATTCTTTCATGATCGTTCTCCCCTTTTTCGGCGTCTTCCGGCGCCTGTGTGATGCTTTATCGGGCTGGCGCTGGGCCAGCGGTGTTGGTCAGGCTTTCTTTTTGGAAGGACTGGCCGCTTTCTTTTTCAAAGCTGCCGCGCCGCTCTTGGCCTTCTTTTCGGCCGCGGGCTTTTTCGCCGCAGACTTTTTCGTGGTTTTTGCGGCGGGCTTTTTTGCCGCCGGCTTGGGCTGAGGCACCTGGAAATACAGTGTGCTCAGCGGAGGCAGGGTCAGGGTAATGTGCTGGTCAAACCCATGCATCTCGCCTTTCTTCGAGCGGGCCGCCCGATTGTGGAAGCCGCTGCCGCCGAAGCGCGCCTCATCGCTGGAAAGGATCTCTTTATAGCTGCCGGAAACGGGTACACCCATTTCGTACCCTTCCCGCAGGACCGGGTTGAAGTTGCAGACCACCAGAATCATATTTCCCTTGACATCTCGCCGCAGGAAAGCAATCACCGATTGCTGATTGTCATCCGGTACGATCCACTGGAAGCCCTCCCAGCTGTAATCCACCTGCCAGAAGGCGGGCGTGTCCAGATAGAAATGGTTCAGCGCCCGCACATAGGCCTGCATCTGCTGGTGCTTTTCATAGCCCAGCAGCATCCAGTCCAGCGGCTTCGCCTCGCTCCACTCTGCAAACTGGGCAAACTCCTGCCCCATAAACAGCAGCTTCTTGCCGGGATGGGCCATCATATAGCCATAGAAGGTTCGAAGGTTGTCAAACTTCGCGTCATAATCGCCGGGCATTTTCCCAATCATACTGCCCTTGCCGTGCACCACTTCGTCGTGGCTGATGGGCAGCACAAAGTTTTCGCTGAACGCATAGAAGAAGCTGAAGGTCACCTTATTGTGGTTGCCTGCCCGGAACAGCGGGTCGGTGCTCATGTAGCTGAGCATATCGTTCATCCAGCCCATGTTCCACTTGAAGTTGAAACCCAGGCCGCCGTCCGCTGCCGGCTTGGACACCATGGGCCAGGCCGTGGATTCCTCGGCGATCATCAGCTTGCCCGGGTAACGGCCCAGAATGGTACTGTTCAGTTTTTTCAGGAACGCAATGGCTTCCAGATTTTCCTTTCCGCCGTTGTAGTTCTGTTCCCACTCGCCGTCCTTGCGGTTGTAATCCAGATACAGCATGGACGCCACCGCATCCACCCGCAGGCCGTCCACATGGTACTGCTCAATCCAGAACAGCGCGCTGGACACCAGAAAGCTCTCCACCTCGGGCTTACCGTAGTTGAACACCATGGTGCCCCACTCTTTGTGCTCGCCCCGCCGGGGGTTCGGGTCTTCATAGCAGGCCTCGCCGTCAAACATATACAGGCCGAAGCCGTCTTTCGGGAAGTGGGAAGGCACCCAGTCCATAATCACGCCCAGGCCGGCCTGATGGCATTGATCCACAAAGGCCATAAAGTCCTTGGGGGTGCCGTAGCGGCTGGTGGGGGCAAAGTAGCCGGTGGTCTGATAGCCCCAGCTTCCGTCAAATGGGTGTTCGGTGATGGGCAGCAGCTCCACATGGGTGTAGCCCATCTCCTTCAGATAGGGAATCAGCTCGGCCGCCACCTCGGTGTATGTATAGGGGTTGCCGTTCTTCTTCATCTTCCAGCTTCCCATATGCATCTCGTAGATGTTCATGGCCGTATTGATGGGATCGGCTTTTTTGTGGGCCCGCATCCATGCTTCATCGTTCCACTCGTAGCCTTCCAGCTGATAGACCTTGCTGCCGTTGGAGGGTCGCGTTTCCGTATGGAACGCATAGGGGTCGGCCTTGTACACCTGCCGGTCATCGGAAGTAATCACGCAGTACTTGTATACATCGTATTCCTTCAGGCCGGCAACAAATACCTCCCAAATGCCCTTTTCATCCACTTTCTCCATGGGGTGGCTGCCGGGCAGCCAGCTGTTGAAATCGCCCACCACGCTCACTGCGCGGGCATGCGGCGCCCACAGCCGGAACATCACACCCTCTTCGCCGCCGCGCTTGAGCAGGTGTGCGCCGAAGAACTTCTGCGCCTCGAAGTTGTTCCCCTCAAAAAAGAGATAGACGGGATATCCCTCATCCGCCGTCTTTTTTCGTTCCATGTTGTTCTCCTTCCTCCCCATGAAGGTCGTCCGGCAGGCCGCGGCATTTGCAGCGCATTTGCGGCCGTGCAGCGAGTGCCACGCCGCTTAAAATGCCTGGTGTCGAGTGTTTTCTCCGCACTGTGCGGTGCTGCCCTGATTCTGTACTTTCTATTTTATACATTTGGACTGTACTTTTCAAGGCTTTTCTGTCACAATCTGCTAAAAAAGGATTTTTCCCTCATTTTGTTTTATGCAGTTTTTACAACGTTTTGACTTTTTTCTCGTCAACAACAAGAATTCTCTTTCAAATTCACTCCTAATAACGCACTTTTAGTGCAAATTCATGTGCCGCCGCGCCGTCTGTACACAGAAAAAGCCCCTCTGAACCGGCTGCTGTTTGCAGTCGTCCAGAGGGACTCTCTCATTTTTGTTTGATTGAATGTGCTGCCCGGGCCGCGATGGTCAGATCACATACACATTCACCTGCATGGAGCCTACAGCCGCAGCCTCATAATAGGTTTCCATAAACAGGTCCACCAGCACGCTGCCGTTCAGCATGGCGCCGCCGGTGTCGGTGGCAATGGCATATCCGTACACAAGCCGCCCGTCGGTGGAGGTGATGTACAGCTTGCTGCCGTAGGGGATCTGGTTCGGATTCACCGCAACGGTACCGTAATACAGGCCCAGGCCCGAGGCACCCCGCCCGCGGGAGGCCGTGTAGCCGGTGGCCCGGCCGGTGTAGACCGCCCGATAGCTGGACGGTACGCCGTTCACCAGCTCCGGCCCTTCCAGGCTGGAAACTGGTGCGCCCTTCTGATACGCCCGAATGATGGTGTTGCGGGGGGCAACGGTCTGCACCACGCTCACCACCTGGCTGGACTCCACCTCGCCATCCACCACGCGCTGGCGGTGGGTGATCTCGTTGGTGCCCTCGCGGCCTTCCTGCATCACCTCGGTGCGGTTGCGGCTGCGGAAGAAGGAACTGGTGTACACATACTCGGTCTCATAGGGGATGCTCTCATACACCACGGTGTCCTGATATTCCACCCGGTGCACGGTAATCACATCGTCCTTCGCGACCTGTGTGTTCAAACTGGGTTCGGTGTAGTCATGCTCGCCCAGCACAATGCCGCATTGCCCAAGCACCTCTTCCACCGTGCCGCTGCAAAGGGTCAGCTGCTGCTGCCCTCCGTCCACCTGCACATACACCGGGAAGGCCCGCTGCACATGCAGCACCTGCCGGCCGGATTGGTAAGAAGTGTAGTAAACGCGGTCGTGCTCACCCACGGTCACCCTCGCCAGCTTCAACAGCTGGGTGGGATCCGTCTGCCAGGTGATCACGGAATGGCTGGAGCCTTCGGAGTCGGTAACGGACACTGTGTTCAGCACACCGGAAAGGAAATACACGGTGATGAACAACAGGCTTGCGGCCAGCACCCCGGCAAAAAACCGGTGCGGTATGGCCACCGCGCAGCGCCGCACCCGCTCTTGTAGTTGCGTCATAGCTGCTCCTATTCTCTTCATACAATGGGGCATAGGGCCGCCGGGTGTATGCCTGTTTGGGCATTTTTTGCCGGGGCCGTTCGGCGGCGCTTTGTATGGACGCGCCGCGCCCGCTCGGTCTCTGCCCTGCGGCAGATCGCTTTGCATTTTAGCAAATTCTTCGTGGATGCGTCAAATGATTGAAATCGTGCTGAAATTGAAAATTCGTTTATTTCTGAATGTTTCATGGAATTATACGCATGATTTCCCCGGTTTATTCCTGAAATTATAGTTTTCATTCTGATTTCTTTTATGAAGTCCTTATTTTTGTATTTTATTTTTTATATATTTTTTCATTTTGGCTTCTTTTCCTCGATTTTCCCGCAGCTTTTCAGCGTTGAAGCGAACATTCCATTTTTGTTCAGGGCGTCGTCAAAGTCCGTATTACAGGTCTTTTTAACAAGTCTCAAATTCTGCACAATTGTTGTTTTTCCGATCATTCTCCCGGTGTCTGCGCACGCCGGGTTTTATCTGCCGGTCCACAACAAAAAACCTGCCTGCACCCCGCTGCGGGGTACAGGCAGGTTTCTGCCAAATTTTATTACTGTGTTCTTACCCCATCGGGCAAATTTCACCGCAGATCGCCCCTGCGAAGCCACCGGGCAGGCCGCCGCCAAAACGCAGGGTCAGTCCTCTACGTGCTCGTGGTCGGTTTTGACCACCATCACACCGTTGATGACCTTCACGCTGCCCGTGGACGGCCAGTTCGGCATCTCCTGGAATTCCTGCGTCTCGCGAATGGCCCGGTACTCTTCCTGGCTGCACTGCTCAAACTTCAGGCCAAACAGATACATAAAGTCGTTCCGGTAATGCAGCCAGTCGAACAGCTTCATGCCGCCCATGCCGCTCAGCCCAGTCAGATCGCCCAGGGTGCGGTCCTCGGTTACGGGCCACTCGTTGTCGCTGAGCCACAGCTTCATATCCGGCGTATATCCCTCGCACTGCTCGATCCGGTCCGCCAGGCGCACCAGGTCGGCATAGGTCTCCTCGTACTGATACTGCATATTGGTATAGCCCCGGTTGGTCATCACCGCCCAGAGGAACGCCAGCACCACGCAGGCCACCGGCACCACCACCGAGGCGGCCTGCCGCAGACCCATCCACAGAGATTCTTCCTCCATTACTTCCTGGGTCAGGCACAGCGACAGCACAAACACCAGAACCGCCGCGTAGTGCATCACCAGATGGAACGACACTTCCGGAGAGATGATCTGCACATAATTCACGCCAACCGGCACCAGGCAGAACAACGCCAGCTGTGCCGGAATGGCCCACCAGCGCTTCCACTGCCGCCGGGCCACGGCCAGCACGCACCACAGCAGCGCCGCGCAGCCGTACAACAGCCACACCAGTTTTCCTGCCGTGGCCACACCGCCCAGCGCAGGCAGGTCCGCCGTCAGGAACTTATACCCGTGATAGGCCGCATTGAGCACCATCTGCACCAGGGTCATCAGGCCCTGCGGCGAAAGGCTCAACCCGCTGCCCAGGTTGTCAATGCCCTGGTAGCCGCCCAGTTCCACGCCGGTCAGGCGCATCACCACCTGCAGCATGAGGTAGTACACCGCAAAGCCGCCCGCCGCCGTCGCCGCCATGCGCACCGCATATAAGAACATCTCCTTCAGCGGCGGCAGCCGGCGCAGCATTTTCAGCACAAGCATAAAGCAGAACAGCATCAGCATCACCGCGCCGTAAGCCTGATAAATGCCCATGGAAAAGCCCATGCACAGCGCCGCCGGGATGCAGCCCAGCACCTTTTTCGGCCAGCGCTCCATGCACCACACCGCCAACGCCGAGAGAAACAGCGCCAGCATATAGCCGTCCATCGTATAAATGTAGGTACAGGTGGAGCCAACCGCCGGGAAGCATACCATCATCAGGGCCGCCGCTCCCGCCAGCATGGGGCGATGCAGGTCCAGCACGTCCACCGTAAGCACCGCCGTACCCGCCAGCAGCACCACGCTGAGTACCCCGGTCAGCCACGGCAGAATGGCGAAGGAGGAAGGCTCACAGGCGTACTGCAAAAACCACCGTCCGGAAGAGATCCAGTTCTGGGTGGCGTAAAAATTGTGCTGCCAGTCATGGTTGGGCAGCATATTGGTGAACACATACATATGGCAGGCAAAGCCGCCCAGCAACGCCGCCCAAAAGGCCGCCCAGCGATGCGGTGCCCGCAGCCAGCCCCACAAAACCCGGCCGGCCTGTTCCAAAAGGAACTTCGGCTGCCCCTTGGCAGCGCTTTGTTTTTGTTCCATGCTCATTTCTTTGCATCGTCCTCCGACTTTTTGAAAACGAAAAAGCGCTGCCCGCAGTAATTAAAGGCCACAAACAGGCACATTCCCGCCAGCATAGCGGCATTGTCCTGCACAGTGGTGCCCATGCCGGCCAGTGCCCAGCGCACCAGCGGCTTTGCCAGGCCGTAGGCGCACAGATAGCAAATGGTGATGTTGAAGACAAAGCGGCCAATGGTCTTGCCATTGCTGCCCTTGCTTTGGAAGGTAAAATACTTATTCAGGAAATAGCTCAGAATGCTGCCGAACACATAGTTGGACGCAGACGACAGCCAGTAGCTCAGGTGGAACACATTGTAAAACACAAACATGATGGCGGTGCCGAACAGTGTGTTCACCACGCCCACCAGAACAAATTTGAGAAAGGTTTTGTCAAAGAACTTTTTCAGCTTCTCCACAAGGCTCCTCCTGTTTTTCGGCGCCGCACTCCTTCGCCACAATGTAGCGGGGGCGGCCCTTGATCTCTTCGTAAATGCGGGCGATGTAATAGCCGATGATGCCCAGACTGATCATGATCACGCTGCTGGAGAACAGCAGGATCAGAATCACAGTGGTAAAGCCGCCCAGCGCACGGCCTGTAAATTTTTGAACCAGCGCAATGCCCCCCAGAACGCAGGACACCACAAACACCACCACGCCCAGCAGCGTGATAAGCTGCATGGGCAGGGTTGAAAACGAGGTAATGTTGCTCACCGCATACTTCACCAGCGCTTTTGTGGACCACTTGGAAACGCCGGCCTCACGCTCCTGCACATCAAAGGGCACCACCGCCGTGCGGAACCCGATCCAGGAGGAAAGGGCGCGGAAGAAGGCGTTGCTCTCCCGCATATTCAGCAGCACGTTCACTGCCTTGCGATCCAACAGCTTGAAATCCGACGCCTTGGACATATCAAATCCCACGGCCGCGCTGATGATGGAATAAAAGCTGCGGGCCGCCCAAGCGTGGGCCGCGCTCTCTTTGCCGCGGCTGCTCTTCTGGCCCTCCACCACTTCGTATCCCTGCTGCCACAGGTGGTACATCTCCACGATTTTTTCCGGCGGATGCTGCAAATCGCAGTCCAGCACCACCACGCAGTCGCCCTTTGCCGCAGCAAGGCCCGCCATAATGGCTGCTTCCTTGCCGAAATTGCGGGAAAAGCACACGCCCCGCACCGCGGGGTTCTCCCTGCTTTCCGCCTCGATCTGCTCCCAGGTGCCGTCTTTGGAGCCATCGTTCACAAACACGATCTCATAATCGATCTCTGCATCGCGCAGCACCTGCCCAATAACCCGGGCTGCACGGGGAACCATGATTTCTTCGTTGTAAGCCGGAACCACTGCCGACAGCATAGCTTTCACCATCTTTTCCAATGCGCATGGGCTGCACCAAACCGTCGAACTTCCCCGAACGGTTCTGCAAAAATCGGCTGTTTACGGCTTAAAATGCCCTCGTGCCTCTGGTTTTGCAGAATCTGTGCCCGGTCCTTCCCGGCTCCGGTGCCGCCTGTGCGACAAAATCTGTTTTATTATAGCACATTCCTTCAAAACTTTCATCCGCCCAGTTTTCAAAGACCGCCTCGCTTTTTTGCACAAATTTCCGCAAATATCCTGCGCTTTTTTGTGCCATTTCTTATTTTATATGGTATTATAAAAGATATTATAAGAATCGCAATAAGGAGTGACGATCATGTTCCCCACCCTGTCCATGCCGGTTTTGTATCTGTTTGCGTCCATCCGGCAGCCTTTTCTGGACACCTTCTTTGCCACCATCACCGAACTGGGCGAAGCCACGGTTTTCATCGCGGTTGCTTTGCTGATGCTTTGGTGCGTTGACAAATACGCCGGGTACTTTCTTATGAGCACCGGCCTGCTTGGCATCACCCTGAACCAATGGCTGAAGGTGCTGTTCCGTGTGCCGCGCCCCTGGGTGCTGGACCCAGAGTTTAAAATCGTGGAAAAGGCCCGCGCCGGTGCGGAAGGGTACTCCTTCCCCAGCGGCCACGCCCAGCTTTCGGTGGGCGCTTATGTCGGCCTTTTGTACTGGAAGCGCTGGCGGCCCGCCGTGCGCGGCTTGCTGATTGCGCTGGCGGTGCTGATTCCCATTTCCCGGATGTATTTGGGCGTGCACACTCCGGCCGACGTTCTCCTGTCGGTTCTGCTGGCTCTGGCTGCCATTTTTGTGATTGGCCCCATCGTGCGCAAAGCACAGCAGCAGCCGGTGTTCCTCACCCGCCTGCTGGTGGGCATTCTGGTGTTCTGCGCCGGGTTTGTGGTGTTTACGGCGGTGTTCCCCTTCTCCCCGGAAACCGACAGCGCCGCCCTGAACAGCGCCATCAAGTACGCCTCCCGGATGCTGGGCGGCAGCCTGG
>QWCN01005442.1_pt1 | contig 12514 bp, 13 predicted proteins | sample 1972711 | NCBI WGS metagenome assembly QWCN01 (sample SAMN09866707, study PRJNA288562) | Human gut metagenome isolate term1_stool, whole genome shotgun sequencing... | isolation source: gut | host: Homo sapiens | place: USA: California | reverse complement strand
GGAAGAGTCTTTAAAAGCGCTTGAAGAAGCTTTGGCAGCCGCACAGAAAGTAAACAGTGATCCGAAAGCAGATCAGACAAAAGTAAATGATGCGAACAAAGCGCTTGAAAAAGCAATCAAAGACTTGAAAGAGCAGGAGAAACCGGATCCCGAACCGACTCCGGAATTGAAAGCTCCGGTCGACGTAAAAGTTTCGGAAATTACCGAGACAAGCGCAAAAGCATCATGGAAGAACGCGGCGGACGGAAAAGAAGCGGCAGGATACAACGTATATGTTGACGGTGTAAAATTGAACAAAGAACTTCTTACAGAAGCATCTTGCGGATTGACAAATCTGAAAGCAGAGACTACATATTTTGTAGAAGTGACGGCGGTAGACGCAGCCGGAAATGAATCTGTTAAATCAGAAAAAGTGACGTTTAAGACATTGAAAGCTGAAGAACAGAAGGAAGACAAGCCCGAAGAAGAGGAGAAGCCCACTGAAGAGAAGAAACAGAAAGAGGAGGACGAGAAGGAAGAAGCCGTGTTCACCAAACACGAAATGACCCTAGTGGCGAAGCACCGTACGACCCTCCATCTCCTTATCCCCTAGTGAACGAGCAGAACCGTAAGGCGAAGAAGGTGTCACGCATGAGCGACGCGCTGTTCATCTCCTACTTCATTCACTTCAACCAGCCGCAGATCCGAACCGCCGTGATCACGCAAATCCACTCCAATGGCGTTACGGTGAACATCCCGTTTTTTGACATGAAACTCCCCATTATCATGATTGGAGAAGATGGGTGGCCTCTCGCGTGGTTCCAACAGTTTGTTGGGAGTGACAGAATTCGGCTCGATTTTGTCACCAGCGATGAAAGCCTCATCATGGATGCGGACACGAACACCGTGCAGGAAACGAAGGTGAAAATGATCATTCAAACGGAGTCGGGCGTTACACTGAAGGAAATGAAACTTTACGAGGAGGTGTTGGTGAGCTTGACGGCGAAGGTGGTGAACGAGAACACGAACACAATGAAAGTAGAGGGAGTTTTGGTGAACGAGGGAAAAGTGAGTGATGAGAATGAGAGTATCGAGGACGTGCTGAAGAAGAGGGAGGCGATGCAGGTGGAGGAGAAGAAGGACGAGTACGTGGCTTTGAAGGAGAAGACGGAGCTGGGAGGGAACATGAAGACGATGATGGACGATGCTGTGAAGGAAGTGATGCGTGGACATTTTTATGAATTCTAATGTTTAGGGAAGAAGGGAAATGGGGGGTGCACGGAAAAGACGGAAGGCACGCGATTCCAATTCGGAGGTTTTGTAACCCCCAAATCGAGCTTGACGCAAAAGTGGATGAGCGAGTACAAGTCCTTCTATGATGAGGAGACGGCGCAGAAGACGGGACGGCAACGAAGCGATGTGAGCGCCATGGAGATGAAGAAGATGGAGTACGACGCCCTGGACAGACAGAGACGGCTCAAAGCGGAGAAGTACAACGAGAGGAAGAAGGCGGCACTGAAGAAGCAACAATAGAGCCGTGTTTGTTTCACCCCCTTCACCCCCACTATTTGCCTCCTCGTGGTCAAACCCAGATTGCGATAACCAGCAAGGTAGGGAGGATGCAGATCGGCAAATTCCTCTCGCTTTCACTTGGCGTGATTCTTGGCGTGATTGTCCAGAGTTTGGTCATCGTGCTCTCCTCCAAGAGTTCCATGTACATGATTCCTTTGAATCGTTGAATATAGAAAAACCTATCGGACCTATCAGAACGCTGTTGGAGCAGTCATTGAGGATAAGCGCGTTGAGGAGGGGATGGAGGACATTGGCTCTTCGGAATCAATCCAGTTCGATACGCAGTTGCTGCAAATGCCTATGAATTGCGAGAAGGAGCGCTTCCCTTTTCGGAGTATTGACTTGTTGCTCTTCCGCTCGTGCTGTGATTTGTAGCGACGCGATACTGCAAAAGCAGCAGAAGTGTGTTGCTCCGAAGCGCACCCAGTGGATTGTCTCTGATCGGACTGACAGCTAGCGCCTGGCCATTCGAAGATGCGCTCATTTCATCCATGAAGGGAGAGAGTGCGGTCATTGCTCATCACACAAATGGGCTTCATTGGCTTTATCTCAAGCACGCCTGCATTCAATCTGCAGACAAGACGATTACCGTGCTAAATCCGACAGCAGAGGATCAGTCTCTGATGGAGACCCTTCAGTCGCTATTCCCCGCTTCCGTCCGCGTGCATTCTTCCTCAACGGATTCGCTATCCAAATCAACCTTCACGGCTTCGCGTAGTCCCTCCGCGTGGTTGTTTGTCCCGCATGCGGACCTCCCTTCCCTTCTCCCTCAGCTTGGCTTACTACACTCCGTCGCATTGCATCCAAATCTGTTTCCACCGGTATCAGCGATGCATTCGGCTCATCGCTAGATGGAGGATCTGTTTGTGTGGAATACACTGGATTCGGGATCTCTAGAGAATGGACTGGTGAATTCGATTCTCGACGAGCTTCAGTACCTGTTCGCTCCAGATACTGTCCATGTTCATTCACTTACCGACGAAACGGAGAAATCCAGCGTGTGCTTCAATGGTCTTGTCCATTCTATGATTCCATGTTCACTATAGACTGTGCTTGGCTGGCAATCGTCAATCGGCCAGGGAGGCGTCTTTTCTTCCTACGTCGACTCTGTCTTGTTCCGTGTCTCTGCCTACAAGTTCTTTTTGCAGGAACCCGGATACACGGTTTCAAAACGGAGATTGCTGCCGATCGTCTTTTATGTCACGCAGGACTGCACAGAGCACGCAGTCCGCTCCATCTACCCGCCTTCCATTCACTACATTACCGACAATCTCCGTGTAACTCATTCTTCTCCAATTCAACCTAGTCGCTTCTTTCTCTCTCCCCAAGGAAGTGCCAAGCCAGTTCGTCACGAGACTTCGTGAAATCGCTGCTCAAAGCCGACATTCTTCTGGCTGCTTCGGGACCCGCGTTGGCGCTATCTGTGTTTCTGGTCCCAAAGTCGGGCGTTGTGGAAGTGATGCCTGCCAATTACCGGAATGACTTCTATCACGACCTGGCGTTGAGCAGCGGACTGTATTACCTCTCCCACGTGAACTTTACGGGAGAGAGTGTGGAAGCGAGCGAAGAGGACGAGGTGTACATTCCGCCAATCACCCTATGGATGATCATGACGGATATGGCGAATAGCGTGAATCATAACAAATACCATGTGTACCAGTGAATTGTTTGTTAACTATATTAATAATATCGCAGGGGAGTAAAGAGAACAGAGGAAAGAGTGTAGGCAATGAACGAGTAAACCATGAGGAGAAACACAAAGAAAGCAAGCACAGACACTGAAACAAGCGCTCTCTTAACGGATAGGATCATGCAAGAGGAGAAAGAGTGAGGTTGTCAATTCCATTTTGACAAGAGGCGTAGATCCGCTCTTTGGATGTGTGAAACGGGTGTCAGAGTGACGTACAAACAAATGCAGCAAACAATCACTTCTTCCCCTTCTTCGATAGCGAGAACTCCTTCGGCTTCACAGGCGGCTTGGTGGACGCCTTGGGCAAGACGGAGGTGTCGTAAAGGATGCGGGCCAACTTGGGGTCCATGGAGCGATCTACGGATGATCACAGCCCAGGTGACCTACCACTGCTGTTGAAGATCTTGTGGATGTCCACGTCCGACTTCTTCACCACTTTCGGCTTTTCCTTCTCCTTCTCGGTATCCTTCTTCTGCTTCTGTTTCAGCGCCAACGCCTTCAGAGAGGAGTTCGTCTTCTTCACAGGGCGCTGGTAGTTGTACTGGGAGGCGGGCTTCTCGGACAATTGCTTGATGCGCTCCTCCTCCTTCTTCAGCTTCTCCTCCTTCTCCTTCTTTGCCGCCGCCATGCGCTCTTCTCTCGCCTTCTTCACCGCACGGGAGTTCTTGTTCTGCTTCTTGGGTTTGATCTCCTCCTCCTCTTCCTCCATGTCATCGAAGTCCTCCTCCACCTTCCCGTTCTTTCCCAACTTTCTCATCATCATCGCCACCATCTTGTCGCTGATGATGCACATGTCGCCGTCGTCGTGATAGGGCACTTCGCTGTGGTTCTCGATCACGGGCAGACACTCCTTGTCCTCTGGAATCTCCGGCAGGTTCTCTTCCGTGAGAGGACCCTCCTTATCGTCTTCGATGATCACCTTTTCGTCCTCGTGCTCGCTTCCCTCCCCGTTCAGCCAGGCTTCGATTTCCGGATCACTGCACTGGACGTTATCGTCCTTCTTTGAGCCGTTGTCCTTCTTTTCACTATATTCATCATATACATGTTGTGCACATTACGTAGTATCCTTCTTTTCCTCCATATGCTCCTCCTTCGGTGATGTGGCTTCCTCCTTTGTCGCCTTCTCTTCCTCGCTCATGATTTGTTCTCGCTTCCAAATGCAAGAAGAAACGGTTTTCGGCAACGGAATCTAGTTTTCCCTTTGAATGCTGCCAAAAGGAGGGCTGATTTTTTCACTATTTGTTTCGTTTCATGACTTGGAGTGCACTTGCGGCAGTTTTCCTTCTCTTCGCCATCGGATCATCGAGTATATTCCTGAACACTCACTTTAATCCAATAGAATGCGTCCGATGTGGATCCACGTGTATTCCTACGGGTATGGGAGAAACGTTTGCATGACCTTGTAGGAACCTCTTCTTCGCGTACCTTCATGCAAGTAAATAATGCTACGGGCTTGTATCCCTTCTACGTGGACTCTATGACGGCCACCTATTCGGACAAGGGCTGCTCTGGCGCTCGTTATGAAGTTATCAAGCAGTATGGACGCAAGCGAGGAGTTGATGGATAGTCTGACCTATGACTCGACCCTCTGCATGGGCACCATCGACTCCATTTACTACAGAGTGGTCGACAAGAGTGACAGTTCGATGAACAAGATTCTCTCCAGCTGTGGATCGAAGCTGACCAAGTTTACGGACATTTCGTAGTTGCGTGGTGAAGCGTTCACATATAGGAAGGTGGACTGCAAGGTGGACGGCGTAGATCCCTTTACAATCTACCGCGTGATGATTGGCAGCCAGCAGTACAATTGCATTCGGTTTGATGGTATGTTTAGGGCTCGGCTGTGATGTAGATGGCGGAAAACCGACGATTCTGGGTTCGACCTGTGATGCGTCTTGCAAGAGCGAGTACAACATGGGAAAGTCGTGGATGTCAAGTGGGAACGCAGAGGGATAGTAACGCATAGCGGTTTTCGTAGTAGCCATTATTGTCGTGGTCGTGTTGGTGATCACTGTCCTGTGTGTTATTTTCTTCGTGTTCAAATCCGTATCAAAGCCATCGAAAGCAATGACTAAGAAGTATCTGTGTTTGTTCCTGCTCACCCTCTTTCCGTTACAGTTCTTCTGATGTGTGGATGCTGTGATGAGAGCCACGGAATGCTCGCATTTCCGCAATCCCATTGCCAACGGAGGAGAATGGAAAATGTCAACGTATTATGTATACTCACATCTATCCATTCCACACCCGCTTTGTGTCATTAACCATTGCCGAATCGCCATGCCGTTTTCCAGCACAGCATCCATCCAAATGAGCATTCATGCACTAAACTCTCAAACCCCAATCTAGCTTCATCTATCTCTCCGTATGTGGTGAGAATAATGTAAAGGCGAGAGTAAGGAGGAAACGCCCGGGCGTTTCACACTTTCATTTCTGGTCGCTTCATTCTCTCTTTTGGTGTAACCCTATTGCGCAATGAGTGGTTACAGTCCGTCCGTTAGCCCGTTTTACGGCTCCCTCGTGCCCTGTAGTTCTCTATTGGTAGCGCTGTGTGATTCACATTGACGAGCAGGTTTCACCCTCTGCCCTTTCTCCAGTGACTTCGTGCTCCAGCGATACGGTGATTGGCAAGGATAAATCCTGTTTTTGCAACTCCCCCACCAATACCTGCCCAGAAGCGAACGATAATGCCCTGATTTTCGCTCTCACTTCTTTGTGCAGCGGCAACTTCTCTTCTACGAATAGTATTGGCTCGCCCGGTCCCCTCAGTGTGTAGGTGCTGTTGTGGCTACTAAGCCTGACATCATCTTTTCTGCGACTCCAATTGAATATGATCCGCATGCTTTTAAGGGTGCTACTGTTATCCAAATCGGTGGTGAGTGGTTCCTGCGGCTGGTCATCCGAAGATGTTCCCCTGCCTTTGAGGATTCCCGCGAAGCCTCATTCGAGTCATTTCTTTGCATGCAACTGCCCTGGCTGCTCGTTTGAATGTGATACCGCTGAGTCTATGAAAGAACACTTCAAATCACATTCTGGAAAGCACTATTATCGGTGCTTACACCCGGGCTGCTCCTTTGTTTCTTCTGTTTTGAAGGACATGCACTATCATCATTGCTACCACACGGGCGAACGACCCTATCGCTGTACCTACCCCAACTGCGGTTTTGCTGCTCCCAACCACTCTCAGCTGCGTCTCCACATGATCTGTCATTCCGACGACAAGCCCTACAAGTGCTCGTATAGCAATTGCCTGTACTGCAGCCGATACAAATCTGCTCTCATCAACCACGAACGAACGCATACGGGAGAAAAGCCGTACAAGTGCCGGATTTGCCACAACTTCTCTGCGAAGCAGAAGTCCGGCCTGCAGTACCATCTCCGTACGGTTCACAAATGCATGTAATTGTGTCTTCTTCTTCTCTACAGTGCGTGACAACTTCTCTCTCTTCTCTACAGTCACGCATGTTCTCTTCTCTACATTGTTCTTCTCTGTTTGTTGGATCCGCAAAGTGGGGAATCGTGGAACGGATGACGTCGGTCTTGGCAATGAACTAATACTGGATATGAAGTGCGTTATTTTGCTGATTGCGCTGTCTTTGGTGTGCGCGTCGTCTCCCAGACTCGTGGAGGTGGCAAAGCAGGTAAACTCCATGCACACCACCTGGGAGGCCAACGAGGCTATGCCCGCTCGCGATTACTCGCAGCTGCTTGGTGCCTTGAAGGGAGGCGTGGAGGCCCCCATTAAGAAGGTCCAGATTCGCGGCGAGCTCCCCACTGAGTTTGATCCTGCCAAGCAGTGACCCGAGTGCCCCTCGCTGAAGGAGATTCGCGACCAGTCGACTTGCGGCTCTTGCTGGGCATTTGGTGCTGTGGAGGCGGCTACGGACCGTCTGTGCATCGCCACCAAGGGAGCGAACCAGGACCGTCTGTCTGAGCAGGATCTGCTGTCTTGCTGCGACAGCTGCGGTTTCGGTTGTGAGAGCGGTTTCCCCACCACCGCGTGGCATTGGTTCCTCACGAAGGGCGTGACGACTGGAGACGAGCACGGTTCTTCCAAGTGGTGCAAGGCCTATTCCTTCCCCAGATGCGAGCATCACGGCTGCACGGGTCCCTATCCCGAGTGCGGAGAGACGCAGCCCACTCCCGAGTGCGTGGAGAAGTGCCGCGAGGGCTACCCGAAGACGTACGAGGAGGACAAGCACTTCTTCTACGAGCTGTACAGCGTGGGCGACAAGGTGGAGGCCATCAAGACGGAGCTGATGACCAACGGCCCCATGGAGGTGGCGTTCGACGTGTACGAGGACTTCATGACCTACAAGTCGGGCATCTACCAGCACGTCACGGGAGAGAAGGTGGGCGGCCACGCTGTGAAGCTCCTTGGCTGGGGTGTGGAGAATGGTGTGGAGTACTGGAAGATCGCGAACAGCTGGAACGAGACTTGGGGCGAGGAGGGTTACTTCCGCATCATCATGGGCAAGGATGAGTGCGGCATTGAGAGCAGCAACGTGGCTGGTCTTCCCATGCTGAACTGGCTTGTTTCTTGGAAACGCAAATCCGGATAGGGAAACGTGGAACCAATGACGCAACATTCATATATCTTTTCGTAAGTGAAATGAGAACGTTCTTTGTGTTTGCCATTTTGGCCCTGGCTCTGGCCCATCCTCCCAGACTCGTGGAAGTCGCGAAGGAAGTGAACTCCATGCATACGACCTGGCTGGCTAACGAGGCCATCCCCACGCGTGACTACACTCAGTACCTCGGTGCCCTGAACGGAGGTATTGATCTGCCCGTGAAGGAGATCGAGATTCGTAAGGACCTGCCCGCCGAGTTCGACCCCGTCAAGCAGTGGCCCGAGTGCCCCTCGCTGAAGGAGATTCGCGACCAGTCCGTCTGCGGTTCCTGCTGGGCTTTCGGCGCTGCCGAGGCTGCCACGGACCGTCTGTGCATTGCCTCTCACGGCAAGAACCAGGACCGTCTGTCCGACGAGGATCTGCTGACCTGCTGCGATGGCTGCGGCTTCGGTTGTGGTGGTGGTTACCCGGCTGCTGCCTGGAACTGGTTCAGCACGGTGGGTGTGACGACTGGAGGCGAGTACGGCACGACCAACTGGTGCAACGCCTACGCCTTCCCCAAGTGCGAGCATCACGGCGCCGTTGGTCCCTACCCCGACTGCGGCAAGACCCAGGAGACCCCCGACTGCGTGGAGAAGTGCCAGGAGGGCTACCCCGTGGAGTACAAGAAGGACAAGCACTTCTTCGAGCAGGGCTACTCCGTTCCTTCCAAGGTGGAGGCCATCAAGACGGAGCTGATGACTCACGGCCCCATTGAGGTTGCCTTCACGGTGTACGAGGACTTCATGACCTACAAGTCGGGTGTCTACCAGCACGTCACGGGCAAGGCTCTCGGCGGCCATGCTGTGAAGATGGTCGGTTGGGGCGTGGAGAACGGCGTGGAGTACTGGAAGATTGCCAACAGCTGGAACGAGAGCTGGGGCGAGGAGGGTTACTTCCGCATCATCATGGGCAAGAACGAGTGCGGCATTGAGAGCAGAGGCGTTGCTGGTCTCCCCAAGCTGTAAATAGCCCTCTTTGTTTGTTATAGAAGGAAGTTGTTGGTTGCCAAAAGAAGGCCCGAATTGTGTTGGGGGAGTCGTTTCCTTCAACTTGGGGAAAGAGTCCTTGCGAAATGAGCGAAAGACACATTCCTTTGCTTCCTAGTCGTTCGAGCAACGATAGCGAGCAATATGTGGAGGTGGAAATGCCGATGATGACGATCTGGCAGAAGATCGAAGTCTACCTGGAGATGATAACCGTACCACTCATTATCGTCGGTGTTGTAGTCGTTGGGTTCGTCGTCCGCTTCTTCCGAGAGATCATCATTCCCACGATTCTGGCGCTCTTTCTGTTTCAAATCTCCAAGCCCATCGTACTGCGGTTGCACAAGCCGATCATTCCCTATTTCGCGTTTGAGTACCCCGAATTGAGCGAGGAGGAAAAGCGGCTTGTTGGAGATAGCTCGACTGTTTGTGAATTCAATAGTGCTGGTTACGAGTAGAACAGAAGGAGGCGTCCGGTTTTGAAGTGGGCAACGCCCTATCGTCCCGTTTGTTCGTTTATTACCGTTCTTCTTCTTCTCGGGGTTGGGTGTTTGTTCATCCTTCCCATTTCCTCCTCTGTACTCTCCTCCATTCCTCTGTTAGGGCGTAGATTCAGCAGTTTTTCCAGCGGGATTTCAAGTTGTATGTACGCCATGCATCCGAACTCATCAATTCAACGGCGGAGTGGCTGAATGATACCTGTGGCATTGATCTGAACGAGGAGCTGGTGGCCATGTCAAAGAAGGTGATTTTGGTACTCTACTATTACGCTAGATCAACCTTTCGGCCATCATTGAAGGGCTGTACAAGGGATTGTCGAAGATTCTCGTGTGTCTCGGCTTCACCATTCTTATCTACATGTTCCTGCTGTTTGGAAGCAGTATGCGGATTTTCAACAAGGACTCCCTTCGATACAAGGTGGAGAACCAAGTCGGGTTCTTTCCTGTCCGTAACGTGTAGATCACGAACTACCTGATCATCAAAACCATTCTCTCGTTCATCCTCGCACTGTCCATCTACATCGTGTTCGGACCCATATTGCGCATCCCGATGGCAATGATCTTTGCACTCATGTTCTTCGCTCTGAACTACATTCCCCACATCGTGCTACTTCTCCCTTCCATTCACATTAGGGTCCCATTATCGCAGTGTGCGTCCCAATTCCGCTCATCCTCTTCGACCCTCGTTCCAACATCATTCGTGTCATTGTAGCAATCGCCTTCCCTTGCGTAACAACCACATTAACAGTGTGATGTGTAGTTTATGAATGTGCTGTTACAGGATTTCGTGGAGCCGAAGGTGCTGGGTGACTCATTGCATCTGCACCCGGTATGGGAAGGAAAGTGTCGTAAGAAGTAGATTGTTGTGATTGTCTGCTTGGTTGTATGGGCGTTGCTCCTGGGTCCAATTGGAACCGTGTTTGCAGTGCCACTTACCGCCTGCGTGAAGATTCTCACGCACAATGTAGATTTGCCGTTCATGAAGGTGATGATGCGATGGAGCCGTGATGTGTAGATTGTGGACGCATGGCTCTCTGGAGACTTCTGCTGCGTGCACATTCACGACCACGAAGGAAGGGAGTCAACCGTTGTCGTTTAAGCGGTGTTTGCTACAAACACATCACTCGCGTTGAAAGTTGATTATCAGCAGAGGCCAGGCATCTCGGTTGAGTTGGGTGTGCTTGAACAGCTCAAGAGACATGTTCCACTCATCGCGCGTGATGCCCTCATTGTCACCCCGAGCATGCTGAACATAGTCCGTCCACCGTGACAGTTCGGGTTCACAGCCTTCAAACAACAGTCTCCACAAGCTACAGGCGGAATGACAGTGGAGTCGTTTCCTCGGAGCATCCGACTGCGCTCTGACTGTGTATAGGAAGAGATACTGATAAAAGGACTACGACTGAAAGCAGTTGTTGAGAGTGACTCTGAATGTGTGTTCTTCCTTCATTTCCTGCCTCCACTGTGGCAATCTCTGTTTTAGCTCATCGAAGGTTGAAACCCTATGTGATATAACCAATTCACAGGAGAGAACCCATATTCTTCTGTTAGAACTCGCACGTCGGAAATGGTAATGACATACATGCATTTGCAGTGTATTTTGTATGCAATGAACAGAACGAGGGGATCCTACGCATTTAGTGCTGAACCAACATATACTGCTTCTACATCCAATCCTAACGCTGAAAAGAAGGATATCACCCCAGTCAGGGTGAGACGATTTCGATTAGCCGGATCTACGCAATACTCGCATCCTGGAATGCTACTCGCATAGGAATCAAATATAGAAAGCAGAGCCTCTCCAACTGGCATCATCCTGTGTGTTTAAACACAACTGCAATTCCTTTCTTTGAAGATCTCTTCTGCACTGAAAGAGCTCCACTAGAAGGGAGTATTTGACAGATTCATGGATCCCAGATTGCCAGAAGCAGGGCCTATTTTCGCTTGTTTTTTGAGCCCAATTATATCGCAACGAAGAAACCCTACGATGAGTAGTAGCTCGTCATCAACGGGAGCCCCCGTCAATCCGTTTCTGAAGCACGTTGTCTGTGGGTTTTGGCGTTTATGTGTAGAAAGCACCCGCTCCATCTATTCCGCAGCAACCGCTGGCGAATCTGGGTGCGGCTCCGATTCAGTCGCCGTTTGGAGGGGGCGCGAGGCCCTTTATGCCGACCGTGCCTCAAACTCAGCCATCGACGCCGTTCGGACTTCCACCTCCACCCCCTCGCTCAAACGGCATTCCCCCTCCTCCGATGGCCACGCCCTTTATGCCTTCGTCTGCGGCCATGCCTCCCCCTGCGATGAATCCGATGGTTCCTCCCCCGGTGACTTCTACTCCTCCCGCTGAGATGGCCCACGAAATGGGAGACAACAGTGCGATGCAGCCCCCTCGCACGCGGAAAGGAATGACTGCTGCGCAGCTGTACTCTCTCAATGCGATCGGTAACGGTGGCGTGCAACAGAAGTGGATGATGAGTAGAGATCCCCACCCAGGAAGAGCGCCCGAAGGCCGAGCAGGCACAGCAGCCAGCGGCCATCGTAGACTCCAAGGTAAGAGCCCATTGCTCGTCGCTTACGAGAAGCCGATGAAATTGTCAAACCCCAACGACCGCATCAACCTAAATCGCATCCCGCACCCCGAGGAAGATGATCACCTGCGTCACGTGGGGTGGTCCACCGATGATGATTACACGGGGGTCGATGCGCCGCGTTTCTTTCACCCGTAGCCGATCCCGTTCCCGACCCACCAGTACGTGTTCAAGGACACGGGTAACAGCAGCTACCGCTTCATGCGTCCGACGATGCGCGTGGTGCCACAATCCTACTACATGCTGAACAAAACGAAGATTCCGGCGAGCGTGTTCGTGACGCCGTTCGCGGACCACGTGGGGGAGCGAGGGGCGTGTGAAGCGTAGGCGGTGGAGGAGGAGATCCCGGTGATGGACGGGACGAAGGGCATGGTGCGGTGTCAGGAGTGCTGGTGGGTTGTGTGCTTGTTTGTGTGTGATGAGTGTGATGAGTGATGTGATGTGATGTGATGAATGGTGAGTGATGTGATGAGTGATGAGAAAACAGTGATATGTGATGAGTGTTGAGTGATGTGATGAGTGATGAGAAAACAGTGATATGTGATGAGTGTTGAGTGATGTGATGAGTGATGTGATGAGTGATGTGATGAGT
>QWCN01005435.1_pt1 | contig 12532 bp, 9 predicted proteins | sample 1972711 | NCBI WGS metagenome assembly QWCN01 (sample SAMN09866707, study PRJNA288562) | Human gut metagenome isolate term1_stool, whole genome shotgun sequencing... | isolation source: gut | host: Homo sapiens | place: USA: California | reverse complement strand
AGCTGCGCTATACATACCGGCATATCACACCGAAGGAAAAAAGAATCCGCGTCATCCGTGTCATCCGTGTCTGAAAGATTACTTGCACGCCGAAGGAGAGCCTTGCTCCAGCGCTACGCTGGTAAATTATCATTTATAGAACAAGTTAATTTTGCATGAGTACTTATCCCTAATTACTTATCCCTAAAAAAATAGCCCTTGCAATATCCGATTACTGCAAGGGCTAATTTATTTTTTATAAATCAATGCTATTACTTTTCCAGCAGTTCTTTCAGAAAAGAATCCAACTCTTCATCCAGACCTTTCAGCAATTCTTCGTTCACAAGCAACGTATCATCATCCATCAGCAGTAACTCTGCAATTGTCTCCTTTTCATCATCCACTAATACGAAAGAGTAAGGTTTCAGAATAGTCAGTTTTTCAAAGTCACCTCCGTTCTTCATGTTGTGGAGTAAGGTAGAAAGAATACGTTCTACATTTTCGTAGAAATCATCTCCGTCATAAGTCATCCATTCCTCGATAGAGACACAAGCCAGATATTCGTCTTCGTCATCAAAGATGGACAATTCGCCGGAATTCTGGTTGGCTTGCAGATGGATGTCGGTCACAATGGTTTGCTCACAGCCGCAAGTGTATTTGGCGACTGCCTGTTTAATGGCCTTTTCAAGGAGTGATAATGATGCTTGGCTCAGTTTCATAATAGATATTCTTTCTTAATGGACGTTCAAAGGTATAAAAAAAATAATTACCTCTGCATCATTTCTCTAAAAATCATTTTTAAATCTTTCCATTTGGGCGTTCAGTCGGGTCATTCCCTCCTTTCGCTCCTGCAATTCGTTCAGGTAGCGGGTTATTGCGAAGTAATTGGGGATATCCATGAGGTCTACGCCTTCCTGAGTTTTCTTCTCGTCTATTTTGTCTACATCGTATGCTACTTTCTGCGCTTTCAAGGCCCATTCTTCTGCTGTATGAATGCTGTCCTGCATTTCGTATCCTAAGGCAATGTTATAGGCGGCATACATTTTCTGCTTTCCTTTTTTCTTTTTCTCATAGGTTTGCTTCCAGAGTTCAATGGCCTTGTCCCAGTTATCTTCGCGGACAAAGACCGCGGCATCACGCATATTTACGGAACCGCCTGTAAAGAGATAGCGGGAAGCTGTTTTCCAATGTGGCAGCATATGGCTCACGGGGATAGTGCCGGCAAATTCGGAAGCCTCTCTCAGCATCTCTTTTTCACTGATGAGTCCTGCGCCTGCCTGTGCCATACTGGGAGCTGCATGATCCCAGAAGATGCTGTCGCTGGCATTGACTGTCACCATCGGACCGTTGCGTTGGGGCAGATACACCTTTACGGTAGGATATACTTTCAGGTCAAGCGTACCTGCATATACTCCCCATTCCGGTAAATATTCGATTTTACGGATGGAGCGCATCTGTACGTTCTCCAAGGCTATCAGGAAGTCCGCATCCAGACTTTGGGTGAGCTTTTCCACTTCCTCTTTGCTAAGGCTGCTTTCGCGCGGAATCATATCATGGGCACGCAAGGCAGAGTCGCAAATAATCACTTCATCGAAATAATTCTCGTTGGCAAGTGCCTCTGCCAGTGATTCCGTGGCGATTTTGCCATCCCCATTGAAATACTTTGTCTTGCGTGCTATTTCTGTCTCATCTTTTTTCTTCTCATCGTTTTCCTCCAGAATCAGCTTGTTATCCGGGATAGGAGGCATATTATTTACCACAGCTACGCGCCTGAGGGCGGACGGAAAGCTGACTTCCGCCGGCAACATATAGTCGATGGAGAGTTGCTCTATGCTTTGGCAACCGCTGAACAGCAGAACACAGCACACCAATAGTGAGTACGAATATTTAGTCATAAGCTTATTCTTTATCTAGGAATAACAAAAATACACTTTTGTATGGATATAGAAAAGCCTCCAACAGTTTTTAACCGTTGAAGGCTTTTATTAGTGATTAGCGATAAGTGGTTAGCATACTAATCACTAATTACTTATCACTAACCACTTATTACATATTCTTCCCGTGGCAATTCTTGTACTTCTTGCCACTTCCGCAAGGACAAGGATCATTACGTCCTACCGTCTTTTCCGCACGAATCGGTTCACGCTTCACTTGTTCGCGTGTGTCCTGTTGGGCAGCGGCCTGTTGGTTCGGATCGCTCAGATCTTGTTTCTGTTCGCGGTATTTGCTCATATCCTGCTTCTGTTCGGGAGCGGCCTGCTGAATTTCCTGCGGTTCCTGTACCGGGATTTGTCCGCGCATCAGGATAGAAACAGTCTGGTTATTGATCTTATCCACCATTGTATCGAACAGGTTTACAGACTCCAGCTTATAAATCAATAACGGGTCTTTCTGTTCGTAGCTTGCGTTCTGTACAGAGTGCTTCAGTTCATCCAGTTCACGGAGGTTCTCTTTCCATGCTTCGTCGATAACGTGCAGCAGGATAGACTTTTCAAACGCTTTTACCACTTCCTTACATTCGCTGTCGTAAGCGGCTTTCAGGCTGCAAGAGATGTTGTACATGCGTTTACCGTCCGTGATGGGGATCAGGATATTCTCGTACATGTGTCCCTGGGTTTCGTATACCTGCTTGATTACCGGATAAGCAACCTGTGCCATGCGGTCCGTCTTGCGCTTGAACTGTTCCATTGCCACATTGAAGGCTGCTTCAGCAAGCTTTTCCTTCTTTTCGTTACGGAACTGTTCTTCGTTGAAAGGCACTTCCATGGCAAGAGTCTGCAAGAAGTCCATTTTGCAGTTTTCGTAATCGGGAGCTTCAACGGCTGCGGCAACACGGTCCCAGATCATATTTACGATATCCATTCCGATACGTTCACCCATCAGGGCGTGGCGACGCTTGGTATAGACCACCGTACGTTGCTTATTCATCACGTCATCGTATTCCAGCAAACGCTTACGGATACCGAAGTTGTTTTCTTCCACCTTCTTCTGTGCACGCTCAATGGAGTTGGAGATCATCTTGTGCTCAATCATTTCACCTTCCTTGAAGCCGAGACGGTCCATTACACCGGCGATGCGGTCGGAAGAGAACAGACGCATCAGGTCGTCTTCCAGTGACACGAAGAATACGGAAGAACCCGGGTCACCCTGACGTCCGGCACGTCCGCGCAACTGGCGGTCTACACGACGGGATTCATGGCGTTCGGTACCGATGATGGCCAAACCGCCCGCAGCTTTTACTTCCGGGCTCAGCTTGATGTCCGTACCACGACCGGCCATGTTGGTAGCGATGGTCACTGTTCCTTTCAAACCGGCTTTGGCTACGATGTCTGCTTCCTTCTGGTGCAACTTGGCATTCAATACGCTGTGCTCGATCTTGCGCATGGTCAACATCTTGCTCAGCATTTCGGAGATTTCTACGGATGTGGTACCCACCAGGACAGGGCGTCCGGCTTGTACCAACTGTTCGATTTCTTCGATGACTGCTTTATATTTCTCGCGTTTCGTCTTGTAAACGCGGTCGTTCATGTCTTTACGGGCGATGGGGCGGTTGGTGGGGATCACCACTACATCCAGTTTGTAGATGTCCCAGAGTTCGCCTGCTTCCGTTTCGGCAGTACCGGTCATACCCGAGAGTTTGTGGTACATACGGAAGTAATTCTGCAACGTAATGGTGGCGAATGTCTGTGTAGCGGCTTCCACTTTTACGTTTTCCTTGGCTTCGATGGCCTGGTGCAGACCGTCGGAATAGCGGCGGCCTTCCATGATACGGCCTGTCTGCTCGTCCACAATCTTCACTTGACCGTCGATCACAACGTATTCGTCATCTTTCTCGAACATGGTGTAAGCCTTCAGCAACTGGTTGATGGTGTGTACACGTTCGGACTTGATGGCGTAGTTGGTCATCAGTTCATCTTTCTTGGCCAGGCGTTGCTCGTCCGTCAGACTGGTTTCGTTTTCCAGTTCGGAAAGCTGTGCGGCGATGTCGGGCAATACGAAGAGGGTAGGATCTTCCGAGTTACCGGTGATCAGGTCCACACCTTTATCTGTCAGGTCTACACTGTTCAGCTTTTCTTCGATGACGAAGTACAACGGGTCGGTAGCTTCGTGCATACGCTTGTTGTTCTGCTCCATGTAGATCTCTTCGGTCTTCAGCATACCTGCCTTGATACCTTGCTCACTCAGATATTTAATCAATGCCTTGTTCTTGGGCAGTGCCTTGTGGCTGCGGAACAAAGCAAGGAAACCTTCTTCCTGATCTTTCTTGTCGTTGGAAGCAATCAGGCGCTTGGCATCGGCAAGATACTGGGTAGCCAGTTTCTTCTGTGCTTCCACCAGACGTTCTACGAGCGGACGCAATTGCTCGAACAACTGGTCCTCACCTTTGGGGACGGGACCAGAAATAATCAACGGAGTACGGGCATCGTCAATCAATACGGAGTCCACCTCATCGACGATGGCATAGTTGTGCTGGCGTTGTACGAGGTCTTTGGGGCTGATGGCCATATTGTCACGCAAGTAGTCGAAACCGAATTCGTTGTTCGTACCGAAGGTGATGTCTGCCAGATAAGCCTGACGGCGTGCGTCGGAGTTGGGCTGATGTCTGTCGATGCAGTCCACACTTAAGCCGTGGAACATATAGAGCGGGCCCATCCATTCGGAGTCACGTTTGGCCAGATAGTCGTTTACGGTCACCACATGTACACCGTTTCCGGTCAGTGCGTTGAGGAATACGGGGAGGGTAGCCACCAATGTCTTACCTTCACCCGTTGCCATTTCGGCAATCTTACCTTTATGCAATACGACGCCACCGAACAACTGTACATCGTAGTGTACCATGTTCCAGACAATTTCCGTACCGCCGGCTTGCCAGTGGTTTTGCCAGATGGCTTTGTCGCCTTCAATGCGTACGAAGTCTTTCGTGGCAGCCAGGTGACGGTCGAATTCGGTAGCCGTCACTACGATTTCCTCATTTTCGGATAAGCGTTTGGCAGTTTCTTTCACAATAGAGAAAGCTACCGGCAGTACTTCTTCAAGAGCTTTTTCGTAAGTTTCCAGTATATCCTTTTCTATCTTATCTATCTGTGCGAAAACTTCTTCACGGTTTTCCAGTTCGATTTCTTCGATACCAGCTTTGAGTTCTTCCACCTTGGCGCGTTGGTCGGCGGCAGAATTGCGGATATATTCTTTCAGTTCTTCTGTCTTGGCGCGTAAGGCGTCGTTATCGAGTTTGGCAACTTCCGGGTAAGCGGCTTTGATCTTGTCCACCCACGGCTGAATTTCTTTCATGTCGCGTGTGGATTTGTTGCCGAAAATCGAGCTTAAAAATTCATTAAATCCCATTTTATATCTATTTTTATTATTATTTACTAAGTTGATTGAGTGCGCAAAGTTACTGATTTTTATACAGATTACACATTTTTGCGCTGTTTATTTGATGTGAGTCTCGGCTAGTTAAATGATAATTTGTAAACCTGTTATCAAAGATTAGGCGCGGATTACACGGATTACGCGGATTAAAGGCTACGCTATTACATTGATTCATAAAAAATCCGTGTAATCCGTGTAATCCGCGCCTAAAATTATCATTTAATTCCGAGACCTCAGAAATTCAGTGGAGTCTCTGTGCAAGCATTCGGAGCGCGGATGCGCATCACACTTGACAGGGTGGGGGCTACGCGGGTAATATTGACGGGAACCCGGATCGTTTCGGGCTTCACTCCACCGCCCAGGAAGATGAGCGGAGCAGGAACATTGGCATGACGTACCACGCGGTTATCGGTGGCATTTTCTTCCACGATAGTCCATCCGGGCAATACGTCTATCAGTAAGTCGCCCGAACGTTTGCGATGAAAGCTGTTCCGGGCAAGTTCTATCTGGGGCGACCAGGGGCCCAGCAGCAGGCGGTGGGCTGAATACGCCTCGTTCACTCCGCTGAATTGTATCAGGAAGTCGGCGGACTTGTCTTGAATTTCCGCCAGATTCAACTGCTTGTTCTCTATTAATTTATGGTTGAGATAAATTTGCTGGTTATGATAAGTCTCTACGTACTGTCCTTCGCCATACGTGGCCATGAGATACATGTTCAGCAGGGTGGCGCAGCGGTTCAGGTAGAATTCCCCGCCGGGGATGCGGTACAGGCCGAGATCGGGAGCTTCCGGATCGGCATATCCCGTAGAGGTGATGCAGAAGACGACGTTGTGCAGACCTACTTTGCGGTCGATGAGGTCGAGCAGTGCGGCAATGCTGCGGTCGAGGCGTACATACGTGTCCTGCATTTCCATGGCACATTCCTGCGTACTCTTATGGTTGTAGTTTCCGGCGTAATAGGTCAGTGCCAGCAGGTCGGGTATCTCATCTTTGGCGATGGTGCTCTTTTCCAGAAGTTCTTCTGTCAGCAGGTTCACTTCGTCGTTGATGAACGGGCTGGTGAGCAGTCGGCGGAATTTATTGCGTCGTTCGCTGTCGAACTTATATTTGAAGGGCTGGTCCCGCCATTCGGGCAGGAATGTATATTTGTTGATGGGGTGTGCCGGTTCCCATACCATGTCGCGGATGCGGAAGTCGGGTGATTTCCGTTCGTTGTACTGGCTTACCCACCACGGGAACTCGCTGTAATATGTAGTGCTGCACCATTTGCCTGTGTTCTCGTTCAGCCAGAAAGCACCGTTTCCGGTATGTCCGGCAGCCAGTACGGCCGCGTCGCGCGAGGGGGCGATGGCATACACCAGGCCTTTGTTGCGGGTGGCTACTTTCAGTTCGTCGGCAATGGTAGAGGTCAGTAATTGGGAGGGAGAAGAGTTTTCGTCGGTGAAGTTGCCCATAAATGCGCCGTCGTCCACGCAATTCACGGGGCGCAGGGTGCTTGCATCCATCCAGTATTGGGATATGATGCCGTTCATCGAAGGCGTCGTGCCGCTGTAGATGGCAGCGATGGCAGAAGCGCGGTCTGTTCCGTTGAAAGGGAATTCGGTCTGGTAGAACACTTTCCCTTCGCGCATCAGTCTTTTGAAACCTTTCTCTCCGTAGAGGGTTGAGAATGCTTCCATATAGTCGGTGCGCAGTTGGTCAATCGTCAGCGTAACCACTAATTTAGGTGTGGCAGGCAACGGTTGTGCTTGCAGACCGGTGAAAGTAAGTGCGAGTATGGAAGTAATCAGTCCCTTTTTCATTTATCTCTTTTTCAATGTCAAAATAAGATTGCTTGCTGAACGTACCAGCAAACAAAGTGCCAAAGGTAATACAGCTAAGTCAATTCTTTGCGGTATTATCGCCCAAAGCAGTATAAAAAGTGTTAAAACAGCGCAATTCGTCCTCATGTACCAGCTTTTCTGCCGTTTTCTCACCTTATTTATCATCCACGGGAGGCAAAATAAGTGCAGGGGATGGAATACGAACAGCAGGTAATTGGGGCTTACTGCGGGGTGTTGGGAGAACAGGGCGAGGAAGGCGAGGATGCACCCGGCTATTCCGGCACAGAAGAACAGGATTAGGTCGAGTCCCCAAAGGGTTTTCCCGCGGCGGATGCCGTAGATGGTAGCGGCTGCCACCAGCACAAACAGCAGCAGGGCCGATTGCATCGGGGTGATTCCTCCGGAGCGGTGGTCGGCATCAGTCAGTCCGGTTACCACTATTTTCTCTTCGGAGGATACGAGGGGACGTGCCTGGCCTTCGTTGTCTACAATCCGGGCTGTGTTGAAGAAGTCCTGCACATAGAAGGGGACGAACATCATCAGCCGTCGGTTGATGGGTTGGTCGGCTTTGCTGCCCATGCACAGGTCCATGCCGAAGCGTGACCATGGATGACCTTCACTATATTTATGCAGCAAATCGCGGAAAGTGACTCCCGTGTCGGTATCGGTCATATTGTCAGCATACTGCAAGGTGCCGTCGATGGCGGCTTCTATCTGGTCGCGCGGACGGGTGGCGCAGTTGTCGTAGAAGAAGTTATAGCGATATATGCGGTTTTCGGGCCGGTAGTTTTCCTGAAGCAGGTTGAAGAGGTGTTCTTTTTCTGCTTGGGTGAGGTTCAGGGTCTGTTGCCAGACGTCCCGTCCCAGGTAGTTGTACTCGGAGGCGAAGTGCTCGTAATTGGTTACGCCTAGTTGATAGTCCGTCTCTCCCAGGGCGAAGCGGAAGATGAAGTTGGGGGCGTTGAAATTGAACATGCCGTAGTTGAAGACGGCGTCAATGCCCCGGGTGAAGTTTTCGTAACGGATGGCGGTGTGGCCGAACAGGGAATAGATTTCCCCACCCGAGGCGCAGGTCAGCAGGCTGATGCGGATGGAGTCGGGGGTAGCTTCTTGCGGCGTTTGCGGCTGGGCGGAGGCCGTGGACGGGCAGAGGAGGCGGAGGAGGAAATATATGAGAATGAGTAAGTTTCTTTTCATGCTGCAAAGTTATAAACTGGAAAATTCTGAATAGGTGAGAATACGAGTCTGTAAATGAGCCTTTAAAACTAATAAGTCTTTGTCTCCGGTCAGAATATAGTCAGCGTGTACTGTTTCGGCTAAAGATAGTAAGTATAAATCTTTTGCATCTCTGATAGGTGATTGGGCTTTGGTCTTTATCGATACAAAATGGCAATATGCATCCATTATTTTTAAAGTATCCCAAATGTCTTGTTCGAATATGTATTTACGTATTTTCCCTCTCTGAGATACATCTTTAAATTCTTGTATCAATTCATCACACACATATACTGTAATATCAGAATTAGTCAGTAATTTTTTTAATAAGGATAACCTTTTGCCTATTAAAAAAGAAATCCAAAGATTGGTATCGACAATTATTTTCATTTACGGTATCTTACAGCATTTATCTCTTCCATAATATCTTCATCAGACAATTCGACTTTAGTGGGACGTTTTGATATGTAGTTTTTCAATAAACTTTCTTTGGTTTCAATAGACCATCCCATTTTTTTTGCCAATTCCTTAAAGAATTTCATGTCGGCTTTCGGAATGTTAAGATAAACGCTTTGTATTGTAGTTTCCATATTCTTCTGCTTTTTAGTTTTCACAAAAGTACATTTTTTTAAGTTAGGGCGCAATGAAAAGATAGTTAATTATGCGAATCAGGGGTTGAGTTTGATTTATAACGGAAAAGTAATGAACTAATGCTGATAATGATTTAGGCGCGGATTACGCGGATTACACGGATTCTTTTCCTGTAATATAGTGTGATAGCGCAGCCATTAATCCGTGTAATCCGCGTAATCCGCGCCTAAAATTATATTCATAACCGGAAAGATATGAATCAATTCAACTCCTGATTCGCATTAATTATCAATTTGAAAATAGACAAGAAATAAAACAAGCAATGTTCCGGCGATAAAGAAGCAATCTTATGATAGACAGCATTGCTTCTTATCCTCTGGAACATTGCTTCTGATCAGGGCGCTTCGAGAAAATCTATCAATAATTGCACTTGGCGCTTGCTGAAGGTCTGGTCATTTTTTCCTTCACGGCCGCCGTAGAGCTGGCGGTGCAGTTCGGGATTGACGGCGATCCACTTCCGCAGTTTTTTCAGTGCGGCTTCGGCCGAGAGGCAGGGGAAATAGAGCTGTGCGAACTCAGTCTTCAGGTATGCCTTGATTTCAAATTTATCTTCGGGAGTCTCTTTTTTATCTTCGGGAATCCTTTTCGTTTTTTCTGTTGTTTCCATGTTCTATGAATTTTAAGAATTTGTTGTTTTGAAGTTTTTAATCTGAATTATTCGTGGAGGCTTATCGGGAAGTCCGGAACAATTGCAGACTAAGGTAGAATATTTACATAATGCAGCCATTTCCGGCCGCTTGTTTTGCCCGTGTCAGTGACAAAATGGTGACAGTGACACCTATACACCTATTTTGTGCTCTTTGTGTTGCACTTCTTATAGTTATCTCCTTCTTTTATAATAAGTTGGGCTTTGACGGCTTTTTGTATCCAGCGTTTTCCGGTTCGTGCGCAGGCTCCATTTTCCTGTACGGCCCGGACGAAATCCATGTAGGTAAAAACTCTTGGCATGGATGCAAGGGTGTCCTCAAGCTGGTGGAACTTGTGCATGCTCACGGGCGGCAGACTGGTGTCGGGCAGCGAGGTGCTGAGCAGAAGACTGTGTTCGAGCAGCGTGTGGGCGATGTCCATGGCTGTCCGGAAATCATCGTCCGTGCAGCAGTATTCCTTCGCGTAAGCGTAGTCGGTGTATTTCCGGAAAATGGTGAGAATGGCTGCCAGGCGCATGGCAAGCAGTCCGTTGCGGTAAACGATGCCGCTTGAAGATTCGCGTCCTTCCAGCAGGGTGCGTTTCAGCAGGAGGCTGAAGTGGGCGGTATGTTGTTGCCACTGTTGGGGACTGAAGGTGACGAGGGTGGGCGACTGGAGCAGCAGCTTGTGCATTTCAAACAGTTCGCTTCCCAACCCGTAGAAGTAGCTGTGCAGGTCCACTTCCCCTTCCTGGGGTGCGCACGATTCCCACAACTGGCTTTGCTGGCGGGTGTAGATGCCGAAGCGGCTGTAGAGTCCCACTTCGAGCGAACGGAAGAAGTTGCGGAACTGTTCCTGCGTACCGGCGATGCTCAGTGCCAGGTGGGGGTGGTGAACAACGATGGGGTCGCCGTCTATCTTGTAAGAAGAGGAGACTTCTTCGTGATGGGCCGCCTTACAGAGGATGTCTTCGTATTTGCCGCAATCTTGTCCCAGCGAGGAGACCAGGGTGTTGATTTCGGTAGTAGTCATGCAGCAACCTATTTCGCCGGCAGCGGCAAGGCTCTGTATGAGCCGGCTCTTACTGGTGGTGGCTGAGATTTTGAGGTATTGCGCCTGGGGCTCTTCCGGTTTCAGGTCGAGGTTGGGCAGGCGTTTGGCGTGCCGGGCCTGCTGCTGTTCCTGCTCCCAGGCCAGTAGTTTCTGATCGTATTCCTTTTTCTGTTCGCGGCGCAGCCGGTCGTAGAACTCCTGCGTGGCGTCCAGCAGTATGGATGTGAACCCCAGCGCACCTTTTCCGGCTCCTGCGGGTGCTACGACGGCAAGATAGAAATGGGGCGAAAGCAGTGACTTCTTATAGAAGAAACTGACGTTGGGAAAGAGGGCGCTACAACTGTTCATGCTGCCCAGCAGCATGAGGTTGCGTTCGCGCTTGTCGGTGGCATGTGTGCAGCAACGTTTCAGAAATTCGGGCAGGCGGGTATAAACTTCCTCGGGGATATATGGGGAAGCGGCCCGTAATTCGTTGTTTTTTTCTAACACTTCTTCGGGTGATTCCTCCTCGTTTGCAACCGAAAAAGGTGCATAGGTGTCACTGTCACCGAAATGGCACCGATTCGTCTCTTTTTCTTCCTTTTTCTTCTGAATAATGAACTGATAACCAGATACTACGCGTTTTTGTATATCTTGCATCGTAAAATCGGTAGCGGCGTAATGCTGCGCGAAAAGTTCGGTGAGCTTTTTTGTTTCCTCCTGCGAAAATCCTTTACTTGCTGCCGCACGTCCCAACTTCAGGGCAAGGTCGTTCCGACTACCCCGGATGAAGGGGTTGCGGTGTTCGAATTCATCGAGGAAGTTGGCTATGAAGCCATTTTCCGATGGGGCGTTACCCGGGGCGATTGTTTCTTTCGTTTCTGCCTCTGTTACCTTCGTTACGCTTTCCGCAGGCATTTCGAAGGCGATTGCACCGGGATTGTAGTAGGCTTCGGGATGCCAGGAGTAGAAACAGGGCTGCGTCAGTATCTTGCATTTATCATCGTACGGGTGACCTACGTGTGCGCTGACCGCTCTACCTACGGCTGCATAAAGCTGTTCGTAATTTTTCTGCACGTCTTCGGGACGGACGTGTATCAGCATTTTGTTTCCTTCTTCGGAGATGCTGATAAAGGAGGCGGCAACAAAGGGGAGCGATTGGGAGAGGAGGAAGATTTCCCGGGTGCGTCCGTTGCTGTGGTCGAGGTCGATGCAGAGTAGTTCGCTGTGTTGTTGCAGGTCTTTTACGGCGTGTCCGTTGCTGCATACGCCTGCGGGGATGATGCACGGCATACCGTCTTTCAGTTTCTGTGCTTCGGCTTCATGTCCGGGCAGGGCTTTCAGGCGACGGTAGTCCTGCACTACTTGCCTGAAGCGGTCGCTGCGTACCGTGTCAATAAAATCGTGGATGCTGATGGTGTGTGGTGCTTTGCTCCGCACGCTTGGGAATTCGGAAACCAGGGGTTCCCGATTTACTGTATTTTCCATATCTGTTTATGTTTTACAGTCGTGCATTGGCACTATTGCCTTTACACGCCTCGAAGGTATGGAAAACATTTTTTAGATATTTTGCGCTTTTGTACACTTGCCTTTTTTAATGTTTTGATTATCAGTACGGAGGAACGGTTGAAGTGTACAAAATGCTTTTTTGGATAAATTTAACAGCTGCAAGATACAACAGCTTTTAAGTAACGCTTAAAAATAGGTTGGTACATAAGAAAGTGAGGCGAGTAAGTTTATAAATGATAATTTACCAGCGTAGCGCTGGAGCAAGGTTCTCCTTCGGCGTGCAAGTAATCTTTCAGACACGGATGACACGGATGACGCGGATTCTT
>QWCN01005434.1_pt1 | contig 12536 bp, 10 predicted proteins | sample 1972711 | NCBI WGS metagenome assembly QWCN01 (sample SAMN09866707, study PRJNA288562) | Human gut metagenome isolate term1_stool, whole genome shotgun sequencing... | isolation source: gut | host: Homo sapiens | place: USA: California | reverse complement strand
GTTTACGGGCATATATTGCTTTTATAATACTTACGATCTTTACATGATCTCCGCTTAATATCGCTGCTTTGTATTCCTGTTCCCGTAGTTTTTCATCTGAAATATCCTTTTCACTGATATCTGGAATAGATTTTATAAATTTCATGGCATCGTCCTTCGTGATAATATGACGGATCCGTCCATCAGCATGTCCCACATTTTCAATCTGGCAGATACCTTCAGGTATTTTTACAACATAGTCACCTTTGTTATACATAGCTTCACTTTCCCTTCGAATTGATCATTTTATGAAATCAAAGTAAATCTGATAGAAAAAAGGACTATTTCACTCGGTAGCATTTGAATGAAACAGTCCTTTTCATATAAATTGTACTCGGTTTATATGAAATATTTTAACAGCTTTTAAAATTTTTTGTAAGTAAATTTTAGAAAAATATTGCCGGTTCATATCCTATCAGACCTTTACAGAACAAAAAACATAAGATATCCTAATAGAAAACAGCAGAACGAGGGGGTATATCATGCAGGAAATAAAATGTCCAAAATGTGGTGAAGTTTTTGCAGTAGACCAGACAGGCTATGCACAGATTTTAAATCAGGTCAGAGATAAAGAATTTGAGAGGGAACTTGGCCGCAGAGAAAAGAGTCTTGTAGAAAAACAGCAGAGTGATCTTGAATTAGAGCGTATCAAACAGCAGAAGAAATTCGATCAGGAACTATTAGCAAAAGAGGACGAGATCAAGCAGTTAAAAGCCAGATTAGAAAACGGTGAAACTGAAAAGAAATTAGCAGTATCAGAAGCCCTGCAGAAAAAAGACCATGAGCTGAACGAAAAATCAGAAAAGATCACAGAACTTAAAAATCAGTTATCCACGAAAGAGATGGAGTTAGAATTAAATCAGAAATCTTTAAAAGAAAAGTATGAAGATAAATTAAAACAGAAAGATGAACTGATTGAATATTATAAGGATTTTAAGGCAAGACAGTCCACGAAAATGGTCGGGGAAAGTTTAGAGCAGCATTGCTTAAACCAGTTCAATTCACTTCGCATGACCGCATTTCAGAATGCCTATTTTGAAAAGGATAATGATGCAAGGACAGGCAGTAAGGGAGATTTTATTTTTCGTGAATCCTCTGATGGGGTGGAATTTATTTCGATTATGTTTGAAATGAAAAATGAAATGGACGAAACGGCTACCAAGCACAAAAACGAAGATTTCTTAAAAGAACTCGATAAGGACAGACGGGAAAAAGGATGTGAATATGCCGTATTGGTTTCTCTGTTAGAGATTGATAATGAGTTATACAACAACGGTATCGTGGACGTTTCTTATAAATATGAAAAGATGTATGTGATCCGCCCACAGTTTTTTATCCCTATGATCACGCTGCTTCGGAATGCGGCATTAAATTCCCTGCAATACCAGAGAGAACTTGCAGTTGTGAAAAATCAGCAGATCGATATTGTACATTTTGAAGAAAATATGAATAGTTTTAAAGAGGGATTTACCAGAAATTACCGGCTGGCAAGTGAAAAGTTTAATAAGGCGATCGAAGAAATCGATAAGACAATCTCTCATCTGCAAAAGACGAAAGAGGCATTGCTTTCCTCTGAAAATAATCTGCGTTTAGCAAATAATAAAGCGGAAGATTTAAGTATTAAGAAATTGACAAAGAATGCTCCTTCTGTGAGGGAAATGTACGAAGAAGAAAAACAGAATTTACAGGAATGCCATTAAAGGCATTAGCAGTATCGGAGGGTACCTTGCATTACTGGTCTATCGGCCGTCGCAGAAATGTTCAGGTATACAAAAGTAAATACCGTTTTAGTGCCAAAAATCAATGGAGATCATATTGAAACGATCGCAAAAACTGTAAAAGAAGCGGGGGATTGTGGTAAACAATCATTTTGGAAAAGCAAAACAGTTTTACATCTATCAGGTAAAAGATGATAAACAGCAGTTTGTGGAGAATCGGACGATGACTCCGGTGTGTACAAATGGCAGACACAAGGATAAGAAACTCATGGAAAATCTACAGAAACTTTCCGACTGCAGGTATCTGTTAGTCAGCAGGATCGGAACGATTGCCGCAAATGCAGCAGAGAGCATCGGCATTGAATGCTATGAGATTCCGGGAATGATCGAAGACTCCATAGAACAGCTGAATGTGTGGAATGATAAAGAGCGGATCATAAGTAAGATACAGGACTTAGAATATGCCACACCGCCGAAAGTGCTGTTTTTAACAGATCAGTATGAGATCAACAAGGCAATCCGTGAGGAAGAAAATGAGATCACATTACTTGTCGGAAGCAGTAATGAAAGGGAGATATTTATGATAACAATGAAAAGTGGCGTGGCATAAAAATATAAAACTGGCTGTTTTGAAATAGCCAGTTTTTTGTATAATGAATTTCAACAAGTCAAAGCGATAAAGCAGATACAAAGGAGAAAATCAATGGAACAGAACAGATATGAATTAAACAAACAGTTAGCACAGATGTTAAAAGGCGGTGTCATCATGGACGTTACGACACCGGAACAGGCAAAGATCGCAGAAGAAGCAGGTGCCTGTGCAGTTATGGCATTAGAGCGTATTCCGGCAGATATCAGGGCAGCAGGCGGGGTATCACGTATGAGTGATCCAAAGATGATCAAAGGCATCCAGCAGGCAGTTTCCATTCCGGTCATGGCAAAATGCCGTATCGGTCATTTCGTAGAGGCACAGATCTTAGAAGCGATAGAGATTGATTATATCGATGAGAGTGAAGTATTATCACCGGCAGATGATATTTACCATATCAATAAAAATGAATTTAAAGTACCATTTGTATGTGGAGCAAGGGATTTAGGAGAAGCACTCCGCCGTATCGCAGAAGGAGCATCTATGATCCGTACAAAAGGTGAGCCGGGAACCGGAGATGTTGTTCAGGCAGTCCGCCATATGCGTGCAATGAATGCAGAGATCCGCCGTGTGCAGAATATGCGCAAAGATGAATTGTTTGAAGCTGCAAAACAGTTACAGGTTCCTGTAGACCTTGTGGAATATGTACATGAAAACGGAAAACTTCCGGTTGTCAATTTTGCAGCTGGTGGTGTCGCAACTCCGGCAGATGCAGCACTGATGATGCAGTTAGGTGCAGAAGGCGTATTCGTAGGTTCCGGTATCTTTAAATCCGGTGATCCTAAGAAACGTGCAGCAGCAATCGTTAAGGCAGTTACAAACTATACAGATGCAAAACTGATCGCAGAGCTTTCTGAAGATTTAGGAGAAGCTATGGTTGGTATCAACGAACAGGAAATTGAAATCTTAATGGCTGAGCGGGGAAAATAAAATGACGATTGGAATCTTAGCATTACAGGGAGCATTTGCAGAACATGAACAGATGTTAGAACGGTTAGGTGCAGATTATTTTGAGATCCGGCAGAAAAAGGATTTAGAGCGTGACTTTGACGCTTTCATCCTTCCGGGTGGAGAAAGCACTGTGATGGGAAAACTGTTACATGAACTCGATATGTTTTTGGAGATCAAAGAAAAAATAGATGCAGGATTTCCGGTATATGGAACCTGTGCAGGACTGATCCTTTTAGCAAAAGAAGTGGAAGATGGAGCGGTACAGCTTGGTACCATGGATATCTGTGCAAAGAGAAATGCTTATGGCAGACAGTTAGGCAGTTTTGTGGCAGAAGAAGAATTTCAAGGGATCGGTAAGATACCGATGAATTTTATCCGTGCACCTTATATCGCAAAAGCAGGTGAAAATGTAGAGGTATTAGCAAAAGTCGATGGAAAGATCGTTGCGGCAAAGCAGGGAAACCAGCTTGTAACAGCTTTTCACCCGGAGGTCACAGATGATGTGCGAATACATCAGTATTTCTTAGAGCAGATCGTGAATAAGTAATAAAAGATGTCTGGATAAATAAGTAACAAATCCGGTGGTTTTGGATAGCAATTTCAAAACTGCCGGATTTTTGCATTTAATTTTATACTTGCAAAATACCCCTAAGGGGTATATAATGACAGAAAACGCAGAAACGAGGTATAACAATGGGAGAAGAACGGGAATGTTGTCATCATAGAACCAAAGAGCGTTCAGAAAAAGAATACAAAGATATGATCAATCGCTTAAGCCGCATTGAAGGACAGGTGCGGGGCATCAAGGGAATGGTTGAGAAGAATGCATATTGTCCTGATATTTTAATTCAGGTGGCGGCAGTAACGGCTGCATTAAACAGCTTTAACCGGGTGCTCCTTGCAAACCATATCAAGACCTGCGTAACAGAAGATATCAGGGAAGGAAGGGAAGAAACAGTAGATGAATTACTTGCCACCCTGCAGAAATTGATGAAATGATAGGAGTGATAAAGATGGAACAATATACAGTGACCGGAATGAGCTGTGCTGCCTGCAGTGCCCGCGTGGAAAAGGCAGTCCGGAAAGTACCGGGTGTTACAGACTGTGCCGTCAGCCTTTTGACAAATTCCATGGGAGTAGAAGGTAGTGCATCTGCAGAAGATATTATCCAGGCGGTAGAAGATGCCGGATATGGTGCAGCATTAAAAGGCAGTCACAGTAATGAAGATGCACAGACTAGAGCAAATGAAGAATTATTAAAAGACAAAGATACTCCGGTATTAAAGAAGCGTCTGATCGCATCGATTGGTTTTCTTGCAGTACTGATGTATGTTTCCATGGGACATATGATGTGGAACTGGCCGCTGCCGTCATTTTTTGAAGGCAATCATGTGGCAATGGGACTCTTACAGTTACTGCTCACTGTAGCAATCATGGTGATCAACCAGAAATTTTTTATCAATGGATTTAAGAGCCTGTTTCATTTGTCACCAAATATGGATACCTTAGTTGCACTTGGTTCGATGGCATCTTTTGTCTACAGCACCTATGCGTTATTTGCAATGACCGATGCACAGGTAAAAGGTGATATGGATCTTGTCATGCAGTATATGCATGAATTTTATTTTGAATCAGCCGCAATGATCCTGACACTGATCACAGTAGGAAAAATGTTAGAGGCCAGATCCAAAGGAAAAACAACAGATGCATTAAAGAACCTGATCCGCCTTTCACCGACAAAGGCAGCCGTTGTCCGAAACGGAGAAGAAGTTGAAGTCCCAATCGATCAGGTGAAAAAAGGCGATATCTTCGTCGTGCGTCCCGGAGAAAATATACCCGTGGACGGTATTGTATTAGAAGGTATCAGTGCTGTAAATGAATCTGCATTGACCGGTGAGAGTATTCCGGTGGATAAAGCTTCAGGGGATCATGTATCACAGGCAACGTTAAACCAGTCAGGATTTTTAAAATGTGAAGCAGTCCGTGTCGGTGAAGATACCGCATTGTCAAAGATCATCCAGTTAGTCAGTGATGCAGCAGCAACCAAGGCACCGATCGCAAAAGTGGCAGATAAAGTATCGGGAGTTTTTGTGCCGGCCGTCATAGGGATTGCTTTAGTTACGATCATCGTCTGGCTGCTTGCCGGAGAGAGTGTCGGTTTTGCACTTGCAAGAGGGATTTCCGTTCTTGTGATCAGCTGTCCTTGTGCATTAGGATTAGCAACACCGGTAGCGATCATGGTTGGAAACGGAGTCGGGGCAAAGCATGGTATCTTGTTTAAGACCGCAGTATCGTTAGAAGAAACCGGAAAAGTCCGGATTGTTGCACTTGATAAGACAGGAACGATTACAACGGGCGAACCGACAGTAACCGATATGCTGCCGGCAGAAGGCATAAAGGAAGAAGAATTATTATATTATGCCGCATCCTTAGAACAGAAAAGTGAGCATCCATTAGCAGGGGCAGTAATCCGTTATGCGAAGGAAAAGAACCGGAAGACAGAAGATATTGAAGAGTTTGCCGCAGTTGCAGGAAACGGACTGACAGGAAAATTAAATGGCACATTGTTATTTGGCGGTAATGCGAATTTTATCGGAACAAAACTAGAGATCCCATCAGATTCTCTCATGCAGTCAAAACAGCTTGCCGATGAAGGTAAGACACCACTATTCTTCGCAAAAGAAGGAGCGTTTTTAGGAATCATTGCAGTTGCCGATGTATTAAAAGAAGAAAGCAGACAGGCAATTGCGGAACTTAAGAATATGGGAATACGTGTTGTCATGCTTACCGGAGATAATGAACGGACAGCAAACGCGATCGGAAAAATGGCTGGTGTCGATGAAGTGATCGCAGGTGTACTGCCGGAAGGCAAAGAGCGTGTGATCCGCTCCCTGAAAGAACAGGGCAAAGTGGCAATGGTCGGTGATGGGATCAACGATGCACCGGCATTGACAAGGGCAGATATGGGAATTGCGATCGGAGCAGGAACCGATGTGGCGATCGATGCCGCAGATGTGGTACTGATGAAAAGTAAAACGACCGATATACCGGCTGCGATACGTCTAAGCCGTGCAGCACTCCGCAATATCCACCAGAATCTTTTCTGGGCATTTATCTATAATATCATAGGAATCCCATTAGCCGCAGGAGTATGGATTCCATTATTCGGACTGAAATTAAATCCGATGTTTGGAGCAGCGGCAATGAGTTTATCAAGTTTCTGTGTAGTAACTAACGCACTTCGTCTGAATCTGCTGTCTGTCTATGATGCAGGTAAGGATAAAAAAATAAAAGTAAAAGAGAAGAAGGAGAACAAAACCATGAAAAAAACAATGAAGATCGAAGGTATGATGTGTGGACACTGTGAGGCAAGAGTTAAAAAAACATTAGAAGCATTAGATGCTGTTGCAGAAGCAGATGTAAGCCATGAAAACGGAACTGCTGTCGTAACTTTAAACAGTGAAGTCACAGATGATGTATTGAAAAATGCAGTTGAGGAACAGGATTATAAAGTGCTCTCGATCGATTAAGCAGAAATCAACGAAGTAGATGAAATCCTCCTTGCAGGCAGGATGAAAAGAAAAAATTGATAAATGGGTACAGCAGACAAAGGATCGTCTTTCTGTACCCATTTTTCTGTATCGATGGATCGGGGTTAAACACGGAACTTCGCGATCAGATTACTTAAGTTTTTCGCCTGTTCTCTGGTATCAATCGAAATCTGCCGATGTCTGCATCGTATTCTTTGCATCAGTGGTTCCTATCTTAGCACTGTTGTTATAAGAAACACTGCCGACGATCACAACGATCGCCAGAACAATAGACGTATAGACTAAAGAAAGTTATGTTTTCAGTTTCATAAGATCACCCTCATTTGTTTTTTTTATAACCGTTACTATTTATTGCTCTAGTACTATGGTAATGTTTTTCGCAAATTTGTACAAGCGTTTTTTTTATGGAACGCCTTTTTTGTAAAAAATATACAATGAATTTTAAGGAAATTCCTTGTTATAATAAACGGAGAAATAAAGGCTGGATATGGTGATATCTGAAGATTATATGCAGAAGATGGGCAGGAACGGTACAAACTAAAACAGAAAGGGCAGATTGATGGAGCAGATGAACAATTATCGTATCATATGGAAAAAACGGGCAGATGGAAGTGCATGTCTGTTAAGAGTTTACGGAGAATTTCCATGTATCAGACTGTCGGAAGAAATAGGTGGCGTTCCGCTGACAGAAATAGCCGCATATTGTTTTGCACCGGTCACGCATTTCAAAGCAGAAATTTCCGATCAACAGGCAGATATTTTCGAAGAAGTAGTCACAGAAGATGGATATTCTGTCAAAAACTTAAGGGAATTAGCAGGAAATGCAATCGAAGAAGTAGAAATACCGGCTTCGGTGCATACCATCGGAAACTGCGCATTTTATAATTGCAGGAATTTAAAAAAGCTGTATCTGCATGGGAAGATCGATCAGTTAGGCAGTGATGCATTTATGAATACGACTGCATTCCATCAGATGATGCTTTTTTATTCGCCTCAGACGGCAGGCGGGGCAGATAAGATATTAAAGCAGATCACATCGGATCTTGAAGTAGTATTTACAGAAGATGGACAGGTTACGGCAAAACTTTTATACCCGGAATATTATGAATCCTATGACGAGATCGCACCGGCACATATTTTTGGCAGGAGCATCACTGGAGAAGGATTCCGGGCTAGACAGTGTATGAAAGACGGCAAGGTTGATCTTGCAGGGTATGATGCAGTCTTTGCACAGGCATGTGTGGAAGAATCAGAGCAGACGCTCTCCCAGATGGCATTAGACCGCCTGTGTTATCCATATGATCTGAAAGAAGAACACAGACAGCAGTACAGCAGTTATGTCAGGGAACACAGCTGTAAAATTGTGATTTCGTTAACAGATAAAAAGGAATTGTCCATCCTGCAGGAACTATATCAGAAAAAGCTGATCGATGACAGAAATCTTGCAGAATGTATGAAAAGAGCAGCAGAAGCAGGCTGGGCAGAAGGTGCGGCAGTATTCTTAGGCTGGCAGGCATCTAAGCGGACACAGCGAAAGAACCGGTACGAGTTCTGACTTGTTGACCCGTCCACACATGAGGAAGGAGTGATTTCCGTTGAAAATCAGCGGATCCCGAATGGGTGTAGAATTGCGGGAGTTGCGTAGCAACGGAGCATTTCGTGTATCATATCATTCAATAAAAGAGGTGAAGAAATGTCACATATCCAGACACCGACAGAATGGGAAGAAGAAATGTCTGCAAAGATCTTAAATTTTGTCAGACGTGAACTATATTTAGAATTTCGCTATATGGAAATGGCATTATCCGCTTTTTCCTATAAAAAAATAGATGGACTGCTTACCTTTGCAACCGATGGCAGATATTTATATTATTCGACAGAACCCGTTTTCCGGCTGTTTGAAAAAAATACGCCTTTTTTGGACAGGACATATCTGCATGTGGTATTTCACTGTATCTTTAAACATTTATGGATCAGGGGCAGCAGGGATCAACGGCTGTGGAATCTTGCCTGTGATATTGCGGTAGAATATACAATCGATTCGCTTCATTCAGAATGTACAAAACGTATCTTAAGCTATATCAGACAGCAGACATATGAACTTTTAAGGGAAGAAGGGGCAGTATCGGCAGCCATGGTCTGCCGGTTGTTAAAAGAGCAAAAGGCAGAACAGATTACTGTTTTAGAACAGGAATTTTATACAGATGACCACAGATTCTGGCCAAAAGAGGAAGAAATGCAGTCGCCGCTTGTAACAGAGGCAAAACAGAACTGGGATAAAACGGCAAGAAGTGTGACCTTAGAGAAAAACCGCAGGGGTGATGATCCAAAAGAGGGGGAAGAAGTCTTAAATGCACAGATACGTGCCGGAAAAAGCCGCAGAAGTTATCGTGATTTTTTACAGAAATTTGCTATTTTGCAGGAAGAAGTACATTTAGATTTAGATGAATTTGATCTCGGATTTTATACCTATGGTCTGAAACTCTATGGAAATCTGCCGCTGATCGAGCCATTAGAAAGCAGGGAAGTCCATAAGATCAAGGAGTTTGTCATTGTGATCGATACGAGTGATTCTACAAGCGGAGCGTTGGTCACTGGATTTTTAGAAGAAACATTTTCCATATTAAAGCAGAAACATAATTTCTTTGAAAAGTGCCATATCCGTATCTTACAATGTGATGATAAAGTACAGATGGATACGAAGATTGAGAGCCGGAAAGATCTTACACATCTGTTGCAGGAATTTTCTTTTGTGGGAGGCGGGGGGACGGATTTTCGTCCTGCATTTTCTTATATAGAAGAATTGCGCAGACATGGGGAATTTAAAAATTTAGGCGGACTTTTATATTTTACGGATGGAAAAGGAATCTACCCAGAGAAAAAGCCGGACTTTAAAACCGCTTTTTTGTTTTTAGAAGATTATGACGAAACTGCCATACCGCCTTGGGCGATGCGTCTTAGATTAGAACCGGAGGAATTTGAATCATGAATATCAGACAGGCAAAAGAAGAAATAAAGCATACGATCGGGGCATATCTGAAAAAAGATGAGACCGGAGCATACAAGATTCCTGTACGCAGACAGCGACCGCTCCTTTTGATCGGTCCGCCGGGGGTTGGAAAAACGCAGATCATGGAGCAGACCGCAAGAGAGTGTGGGATCGGGCTCGTGTCTTATACGATCACGCATCATACCAGACAGAGTGCCATCGGACTGCCATTTATTAAAGAAAGGGAATTTCAGGGAAAGACCTATGCAGTCACCGAATATACGATGAGTGAGATCGTTGCGAGTGTTTATCAGAAGATAGAAGAAACCGGACGAAAGGAAGGGATTTTATTTATTGATGAGATCAACTGCGTATCGGAAACATTAGCACCGACGATGCTGCAGTTTTTACAGTGTAAGCAGTTTGGCAACCAGAAGATACCAGCCGGCTGGCTGATCGTAGCAGCAGGAAATCCGCCGGAATATAACAGATCCGTAAAGGAATTTGATATGGTAACGTTAGACCGTGTTCGGACGATCACAGTAGAAGCAGATAAGAAAGTCTGGATGGAGTATGCAAAAGAGCAAAATCTGCATGGTGCACTTCTTAGTTATTTAGAACTGCGGCCGAAGAATTTTTACCGGATCGAAGCAGATGTGGACGGTATGCAGTATGTGACAGCAAGAGGCTGGGAAGATTTTTCCTATCTTCTGTATGCCTATGAGGAAGAGGATCTTCCGGTGACAGAGGAAATCGTTTATGAGTATCTGCACCATAAAGAAGTCGCAGAAGATGTGGCCGCATATATTGATCTCTACCGCAAATATCAGGACGATTACGGCATTGATAAGATTCTTGCCGGTCAGGTAAAACCGGCAGTTTTTGCAAGGATCGAGCAGGCAGGATTTGATGAGCGGTTAAGTGTCGTGAACCTGCTGTTAGACGGACTCATGGGATATCTGAAAGCAGCAGATGAGGAAAAACAGCTTACAGATGAATATTTTGCATTTTTACAATCTTACCGCAAGGCATTAGAAACCTGTGACGATCCAGCGGCAGAGTATCAGAAAAGAGAGGATCAGATGCGGCAGGAAGCAAAAGAAAAAGAGCAGGCAGGTCTGTTCGATAAAGCTGAGATCAAAAAGATGCATAAGCTGTTTAGCCTGTTAAAAGAAGGAGAAGTGAGCAGTCAGACAGCCACAAAAGAAGATGCTTTTGAAGAAGCAAGGATTCCGTTTGAACGCTGCCGTATGGAACTTGAACAGATAGAGGCAGAAGCAGGAAAAGCACTAGAATATGCATTTGATTTTATGGAAGATGCATTTGGAAAGAGCGAAGAAATGGTCGTGTTTGTGACTGAATTATCCGTCAATAAAGCGGCTGTGGGATTTTTAGCAGAGCATGGATGTAAGCGGTATTTTATTTATAATATGGAACTGATGATCGGAAGCTGGAAAAGTGAGATCATGTCAGAGTTAAAGAGATAAAAAAACAGAGAGCGTATAAGGTGTTTGAGTATGCCTTAAAGCTCTCTGTTTTGTATTTGATAAAAGTTTCAATATATTATCTGTAATCACCCATATAAAACAGTGCGATCGTTCCCGGACCGGAGTGTGCACCGATCGTCGGACCGACATAGTTGATCAGGAAACTTTCAATGCCAAATCTCTGCTTCACCAGATCAGCGACATACTGGGCATCAGCAAGGGAATCACCATGACTGATAAAGACAATGTCATTCTGGCTGCGGTAAGCACCCATCTGTTTTTCCATGCTGTCCACAAGTGCCTGTAAAGATTTTTTTCTGCCACGTACTTTAGAAAGTGCGATCAGGTGACCTTCATCATCTACATGCAGGATCGGTTTTACATTGATCATCGTGCCTAAAATAGCAGTTGCCTTTGAAACACGTCCGCCTCTGTGCAGATGAAAAAGATCATCTACGGTAAAATTGTGTACGATGTGCAGTTTATTCTGTTCTACCCAGTCAGCAACCGTATCAAGATCGGCACCCTGTTCTTTGAGCATGACTGCCTTGTGGACCAGCAGACCTTCTCCGAGTGATGCTGCTAAGGAATCAATGATTGTGATCTTGCGATCCGGAAATTCTTCGCTTAATTCTTCTGCTGCGATGCGGGTACTGTTATAACTGCCGCTTAAGCCGGAAGAGAATGCGATATGAAGAATATCATAGCCATCCTTTAAATAAGGAAGAAATATATTTTTAGCATTTTCAGGATTCACCTGTGACGTTGTCGGCATAGAGCCGTTCCGCATTTTTTCATAAAACAGCTTGACATCTAACGGGTTATCCTTAGAATAAGTCGTACCTTCTAACGTGTAAGTAAGCGACATGATACCAAGATCATGTTTTTTGATGTAATCTTCAGGTAAGTCAGTGGTTGTATCTGTCGTAATGATATAATTGTTCATACCAGTCCTCCTCTGCTTTGTTCTTTCGTTGCTGTTCACACCTAACAGTGTGATCAGCAACGATTACAGCCCATTTAAAATGCCTCTGCGAGGCAGGGCTGTAATCACACAATAATTAACATTATGGCGCATAGCTTGACAGCGCAGTGTCAAACTTGCGTCTGAACAGTAACGTTCTATCCCATAAACATACATATCATACCATT
>QWCN01005427.1_pt1 | contig 12544 bp, 21 predicted proteins | sample 1972711 | NCBI WGS metagenome assembly QWCN01 (sample SAMN09866707, study PRJNA288562) | Human gut metagenome isolate term1_stool, whole genome shotgun sequencing... | isolation source: gut | host: Homo sapiens | place: USA: California | reverse complement strand
ACCGCCCACTCCAGCGCGGTCGAGTAGCCCTCCTCCGTCACCGCCGCCTCAATGCCCAGCTGTTGGTACTGTGCCGTCACCTCCGCCGTCTCCGCCGCGATGCGCTGCTGGTTCCACTGGATCTCCGCATCGATCGCCGCCTTCTTGCCCTCCTCGCTCTTCACGCGGCACAGAATCTCCCTCTCCTCCTCCTTCATACGCGTCACGTCCTTCTCCAGACTCGCCAGGTTCTTCTTCACCACCTCCATTCGCTCGCGGATCACTTCCTCTCGCGTCTCCTCCTCCTTCAGCAGACCACTTCTCACCAACACGCTCCGCAACGCTCCCCTCGCATCCCCCAGTTTTTGAATCATCGCACTCCTCAACCCTCCACTTCCACTCCTCGCCGTCTTTTCCCACAGCGCACTCAGCTCCGCCTCCAGCGCTCGGATCTCTGCCTCCACCGCCTCCTCCTTCTCCTCCAGCACCTTCACCTCCTCGCCCTTCTCCAGCTTCTGCATCTCCGTCTCCGCCTCCTTTCTTTTCGTCTCCATCGCTTTCTTCTCCTCCTCCTTCATTTCCATTCGCTGCTTCGCCTCCTCCACACCCAGCGGCAACTGCGTCTTCTCGAACAGTCGTCCTCGCTACAGCTCACTCCCACTCGCCACACACACCTCCAACTCCTTCTCCAACTCCTTCACACGCTGCACGCACCGCGCCACATCGTTCGCTACCGTTCGCTTCGCCAGCTCCGCCTCCACCTCCATCTCCTGCTTCTTCCTCCACAGCTCCACCTTCTTCGCCTCCACGCCCTTCATCTTCTTCTCCTCCTCCTCCACCACGCCCTCCGCATTCGTCACCACCTCCTTTACGCCCTGCACCACCGCCGTCCATTCCTCCGTCTCCACCGCCTCCTCCTTCTCCAGCTTCTCCGCCACCCGCGTCACCACGCCTAACACCTCCGCTCGCACGTGTCCGCGCAGCGAGCCCAGCAGCCGCGCCGCCTGCTTCTGCTCCTCCTTCAGCACTGTCTGCTCTTTCACCACCTGGTCGCGCAGTCGCTGTCCTTCTCTATCCCTCACCCCACGCCCCAGCCCTCACAGCGTGCACGCGTTCACCCGACCCACGCACTCACTCTTCTTTTGGTTCAGCCGCATCAGCTCCTCACGACTCCTACGCCTCACACACGCTCATCACTCTCACTTCCCACAGCTCGCCTCAATCACTGCCAACTCCCGCTTCAGCTCCTCTTCACTGCCCTCCACCACCTCCGGCAGGCTCGCCTTCTGCTGCTCGTACCGCTGCGCTCGATCTCTCTCCCCACTCCTACTGTCTTCTGACGAATCAGCTCCGTTTGGCAGTTTGTGATGCTCTGCCGAATCTGGGCGTATTTCTGGAGTTGGCTGTCCAGCGCCGCCTTCTTGTCCGTCTGCAGATGCAGCAGCTCTCGTAGCTTCTTCACCTCCTCCTCGCTTGTACGGATCTCCTTTTCTAGCCGATGAGGACAGGAGGGAGATGGCACCCAATTGCTGCATCTCCGACTGGATTCGGCTGGCTTGCATGAACTTGTTGCTCTTGTCGATCTCGTCCTTCTCGCACTCCGTCAGCTGCTCCTTCTAGCCTTGAAGCAGCGCCGCAATTCCCACCTTCTCCTTCTTCTCCTTCCGAATCGCCTCCAGCGACTTCGTGTAGTACGTGCTCTCGAAGATGGAATCGAAGCGCTTCTTCAATTCGCGACTCTGCTCATGACTCCACCGCATCAGACTCACGTCCAGCAGAGGCCAGTTTGCTTCATCCTGGTGGCAGAAAATCACATTCTCGATGATTGCGCGAGACATTCCCAGGAGCTGGGGGATGAGGAAGTCGATATCGCGGCCCCGGTTGCTGATTGCAGACTGTACAATGAGACTATTGCAATGCACCCACCATCTTCCCTTGAGAGTCCACCACGCCCACCGTTTGATCCAGGGTTTTGAATGCGAGCTTTCCTTTCTATTCTAAAGGCAGCACACGATGCGTACGTTCATGCGAAGGGTGTAGGAACGGACACAGAGGATCGTTCGCCCATCTTGGCTAACGAACTCGAGTTTTATCTGTCCCTTCACTTCTTCCTGGTGGGACAGGGTTGGATCGTTGATGAAGGACTAGAGTATGACAAACGGTGACGGCGACTCACTTGGCCATTTGCCACGTTGGGTGGCAATCCTCCGGTGCAGCCAACCTTCAGACACTCAATAATCGTTGTTTTGCCGCAGCCATTGTCTCCCACAATGATGGTGAGGGGCTTCAGGAATTTGATCGCCTTCGGCTCAAACGGCGAGAACGCCCGAATCCCCTGGATTGACATCTTGCGGATTTCGGCCATGGCTGGATTATTCTTTGCCGCTCTTTTTCTTCGCCTCCCCTTCCCTCCATCACCTCATACTGCTCACACATGCAACGCTTTGAAACAAACAGGACAGAAGATAGAGTAGCGCTTCCCTCCCTGCTCTCGCAGTCGCTCTTCCGAGGCGGCACACATCCTACGGATCACGGCATCATCGAAGGCTCACATCTGGTAATCAAGAGGGTTAATTGTAAGGCAGTTGGCGTCAATGGACGAGATGAACTGGATCGCGCTAATCAGATTCACCAGCATGTACCCGTCGCTACGCCTCACATCTGCCGTCATTCTCTCACCCCATCACCAGTTCCTTCGGATTGCGGTACTTGTTAATGTAGTCGGTGATCACATTCAGATACAACACTTGCGTCTTCAACGTGCAGAAAATAAACAGAGGCAAAAAGTCATCCGCGCTGGAGTGCGCCTCACCCAGCACCGAAAACAGCACCTGCGTCGCCTTCGACAGACAGGTCAGCATGTGCTTCGGCGACCGGCAGCACGCGATCGCCTGCAGCTGCTGCACCGCCGTCGCGAACAGCGGGTTGGAGACGTACTCTACGCCTGAGGCAGCGGAGGAGGACGCACTCTCACTCACGTCCAGGTGTTTGGGTTGCAAGAACTGCAGCACCAGCATGTGTTTGTTCAAAATCGCCCCGACTTGCGGAGAGTCGCGTACCATGTGATGGAGGACACAGCCGCCCAGCAGATTCGCCAGCACCTGTTCCACACCCTCCTTGATGTCCTCGTTCTCCACCTCGCACGTCACATCCTGTCCGCACGCCGTCTTCAAACTCTTCTCCAGCGCGCTGCTGAAGTCTCTCTGCACCTCCCAAGCGCTCTTCTTCCCACCACTTTCACCACTTGATGGGTTACTGAAATCACTTCCTGCATTACCAAAACTACCCCCTGGGTTACTGAAGCCACCCCCTGGACTAGTGGGGGTGTTGTACAGAGAGATCCACATATTGATGCAAAATTGCTTGAGCTGCGTGTAGAAGGAGGCGTACGCCGGCTGCGAGAGCAGGTCCACGAAGTCCTTGAAGCCGTCACTGTAGTACGGCAGGCACGGCTCGGGCAGCGCCACGGGCAGGAAGGAGGCCAGGAGGGACGGAGACTCCGTGTCCTGTTCGATGAAGGACCGCATCATGCAGTCAAAGCAGTAGGACAGAGCCGTGGACAGGACATCGCGGCGCATATCTCCCCTACCCCTAAGTCTCCATTCTTTAACCCACCGCTGGTACTCCAGCTCGATCTGCACAGACACCTTCTCGATCACTTCCGCGGGAATTCCCATTTCCTCCAAGATGCGCATCAGCGATGCTTGGGAGTACTCGTACGTGGAGGGCGACAGCAGATTGCCGGCGGCGCTCTCCTGACTCGAGGAGGAGTCCTCGCTGTGGTTGCACAGCAATTTCAATCGGCGCACGCGATCGCGAAGCTGCAGGTTTTCCTTCTCGCTGCGCTCGAGCCGCGCCTGCAGATCCAGAAGGCGCTGCTTCAGCCGGGAGTTCTCGTTCTTCAGCTCGATCGACTGCTCCATTCGCTCCAGCGAGTCCTAGCGTGTGACACGCACTCCGTAGTCATACGTCGCTTCGCTTGATGGGCTTGGGGGAATAGGGAGAAAATGACGTGCTCACAGAGTCATTCCACGCATTGTCGCCCAGCTGGCGCGCCTTGTAGGGAATGCTCTTCACCTCGTTGTGGGCAGTGGCGGCAGGGCTCTTTCCCGGGTCCAGACAGCGAATGAACGAATCGGTCTTCTCCAGAAAGCTCGCCAGCTCGCGGACATTGATCGTAGATTGCGGGGCGTTCGTGTCCTTCACATTCTTCGGCGGAGGACGATACGCCGATGGTTGCGCCCCATTCTCCGCACACGAGAACGGACCGTCGTTCACGAAATCGTCGCTGTTGCAGCTCTGGTTCTCGTCCGGATCCGCAGCGTACAACACTTCATCCTGAATGCCGGACGCAGGATCCGCGCGCATTCTACCTCGATTCTCCATGCCGGAGTGAAGCCCTTCGCCTTGCGGATGGGAGGAGAGTCCGTTCCCAATGGTCATTGGATCGCGGAACAGAGGGCCATTCAGACTCGACCGCATTTTGCCCCGTTCCACGCTCTCGGCCACGGAGCGCCGGAGCATCACGGGCGTGATGTTCTCAATAAAGCTGAAACGGTGCGATTCACGCTTCGGAGTCCCTCCGGCCTCCACCGACTGACGTGAATCGGAGGAAAACGAGGACGAGTCCAGGCCATCGTCTCCAGGGGGAGTTGAGGGGTTCGGATTGCCGCACTCCCTTCTCGCGTTCATGTCGAGGAAGATCACACTGCGTTCTCTTGAAGTCGCCGTTTTCGTTAGTGAATTCTTCAATCCCGTGCATAAAACTGCAAACCGTGCGACTCCAACAAACAGACCAAGAAGAGGCAGCCTTCTCCGTGTTCGCCGTCTCGTAGATGGTCGAAATCTCCTTCTCGTAGTTGCGCATCACCACGCTGCGCTTCATCTTCATCGTCGCCGTCAGCTCGCCCTTGCCCAGCGAGATGTCGTTCTTCAGGATGATCCACTTGCGGATGTTCTGCGCATTGCTCACCGCGAACTCCTTGTTGTACTTCTCCACCGCCGTGCCAAGGTAGTCATGCCACAGCGGGTCCTCCGCCGCCTGCTCGCACGTCTCCGCCTTGCTGCCCAGCTCCTTCGACTTCTCCAGCACGCTGGGCGCCAGCACGTTGGTCGGCTCGCCGGACGGGTCCATCTCCGTCTTCAGGCAGAACATGCAGGACAAGAAGTTGCGCTTGTCGCCCACCAGGATCGCGTTGCTCACCTCGGGCAGCAGCTCCAGCAGCTTGTTCTCGATCGGCACGGGCGACACGTTCTCGCCGCCGCTCGTCACGATCAGCTCCTTCAGCCGCCCCGTGATCGTCACGAAGCCGTCCTCGTCGATGCTGCCCTGGTCGCCCGTGTGGATCCAGCCCTCCGCGTCCAGCGTCTTGCGCGTCTCATCCTCCTGCTTCAGGTAGCTGCGTCTCAGCCACCTCCCACACGCCTACCCCATCATCACGTTACGGCCGCGGTACTGCAGCTCGTTCATCTCGCCCACGCGCACCTCCACTCCCGGCATCGGCTTGCCGCCCGTGCCCAGCTACGCCTCACGTCACGGCTTCACACTCACCTTCCAGCAGTGGTCCACGTACGAGTTGCTGGCGAAGGGCGCGCAGCCCTCGCTCTGGCCCAGCAGGTCGCTGATCTGGATGTCGAACGACGCGAAGAACTTCAGCGTGTCCACGCTCACCGGCGCCGCCGACACCACCAGCCCGCGGCAGCACTGGAAGCCCAGGTTCTGGCGAATGGTCTGGAACACCAGCTTGTCCGCCAGCCAGTAGCCCCACGCCTTGCGGAACGTCTGCCCGTACTGGCGCGTCATGCACGTCTCGTAGCCCACGCGGCGCGCCCACGCGATCAGCGACTTCTTGACGCCAGTCGCCTGGTTCAGCGTCTTCTGGATCTGCTCCGCCATCTTCTCGTACAGGCGCGGGACCGCCACAGACAGCGTCGGGCGCGCCTTCTTCAGCGTGTTCACCAGCGTGCCCTTCAGCGCGTTCGTGTCGCAGATGTACACGCGCACGTTCGTGAACACCGGCACCATCGCGTCCACGTACTGCGCCGCGATGTGGTTCAGCGGCAGGAACGACGTCTAGCCCTCAGTCCCACTGGACGGCATTACGTAGCGGTCGTGGTGGTCCAGCCCGATGCGGATGTGGATGCCCTCGCACTGGAAGGTGCACGCGTCGTGGCTGATCATCGCGCCCTTCGGATCGCCCTAGTCTTGATGATCAAACCGTGCGCGTACAGTGGTTCCGCTGGTGTAGATCAGCGTGGCGCAGCTGCCGGGCTGCACGTTCTTGGCGTCGTTCACGATCTCCTCGTCGGAGACGCCCGCACCCGTGGCCAGCCAGTCCTGCCAGCGGTACACCTTCACGCGATCATTCTCCTCGGCGACCGGCATGCCGTCGTCGGGCCAGTAGACGATGATGGCCTTCAGGTTCGGCAGCTCGTTGCGGATGCCGAAGATCTTCTGCGCCTGCTTGCCTCCCTGGCACACGCAAATCTCGCACTCCGAGTGGTGCAGCACGTAGTGGCAGGCGTCGGGAGCATTCGTGGTGTAAATGCCGACGGAAACGGCGCCGATGAGCCAACATCCGTAGAGGGTGAAGAAGTACTCCGGGGAGTTAAATCCAATGATGCCGCAGCAAGATCCCGCCTTCATGCCGATGGTTTTGGCGGCCTTCGAGAACCTACGCTGTCATGTCCGCCTAACAGCCCCAACTTGACGGCATTCTGATAATATTCCATAAACGTGTACACCTCGTCATCCTTGCTAACGAGGGCGGGCTCGTTGGGCCACTTTTCAATGGCACGAAGCATGGACTACGGTGAACGCACTCACGAAAGCATACGCGAGCCAGGGTGTCGGGTTCGGGGTCAAATCCGGTCTCAGGGCGGCGTCTTATAGAAACGACGTCATGAATGTTACAAGTTCTATACTCGTCGATGCGAGACATTCTCTACGCGAGCTTTTCAAATCCCTACAAAATCACCCCCTTCCGTCACTCCCCTACGTCAGAAAGGGAGATTATGGTGCATTCCCGCTTACGTACGAACGGAAAACAGCAGACGTACTGAGGCGTTTCATTATTCCCGCCTGTTTCTCCCTCCTCTTTTTGTTTTCACGCCGATACGCCCCTGTTCCGCTCGCTCTCTTCTGTGGCATCCTGTTTCAGGCCATCTCAGGCCATCTCAGGCCATCGGTGAAAAGCGATGCGTCGTACGGACGAAGAATCGGTTACAATACTCCAAAAACGTGTTGCAATGTGACTACCTTTCTCATTACTACACAGCCGCAACATGACAACAGCAAACACAACTTCCTTTGAATAGCCTTTCAAACAAACACCCCACAACCCCAGTTCGTTCTCCTGCTTCGCCAGCTCCAGCAGCATCGCCTCGTCGAAGAACTTCTTCAGACTCACGTCCTCGCTCAATCCCTTGCGGCGGCGTGTCTTCAGCATGAAGTCCCGCGCCAGACTGTAGCCCGACGACGGCTCCAGCGGCAGGATCTTCACGCTCTTGTCCAGCGGGTCGCCCGGCACGATCTCCCAATGGCTGAACATCTACCGCTCAGCGCCGCCCCCGTGCCCCACCGCCTGCGGGAAGGCCAGTCCGCTGGTGCCCACGCGCAGATCCGTCTCGAAGCCGAAGCTGTCCATGATGGGGATATATCCCTTCATGGTGATGAATGGTGTGCCTGCCTTCGGCACGCTCTATCCCTCACGCTCCACACTCTCCCCCACCTGCCGGATGAACCCGCGACGTCGTGACAGAATCTCCTCGCAGGTGCCCACCAGGTCCGGCGGCGCCTGGATCTCGAGCTGGAAGAAGGGCTCCATCAGCCGCGGACTCGCCAGCAGGAAGGCCGAGTACGCCACGCGCCGCGCCGTTGGGATGATCTGCCCTGCGCCGCGGTAGATCGCCGTGTCGGACAGCGTCGCGTCCAACACCTTGAACTTCACGTTGCGGATCGGCTCCTCGCACAGCGGGCCCTCGCGACACGCCCAGCGGAAGCCCTGCACCACGCTGCCGCGCACGTCGCCCAGCAGCGCCGCGTCCACCTCCGACGGCAGCGTGTCGTTCAGCAGCACGTTCGCGCCCGTCGCCTCGGGGCCGAACGCCCACACGCTGCGCGCCGCCAGCTTGTCCCACCCGTACTTCTGCTGCAGGAACGCCTGGAAGCGCTGCGGCGGCCACGCGGCGGAGACCGTCTCGTTCTCGACGTCGTCGGCGAGCCCCTTCTCCAGCGGCTCGGCGGTCATGGCGAGGCGGTTCATGCGGTTGGGCGTCTCGGCGAAGCAGAGCAGCGAGGACTTCTCCTGCACCGTCTCCGTGAAGCGCACCATCGGGTTGGACACCTTGATGTCGATGCTGCTGTACACGTGCCGCAGGTCGTACAGCGCGCAGTCCAGCTGCAGCTCGCCCGTGCCGAACACCGTGTACTCGCCGCTCTCCTCCACCTTCGTGCGCACCAGCGGGTACGTGCGCGTCACCTTGCGCAGCGCCTCCACCATCACCGGCAGCTCGCTCGGCTTGCGCGGCTCGATCGCCAGCTTCAGCAGCGCCTGCGTCCCGAACTCCAACGGCTTGAAGATCGCCGCCTCCTCCACGTTGCGCGCCACCACCGTCGCCGTGCCCTGCACCGCGTTCCCCAGCCCTCGCAGCAGCACCCAGTTGCCCGCGCGCGCCTGCGTCACCTCCAGGTTGTAGCGGCCCTCGCCCACCGCCACGCCCGCCACCGTGCAGTGCTGGATGTCCTCCGTATCCTCGCTGCTGTAGCTACGTCTCACTGCCCCCACTCACCCCCACCTCTCGCCTAGCATGTCCACCTCCATGCCGCTCTTCACCACGCCGCTCAGCACGCGCCCGAACGCCAAGAAGTCCTCCGCGTCCGGCGTGCGGAACATCTTCACCACGTTCACCATCAGCGCGCCCTTCGCGTCGCACGCGCACATGCTCCGGCCCAGCGCGCTCGTCGCGTCGCCGCGCCACGTCCGCCGCACCTTCGCCTCCGCGCCCGCCACGGGCGAGGGCACCGTCTGCGTCAGCGCATCGATGAAACCCCCATGGCCGCGGAAGAACTGGCGCATCACCAGCTTCAGCAGCGGTTCAGCGTCCAGGCGCAGCTGCTTCTTGCTCAGCGAGATGCGCAGCTCGCCCAGCAGCCGCGTCAGGTCCTTCACTTCCGTGCCCAGCACCTGGGCGTACACCTTGTAGCTACGCCTCACGCCGCCCGCTCACGCGCACATCGGCTCCAGGCAGAACTGCACGAAGCTGCGCGGCGAGCGCGCGTCGGCCGGCTTGCCCTCGAAGCGGCGCGTCTGGTAGTTGAAGTAGCAGTTGCCCCAGAGGCGCCGCGCGAACTGCCGCGCGTCCAGCCCCGCGCCGAAGAAGGCGGCGTAGTGGCGCGCGTAGCTCTCCAGCGTGAAGGACCACTTGTGCCGCGCGCTGCAGAATACCACGTTGTTGTTCACCGGGTTGAGTCGCGGCAGTGCCTCGCCCTGCGCGCACGCGTCCATCACCGTGTTCAGCTATGTCTCAGACTGCCTGTGAGTCTTCACCTCCTCCAGCATGGCCACGAACTTGTAGTAGGCGTCCTGCGGCGGCATCTTCAGCTCGGTGATCAGCCGGTCCATCTTGGTGAAGGCCACCACGATCGGCACGCCCTGGCTCACTGCCTGGCGGATGCATCGCTCCGTGTTCATCATCACGCCCTCCACCGCGTCCACGCACACCACGCACCCGTCCGCCACGCGCAGACTCGCCGTCACCTCGCCCGACAGCGACACGTGGCCCGGCGTGTCGATGAAGTTGATCAGGTACGACTTGTCGCGGGAATCCGGCAGAACCAGCGAGACGGGTGTCGAGATGATGCTGATGCCGCGCTCCTGCTCGGCGATAGTCGTGTCCGTGTAGCGCACCTCCTTCTTCAGGTCCCACTCCTTCTTCTGCGTCGTCTCGATGAACATGTCCATCAGTGCCGTCTTTCCTAACCGTCAGTCGCATGATGGATGTTCACCGTGGTGAATGTTGCCGACCACAGCTACGTTACGAATGAGGCTCGGATTGTCCATCAGTCCTGCCAGGAACTCAGTGGAGTACTATGCATGACTCCAAACAGAGGGGACGGACGATCGTCTCAGGCGTCTCCTTCTCGAGCACGGAGAAGGTCTGCTTGCGGAGCGGCTTCACCAGCGGCTCTTCGATGTTTTGTGTATCTTCCTCCTGGACGAGGACTTCTGCGCCCTTGAACACCTAGCTCTCAGCGAGAAAAGACAACACGGACATCCTCCGCATCGGGATAGTACTGTTTGTCTTCATAAAGGGTTACGGCGTTCTCGTACGTCCGGATATTTGAATCTTCCTGCTCCTCCTCCGCTTCTACGAGACAAATCAGCGACAAATCCAAATCGCTACCCTGATTCTCCTCGTCCATGTTCCAGTTCTCCTCCTCTTCCACTTCCTATGCGATGAGGCGCCAAACTCGACGAAATCGGCCTACACTCACACTCTCCTCCTCCGAGTCCTTCACTTCAGGTCCGATGTAGTTACCGAACTCATCGTAAAGTTCTTCTTCCATGGCTCTTGAATAGTAAGGGAGTTTGCGAATTGTGGAATAACCGCGGGAAGGGTGTGAGTTGTCCCTTTCTTCCATAATGTTGGAAGGGAGCTGTGTATATGAATGTAGTTCTTTCTGAAAAGCGAATGCTCTTGTTGCTATGTCATCATCATCATGACTCTCAATCCTCACAATACGCTCACAACTGTAAAAACACAATCTACACTATCCAATCAACAACGAATCCACTCTATTGCCTCCATTCCATAAAACAGAGCGATTTTGACCATTCCATTCTCCCCTTTTCGACTGAACTTTTGGAACGCCGAGGATGGAAAGAGAGGCTATTCTTGCTGACGTCAATGTCTACGAAGGAATTGGCACTCCGTATCGTGAAAGACCAATTCGGTGTGTTGGCCGAGGTTGTTTTAACTGGCAGTCGGTGATGGTGTAGGCGATTTGCCAGCTGGTGGCGAGAAAGGGACACCCCAGCTATCCAGAAATCATGAGGGACATGAAAGCCGAGTTCGGCTCGAAAGTGAACGATTCAAAGGTATGTGGCGTCCCCTGTTGTGTTGAATACGCAGATCATGGAGTGCATGCTGTCCCTGAGTCTCCACTCCATCCTTGTTCCCGTGATTCCCTCTTCGGACTGCAAGAAGATCATTTCCACACGATATACCGTGGTGCCGCACTGAGTGCATGACGACTAGTTTGATACAAAAGCGGCCTTGCTGCGACTGCGCCTGGGTTCCTTCATTCAGTACATTCAGGAGGAGTACGGGAGAGAAGTGGTGCCTGTTGCTGTGCATAACGAGTAGCACGCGTGCATCGCGACAGAACTGAGCATCCGTGGCGCCTGCTCGATCGCGGACATTCTCGACAGCGTGATGGAGAACTACCCCGACGAGTTCACCAAGCTGGCGCTCTCGCGCGCCGCCGACGCCCTGATCTCCCACAACCTGATTTGCCAGAAGACGGACATCGCCACCTACGCGCGCGAGCAGAGTACTCAGATGAACGAGGACGACTCGGCGCGTCGCGCCACCACCTCGCGCGGTCGAGGCCGGGGTCGCGGTCGTGGACGGGGTCGTGGCGGCATGTCGCGCAGTGTGACGAACGAGGGCGAGACGGAGTGGAAGGACGGGAGTGTGAAGCGCAAGGGACTGTCGATCGGCGACCAGATCCTGGAGATGCAGGCGAAGAAGCTGAAGGCGGAGTAGGCGCAGGAGTGGGGTGTGAGGCGCAGCGAGACGATGAAGCTGCAGAAGGAGGCGAGCAAGGGCGCGGTGGAGGACGAGCGGCAGCGCATGCTGTTCCGCCTGAACCTGGAGCAGTACACGTGCGTGCTGCGCCAGCAGACCATCATGCTGTATGTGGAAGAGCGCGTGGGCGAGGAGGCGGTGTGTGAGGCGTAGCTGAGCAAGGCGTCGGTGGACATCCTGCAGGCCGTGTTCGGCGTGGTGGGCGTGGCGCGCACGCCGCATGCGACGATGTCGTCGGTGTTCACGGGGCAGCAGGTGTACTCGCACATCAGCGACCACGAGTCCATGCCGTGGAACCTGTTTCTGAAGCACCTCGACGCGCTCGCCTCGGAGCGTGTGAACTGCCTGCAGGTGGTGACGCCCTACGAGAACGAGTTCGACGTCACGGGCGGCATGTACAAGGTGAACTACGCGGGTGTCATCGAGACCCTCGTGGAAGAGACGGTGGCTGCGTTTATCGACGTGGGTGCGGGTCGATGATGTGATGGGTAGAAGCGCTACAATTACATCTGCTCGTCCATCTTCAGAGCGCTGCGCAAGCACAAGAAGCTGGAGGAGCAGCAGGTGGCCATGATCTGCATGCTACCGGAGAAGGTGTGTCGCACTGTATGTCGATGCGCATGGGAGTGACTCCTAGTCGATCTTCGCGCTGGTGAACGACCGTTTCATCCGCACACAGGAGGTTCCGCGGAAGCCGGATCGTGGCACGCAGACGACATTTACCTGTTCACACACGATCTTCGCTATTCCGTCG
>QWCN01005411.1_pt1 | contig 12579 bp, 9 predicted proteins | sample 1972711 | NCBI WGS metagenome assembly QWCN01 (sample SAMN09866707, study PRJNA288562) | Human gut metagenome isolate term1_stool, whole genome shotgun sequencing... | isolation source: gut | host: Homo sapiens | place: USA: California | reverse complement strand
CTAACTCAACCAACTGCAACCAAGGATAACCGTCCAGTTTTATAGCCTGTTTCAGACGATCCGTGTTCTTGAACTCCCGTGCCACGCCAACGATCTCGAAGCCTCGATCTTTATACTTCTCGTAAATCGGAATCATCGCTTTCGCCTTTGCTCGACAAGGCATACACCAGGAAGCCCACAAATCAATAACGGCAACCTTTCCTTTTATAATATCCGAAAGTCTCACCTTATTCCCTTCAAGATCAGGAGCCTCAAAGTCGACATAATGTCCACCCGATCTGACATTATGGAAACCGTCAAGTAATATTTTCCCCAAACGAGTATAGTCACTGGAAACAAATTTTTCTGCCAAAACATGATAAGCATGCTCTAATTCCTCATCTAATTCAGACTGATACATTTGTCGTCGCTGTAATTCTTCTATCACTAAAAAATAATACAACTCATCCCATTGCCCCTCACAGAACTTATGCATAAAAGAGTATCGTTTCCAACCTATTTCCTGTTGTTGCAACTCTCGGTATTCTTGATATCTCTCGTTAAACTTTCCGCCCTTCACCATGTAATTTTTATCAACATTCACCGTAATATCCACTTTCCCATCTTCTGCAATGAAAGGAACCGTATACCACTCCCAGGGTTTCCGGGTTACAAATATCAATTTATACCCTTCCGCATGTGGCAATTCCAACACGCATTCAAAACAATGATCTTTCACGATAACCGTTGTCCCATGATAACGGGAATCCAACGTAGCATCTACCAAAAGCACCTCCTCCACTTCCATCCCGACTAGCTTGCCATGAACAACACTGCGTACTTTATTCTCATCTGCAAGGACAACATTCCCTAAGAACAAGAACAAAATCAACCATCCTAAACAATTCGCCATATTTTTCCTTTTAAAATAGAAGAGGAGCTGCAAGCAGCTCCTCTAAACTACACACATTACTATTTTATAACCGGGAAACCTTCCTGCTCCCGATCCAAACGATACATATGATAAAAATTACCGTTACCGGGCTCGTAAGTCACATTCATCACCTCACCCTTACCATTATCACTCTTAATCAAAAAATTATACTCATTCAATACATATGACGTAATTTCTCCATTCAGATTCAATGACAAAGTTCGGGCATCACTGTAATTCCTGTCTAATGAATAACCATCACCCTTTACCGAAACCAAATTGTTGCCGGAATACGTGTAATTCCTGTCCTCCATCAGAACCCAACTTTCCTCGCTCTGATCATTCACCGTGTAAATACGATTCGTCACGATCTTTCCCCCGTGATATTCATACTCATATTTATAAAGTTCACGAGACACGTAATCTTTCGCATTTTCCGGCTTATACTTATCAACAAACAAACGAACATTCAACACGTTTCCTTTCTCATCGTACTCGTATATGTAAGTCTCAACCCGTTCCAAAGGAAAATCGTTATTAAAATCCTCTCCAACACCAAAATCCTTTTTCGGTGTGAAATAAGAGATTTTCTGCCTAGTAACCATACTCTCCTCATCAAGCGTAAGTGCCACTTCGTAAATCGTTTTCGCAACCAACGGAATACTATCTTCTAAGGAATAATTCCCGGCTCCATATTTCAGAGTCAATTCTTGATCCAAGTCCGCAATAGCATCCGCATCAATCTTGTACACGTAATCATCCAGAGAATATGTCATCACGCCCTGTTCCTTCGTGATCACAAGCTCACCTTTCTGACGTCCGTTCTTGTCGAAACGCTCTATGGTCGAAATCTTATCATTTTCATACGCCAATTTCAGCGTGTAATCCCCCCAGTGTGCATTATGCCCCACGATCTCCTTAACACGAACCGGATTAACAATTTGCTTACCCACCTTGACATCATCGTCATCATTACAGGAAACCCAGGCAACAGCAAACAACAACAGACATCCTATATTTCTTAACATCAATTTCATAATCAATATATTTTAATAACCACTCGTATTATTATAAGTCACGCTCGTAATCCGTCCAAAACCCTCGTATCTTCCATGAACGTCACGATTGGGTTCCAAGGTACCACTTCTCAACTGTGTGATAGGGATCGTGATCACTTTACCCTCACCCGTTGATTCCTTGTAAGTTGTTATCACCAACAACCTATTTTGTGCGCTTTGCGTGGAAACCCCGGTAGAAGAACTAGAATTCGACACGTTCATCCGGGAATACTCTTCACGCCACAACCTCATAGAAGTAATATCTCCATCCCTTTCTTTATCCACTGCATAACGAGATTCTGCAACAACTTCACCCGCATTTCCTAACGAGAATGTATAAATTTGGTCTTTGGTTGCATAATAGAAATCAGGAGATACCGGAGAAGAAGCAAAACCAACTGCCTCGCTTATACCGGGACAATGAGATAAATCAAACTTCCTAACTCCAACTTTTTCATTAGAACCGTAAGGATCGTATTTCATCATCCCCAACCATCTTTCATTTCCTTGCTCAGCCTTGAAAACGGTCAGTAATTGAGAATTCTCTCCCTCTCCCATCCATATGGCATCATAAGCTCCAATATTATTCACGTCAAAAGCCGCTCCGGAACTCTGTTTCGGGAATTGTTGGAATGAATCATACCAACTACTCACGGTCAAAATTCGCTGATTTTTTTTATCAAAAACATAAGGCAATTCATTATAATACGAACCGCAAACACCCATCATCGTGACATAATAATCCCGTTCATCAAAATCCGGTGGCAAAAGATAAAAATCATACGTCAAATTTCCCCAGTTAGTTGTTCTACGATAAACATGACCATCTAAATTTAATAACTCCAACCCTTTGTAATTCCACAGAAGAATCCCTTTAGGCACAAATTCAGATTCATCGATCGGGAAAACAAAAATATCATTATTTTTCTCCTTATCAACCAACTCGTAAGGATCTACCCGATAAACATCATCTGCCGTCACGAAAGTCAAAGTACGACAATCACCGGATCTAATCAATGAAGACATACCTGTCACAACCCCATCCAACAAATGTTGATTCACGGAAGAATAGACATTTCTGAAAATACGGGTATCCTTATCCGTAAAATTACGCGTAGAAAAGTTCATTGACATGATCAAGGAAATATCCGAAGTCTGTCCGTCACGTGTGTCTGCCACGAATAATCCTGTTCCCAAAGATGCCTGCACGGAGACTGAAATACGGGCAAACTCTTGAATCCCGGTTGTTTTGTCCGTCACAGTCAAAATCAAATTATACGCTTTACTATTCGGAACCACGGAAATCGGCTCACTAAATGTCATCTTGTGTGACAATACCGTTTCCGGATACTTGTCTCCCTGTATTTTCCACTCGTACGTCAGGTTCTCATCCTTTACCCCGTTTTTATAGATGATCGGGCTAATCTTTAACGTGTCGAATTGAAAAACATTCACCGAAGTCGACGCATCTCCAAAGTCGATCACGATGGGTTTCACGACTTCAAAATCCGTGGATGACTTGTCATCATAACAAGAAGTCGCCACGATCGTCATGAATAATAAGAAGAATATGGATAATTTTTTCATTATTTCTTTCTTTATCACATTAAACATCATCAATTAAGGCATCACGACTTCATCTCCCTCATACCTACCGTCCTCGTGCCGCAAGGGTTCCCCGGGATGTTCCCGATTATATTTATATAAAGCCGTTCTCACCTGAGCTACCGCAGCATCTAACTCCGTGTAAGTCCACTCTTCCATTCCCTCCGGAACCTCAATGTCAAAAGGAATTAACGGTAAGTCTAATACACCTAAAATGAAACGATACCAACTGACTGAGAAATTTCCAAAATAGTAAGAAAGATAGTTCCAATTGGACGGTTCTGTTAATTGATCGGTTACAGACAAGGCAAAATAACGCCTATCGAAGCCAGCCAAGGGAAAATCTTCATTGGGTACCAACTTCACGTGAACGATAAAAGTGCTATCACTCATATCTTTCGTGCGATGAAGTTCAACAGCCACGGAACCTTCAAACTTACCGGCAGGCACAATCCCCTCCAATAATTGATATTGCTCCGGACGTGCCGTGTTCACGTAGTTCGTATCACCTTCTACAACAGTGATCATAACTTTTCGGTCATAACTCACGGAATCACCCGTTGTTGCCACCCGAATATTTTGCACGTAAACATCTCCCCCTAAATTGGTCACGAAACTGTACTCACTCGCCGCCTGTCCATAAAAATACACTCCGGCTTCCTGCTCGTACATCAATGTTTTTTCCTGTTCACAAGCGGACAAAAGACCTAAAAACAGTGCGCCCGTCACCCATCCGCTAATCATTCTCTTTATATTTTTCATATCCATTCTTTTTATTTCTTATAATCTTCCATTCCGCCTAGATCCACATCCCACGTGGGTAATGGTACCACGTAAACAGCATCGGTTGCGGCTTTCGTTGCATAAGGAATTTTCTCGAATCCCAAGCGTTTGTAATAATAAAACAACTGCCCTTCGTTAATAAATTCACGTTGGTATTCTTTCGTAATTTCGTTCTGTACCGAAACTACTGTCAAATCGTTACCTAAATCGAACATACCTCTTTTCTCGCGAACGGTATTCAATCTCTCGATAGCTAACAAACGGTCTGCATCTTTCCCGGTAGCCAGCAAGCACTCTGCTGCAATATAATACATCTCTGATTTCCGGATCAAAGGCATGGTACTGCCATATTTGTATTTTTCTACTTCCCAAAATTTCACGAAAGCCCATCCGTCATAATGCTCGTTTCCGGTCTGATCATACCAACGTGCCAAACGATAGTCCGTAAACTCGAACAAACCGGAGGCTCTTGCCTTCGCATGATACAACAAATCGGTATTTTCATTCGGATCATTCGCTTTCGGATTCATATAGTACTGCATATTCTCAAAAAGCTTGGTAACATCCAGTGCAAACACGTGCTCGGTCGTGAAGGTTAAATCCCGATCAGCCGGATCATAAGCATCAATCACGTAAGAACTAATCCAAGAGGTCTCACCACCTTCTTTCACGAATAACTCGGCTAATGGCAATGCCTCGGCCTTGTTGCCCATCCACATATACACACGGGTCAATGTACAAACAGCTGCCCAGTAGTTAAAACGCTTGTGACGATCCTCGAAAAATTTATCCTCATTCGGTAAATCATAATCATCCGGTTTAGGAGTCAACCCAAACGGATCATTATCATTCAAAAGTTCCATTGACTCCTGCAAATCAGCAATCACCTTCTCCAATGCTTCCCCCACGGTCAACTGCTTTTGTAACTCCCGGGAATACTCACTCACATAAGGCAAGCACAAACGATCTAAGTTTTCAGGACTTTTTTCCAGATCCCCCCACCCGAACAGACGTAACAAATCAAAATGCAGGAATGCCCGTAATCCTAAAGCCTCCCCTTTTATGACAGCGTACATGGCAGGAGCAAACATCTCTTTTTTCTTCTCCAGATTTTCCAACAAGAAATTCACGTTGGCAATGATATTATAACTTTTACTCCAAATTCCATTAGATGAAGTTGTCGTCGCCGAATAATTATAGCGAGTTGCGTTATACCAAGCAGAAGCCTCTCCTCCTCTCACATCTGTCTGTTGTGCCAAGGCATCCACGAATCCCCAAGTGGCCTCCCGTCCGTACAAATCCTGATCACTCATCAAAAGATAGATCCCGGTTAAAGCATCTTTAAAACCACTCACGGATTGAAACATCACATCGGATTTTACCTCCGACTTCGGATCCACATCCAGCCAATCTTCACATGATGTCATTGTTCCTAAAAGTAACAATGCGCATAATATATTACATAATCTCTTCATAATCATTAAATTTAAAATGTAGCTTGTATCGCAAAATTAAATGACCGGGCAAAAGGATAAGAAGTACCCCGTTCTGTCTTGATAGAAGACAGCATAAACACGTCATTCATATAAAACTCTACCCGCAAACGCTCCATAGAAAGTTTCTTGATAAAATCGTATTTCCAGAAATCATAACCGATTCTTAACGAAGAAAGACTAAACTCGTTACGATCTTGCACGAAACGGGAAGTCGGTTGGGTTTTCTCATCCTTATACTCGCGCTCTTCTTCCACCCAGCGATTAGGTAATGTCTTGTATGGCTTTATATCTCCCGGATTTCTCCATCTTCCGGAGTACAAACGCTTATCCACATTCCCTGTAAGTAAAGCATTTTCCACTTTATCCACCAAAGTTTGATTGTACATCTGAGCCCCGTATTGGAAACGGAAAGTGGCATTCAGCTCTATCCCTTTATAGCTGAACATGAATCCGGCTGTTCCTTGGAAATCCGGCATCTCATCACCACAAACGACTTGATCCGCCACCCGATACGTGTAAGTTCGATTACCATTCTTATCCAAATAAATTTCCTGCCCGTTTGATGGATCAATTCCTAAAGACCGAACGGCCCAAATTGCATCCAGTGAAACACCATCATAATACTTCTGAACCGGCTTATTATTATTCAAGACATCTGAAACAAGTTCATCCTGTTTAGTATTGAAATTTTTCATCGCAGAGGACACGCCCGTCACTTTATTCTTATTGCGCGATATAGCCGTCGTAATCGTGAAATAACCTCTTTCTTTCGGCATATTCCAAGGAGTAACACTCAAACGAATATCAAATCCCTTGTTTTCCACGTCTCCGATATTCTCTTTCACGGTTTCAAATCCGGTATAAGTCGGAATATCAAAATCCAACAAATTATTTTTCGTCTTACCGATATAATAATCGAACTTCAATCCTAATACTCGTCCTAAATTAAAATCGACCCCGATATTGTAATCAAATTTCTCTTGCCATTTCAAATCATCATTGCGCATTCCTTTCAACATGGCTCCCAAGAATCCACCGTAAACCCGTTGCAAATCGTACTCGTAAGTTGCCAAAGACTCGTAAGCATCCGCACTCTGAGACCCGGTATATCCCAAAGACCCCCTCAACTTCAACTGTTGAATCTTAGAATCCTTTAACCAAGCCTCATTATGAATGTTCCATCCCAAACCGACACTCCAGAATGAGCCCCAACGATTGTTCTTTCCATACTGGCTGGAAGCACTCGTCCGGTAAGAACCATCCACCAAGAAACGATCGTCAAAAGCATAGTTCGCTGCAAATAAAATACCCATGTCCCGAATCGTGGATTCACGTCCTGTCGGGATGGCATCCTTTGCATACTGACGAGCAAAAATAATATCGTTCATCCGATCATGCGGAAAACCTTCTGCCTTGTAAATAATTTCCTCGAAGAAAGCTTCGGATAAGGTGTAGCCCACGTTGGCAAACACGTAATGTTTTTCTCCGAATTGTTTGGAATACTGCATATTCACGTCTCCACTCAATCTTTTTTCCTCCCCCTCGTTAATCTGGTAACTTCCTTTACGGAAAAACTCATCATCTTTATAGGATCTGAACTTTAAATGATTGGCCGGATAGAATTCATCCGCACGTACACGCTTTTCTGTAATTCCAAAACGTCCCGTCACCTTCCATCCCATCACGATCATCCATTCCACGCTCAAGTTATTTGTCACGTCAATATATTTTGATTGTAACTTCGTGTTCAAAGAAGCATTATACAACGGATTGGCCACAAAGTTATCCGCCCCCGGAATAATATTGGCATTCTGCACCAACAACCCCTTATCATCATAAGGAGAAAGATAAGGATTAATAGCGGCATACTCGCTGAACGCTCCATAAGGAGAATCATTCGCCACGTTAGAAGTAATCGTGAGATTATCTCTAAAATTCAATCCTTTATAGCGATAAGAGATCGACACACTTCCCTCGTAATTGGTTCTGTCGGATCCCTTCATCGTACCTTGCACGTTATTATAGTTAAACCCGACAATCAAATTCAAACGTTCATTCCCCATTTCAAACGAAAGGCCATGTTTCGTACCAACTCCATTACGCAAAGGCTTGGATAACCAATCCGTATCAATCCCGGAAACCACGGCTGCTAACTTTTGGTTATACTCTCTTTGCAAATTATAATAGGTATCCGGATTTTTATCATAAAACATTCCCGCATCTTTCTCTAATTCTAACTTTTGGGCTGCATTCGTTAAATTGTAAGAAGAAAGATCCGGGGCTTGAATTTCCAAACTACCGTTATACGATATACGCAAAGAGGCATCCGTATTCTTGATTGTCTCGATAACGATCACCCCGTTAGCAGCCTTGGAACCATAGATAGCTTTTGCTGAAGCATCCTTTAAGATGGTCAACGATTCCACCCGATTCATATCCAAATCCGCAATTTTCTGGATCGAGGCCTCAAAACCATCTAGGATAAACAAAGGAGCATTCGGGTCATTGGCATAACTACCCTTCAGGTCTATATCATCCGAGCTGATGTCAAAGGCCGTCTTACCTCGTAATGCCATAGTCGGCATTTTATTCGGGTCCGAGCCATATTCCAAGTTATCAAAAATCATCAATGACGGGTCCAGATTTTTCAAACTGGCAAACACATTGGAATTACTTACCTTTTTCAAATCCTCTCCTTTCATGGTCAAAGCTGAACCGGTAAAACTTCCTGCTTTTCGTTGGAAGATACCATTTACAACAACCTCTTCCACTTCTGTCACGTCCTCTTCCAAAACAATCTGAAGCGGTTTATCATCCGTAACTTTTACCTCTTTCGTCTTCATCCCCACGAAAGAAAATTGCAAGGTAATCTCCTTATTACCGGGCAATGTCAACTGAAACTTTCCGTCAGTGTCCGTCACGACTCCCCCGGTAGTTCCTTTTATCAAAACAGTTACTCCCGGAAGCGGCAGTTTATCTTTGTCCGTCACCTTTCCCTCAATCTTTCTCCCCTTATCATCTTCCGGAGCCGTCTTCACATTATCCTTGGCAATTACCAAGAAATCCTCTACTAGCTTGCAATGCAAGCCGCTTCCCTTTAAAGCCTCGTTCAAAGCCTCCACGGCATTCACATTCCGTAAAGTCACGGTAACCCGTTTCACCGTTTTCAATAGTGTATTGTTATACACTACCACGTAACCGGATTGGGCCTCGACCGCCTTGATTACCTCTTCGATCGCGGCATCCTTAAACAGGATACTCACCTTCTGCTGCGTGTAACTATTCTCAGCATGCAGCTGAAATAGTGTCACAAAAATCATTAATAGCTGCAATCGCATAACTTTCCAAAATTTGCATGCCACTTTCCCACACCGGGAAGTGCCATCTTTTGATTTTTTTTTCATAGATTTGTGTACCATTAATTATTAATTCTCTCTTGCCGGAGAGATTTAGTTAAATAGAAAAGGGGAAGAGAGCCAATTCTTCCTCTTTTATTTTTTGTATATTATAATCACACCATCACTCTGTATATCAAATTTTAATGATTGCGTACTCGACAACAATTCTAACATAAAATCAATCGGTTTACTCCGTAGAGCAGCCCCGGAGAAACACACGTCCCGCAAGGATTCATCTGCAAACTTGAAATGCACGTCATACCAGCGTCCCAATTTTTGCACGATCTCGGATAAGGGGGTATTATAGAAATAAAATGTACCGTATCGCCACGAAGTGAAATATTTTAAATCGACAGTCTCTACGGTCACTTTACCCGAAGCTATATCATAAGAGGCACACTCGCCCACGTTAACGGCTGCCACCCCATGATCAGTTCTCAAATTAATCTTACCACTTTCCAATACGGCCCAGCATTGTCCCTCTCCCGGATAACAAGATGCGTTAAAAGAAGTCCCCATAACCTCGATTGTCGCACCCTCCATGATCACGTTAAAACACCTTGCCTCATCTTTTGTCACCTCAAAATAGGCCTCTCCACTTAAACGTACTTCCCGACTATGCTCGCCGAATGCAAGCGGGTATTCTAAACAAGTTTCTGAATTTAACCATACTTTTGTTCCGTCAGATAACACTAACATATACTCGCCCCCCCTCGGAACCTCAATTCGATTGTATGCTAATTCTTTTGATTGACCGATGTCCCCCGTTACTCCACTATAATTCAGTGCATTTATATCCTTAGATAACGCAATTTCCTGCCCAGAATACTTATCCACGATAACCGAATCAACAATTCGATTCAAATCAATCACTTGACCATCGGAAAGGTAAAGAATTGCCTTAGGTCCTCCCGGTAGGATCTGTTTAGGCTCAGATACAGGAAGTACCTCACCCGCTTGTCGTTTAAACGTAAGAACATAAAATAACGTGCCACCTAGCAATAATGGCAACAGAAGTACCGCTGCATATTTCAGTATTCGAGAATACCCCAATGATCTCTGTCTTGTTCGTTTCAGAATATTTTCTAAAGCATTTTCTTTATGCAAGGAATCCATCCCCTTCAAAAAGCTTCCCATCCCCATAATTCCTTTTATATCCTCGTACATCTGTTCGTTTTCGGGAGCCTCATTACGCCACTCCTGCAACTTCATCAGCTCCTCCGATGAACACTCGTTTCGCAAGGCTCTCCATACAATTTCTTCCCAATTTTCGTTCATATAAAATCTAAATAAATGATCATTTATTGAGAAAGAGACGTGAGAAAAAAGACTTTTTTACAATAAACTGATTATGAGTGTAAAAGATATTAGGATTGTTGAATAATAACTGTTTATACAGCTAAATTCGAGTTATTATTAAATGATCGTTTATTAATACAACGGAAAAAACGGAAAATGGGTGAAAAGAATTAGTGAGAAAATACAAAAAAAGTAAGAAATAACTCAAAATCCTCTCTGTTCAGGTTTTCCCTCAACAACTTTAAAGCCCTTGCCAGCTGGGTCTTAACGGTATTAACAGAGACTTGCATTTCCTCCGCCACGTCTTTATATTTTTTTTCATTAAAACAAATCGCAACGAGCACTTGCTGACATTTAACAGGTAAATTTTTAACGGCTTCCATCAACAAATCAATCTTAGAATCATTTTCTGATTCCGGAGAAAAATAATATACCAACTGGTCTGTCATTACCTCCACATCCACAGTACTCTTCGGTTTCTCTCGGACTCGATCCACACACATATTTCGTATCATGCGATACAATAAAGGCCGTGCATTTTCTGTGGTCAAACGATCTCGATACATTTCCCAAAAACGTACAAACGACTCCTGTACTATGTCCTCCGCCTCCAAAAAATCCTCGGTAAACTTTACGGCATACAAACATAAAGCTTCGTAATTTTTATCGAAAATCATCGTGAAAGTCTTTTCCTTATCCTGTTCAACAAAAGCCATAACTCAATACTTTTACACACAATTATCCGTGTAAAAGTATAAAATGATTTTCAAAAACCAAATAAATTATATTATCACACTAAAATATAAATCTTATTCCTAGATAGATAGAATAATACGTTCTCATTGTTACCAATCTCGTCAAACAGACCGTTTCACAATCAAAATACTCACCTCATACAATAACCACATCGGAAGCGACACCAACAACAAGGTAAATACATCTGATGTCGGAGTTATAATTGCAGCCACGACAAGGATGATCACCACGGCATGACGTCGATAACGCCTCATAAAATCAGCAGAAATAAATCCTAATTTAGCAAACAACCACGAAAGAATCGGAATCTCGAAAACAATTCCCATCGCAAGACTCATCATCAACAAAGTACTGATATACGATTGCAAAGAAATCATATTCTCGACCTGGTCACTCACCTGGTACGTCCCAAGGAAACGAAACGTTAAAGGAAAGATTAAAAAATAACTGATCAGCACCCCCACCATGAACATAATATATCCATAACCGACAACCCTCACGACATACTTACGCTCATTAGCATATAAAGCCGGGGAAACAAAGCGAAACAATTGATACAAAATATAGGGAGAGGCACACAAAACTCCTGTACACATGGCAACTTTCATGTGAATCATAAACTGCTGAGCCAACCCCGTGTTGATCAACTTCACGTAAAAATCCTGTGCCTGCTCGTCAGTCACCCACCCGCTAAAAAAATACAACCACCGATAAGTAATAAAATCAGCGTCCTTGGGAGCAAGAATAACAGAAAACAGCGCCTCCTTGAAAAAGAATGCCACCACTGCGAACACGGCAGTCACAGCAGCAATCTTTACCAAGGAAACCCGTAGTATATCCAGATGGTCCCAAAAACTCTGTTTTTCAGACTCGCTCGCCTGCTCCATATTACTCCTTTTTCCCTTCCGAAGTATCGTCTTTCTCCAAACCGTTCATCCCCTCTTTAAAAGAACGAACTCCCTTACCAAGTCCTTTCATCAATTCGGGGATCTTCTTGCCTCCAAACAATAACAACACGACCAGCACGATCAACAAAATTTCCGGCATTCCAATGCCACCGATAAATAATGGAACTATCATCTTATTTACGTATTATATGATTAATAAACAACCAACCGCCAACGATTTGCAGGAACATACCCGGCAAACCGATACGAAAATCCTGTACCGCTTTATAAAAATCTCCAACCATGATCCATTCCCCCAGCGTACCGACAACTTGATAAAAAAGTACGACGGCCACAAGTAACAAAAGAGAAGCTTTGCGAAAA
>QWCN01007979.1_pt1 | contig 12581 bp, 9 predicted proteins | sample 1972711 | NCBI WGS metagenome assembly QWCN01 (sample SAMN09866707, study PRJNA288562) | Human gut metagenome isolate term1_stool, whole genome shotgun sequencing... | isolation source: gut | host: Homo sapiens | place: USA: California | reverse complement strand
GGCGGCGAGGTTCGCGGGCACGCAGGCCATGTCGAGCTCGCCCTTGAGGAGCGCGGGCGTCACTTCATCCGCAGAACCGGCAAGGGTAAAGGTATATTCATTGCCAGTCGTTTCGCCGCTTTCGCTGTCCTTCATCAGCTTCACAAGGCCCATGGCCGTAGGGCCTTTGAGCGCGGCGATGGAGTAGCTCGCAGGGGTGAACTCCTCCTGCTCGGTCTGCTGGTCGTTCTGCGCGTCGTTCGGCGTTTCATCCGCCTTCTGCCCGCAGGCGGCGAGCGAGAAGACGAGCGCAATCGTCAGGCACAGGGCCAAGAGATATTTGAGATTCTTTTTCATTGTTTTTCTTCCTTTCCGATGCTGCCCTCGGGCGCGTAGACCGTTTTGGCGGTGATGCCGTCCAGACGGCCGATCTTGCCCGACAGGGCGGAGATGACGTTGCCCGGCGCGTCGAGCGCCACGCTGATGATATTCACGCCCTTTTCGCGGTACGGCACGCCCATGCGCCCGATGATATACTGACCGTACTGGTGCAGAAGCTCGTTGAGCGGCTGGACAGAGCTTCCCCCGCGGACGATGATGGCCAGCACGGCGACTCTCGTTTCCATTTACGCATTCTCCTTTGTCAAAATAAAAATCATCCCTTCCGCCGTTCAGCAGAAGGGATGGAAACAGCAAATGACGACGCAGCAGGGCTGTGTCTTTGTTTTCCCTCTTCTTGTGGCTCGGAACGCATCCTCGCTGTCAGAACGGTAGAATGAATTTGGTTCGCCGCCGGTCAGAGTAGTCTTCCCGAAAGGCAAAGCGATGATACCACACTTTCGCCGCAGCGTCAAGATGGAGGGACAATGGTATCGGATAAGCTGGAAAAAAGGCCAAAAGAAAACGTCCGTGAACAGTGCAAGGCATATAAATTCCATTGACTTCTTCGGCGTTATCTTATACGATATGATAAACGCACAAGTTTTATACGCAGGGCTGGATCCCGGCCCCGGGAAGTCAGCTCTGTGATCTCACAGGGCTGATTTTTGCTATTTGGGGAGAAATGAGAGGGAAGCGCATGCCATATTACGCACACATCCGGCAGGATGAAAACGGCGAGACCATCTATCAGACCGTCGCGGAGCACCTGACAGGTACAGCCGCACTGTGCCGAGAGTTTGCCGCCGACTTCGGCGCAGAGGCGGACGGATATCTGATGGGGCTCGCACACGATCTCGGCAAATGCACTGACGCATTCCAGAAGCGCCTGCTTGAAGGTGGTCCCGTTGTCGACCACACCACGGCGGGGATGCTCACCTGTATAAAGATGAAGCGGCCCAGCGCCGCCGCGTGCGTCGCCGGTCACCACGGCGGACTTTTGGATGTCGGAAATCTGAGGACCGACCGCGCGGGCGAGGCCACGCTCTCAGGCCGGTTCAAAAAGGGCGTGGAGGGACACTATCTTGAGCGCTGCGGCGAGAGCGGCGTGACACTGCCAACTCTTCCGCCTGAGATGCCGGAACGGGATCCATTGAAAGCGTCGTTTCGGACAAGGATGCTCTATTCCTGTCTGGTGGACGCGGATTTTCTCGATACGGAGCGGTTCATGGACGGCGAACGCGGGCGCGGCGGATATGACGATCTTCCGACGCTGCTAAGGCGGCTGAAAGAATACATCGCGCCGTGGCAGGAACCGAAAACAGCGCTCAACAAGCTGCGCTGCAAAATTCTAAACAGCTGTCTGGATACAGGCAGTAAACCAAAAGGCATTTATACTCTCACCGTGCCGACCGGCGGCGGAAAGACGGTCGCGTCGCTCGCCTTTGCGCTGCGGCACGCAGTGGCGCACGGGATGAAGCGGGTGATCTACGTCGTGCCGTACACGTCGATCATCGAGCAGAATGCCGAAGTATTCCGCGAGATCCTCGGCGACGGCAATGTGCTCGAGCATCACTCAGGTGTGCAGTTCGAGCTTTCCGACGGCGCGTCGCCCGAGGAGGTGCGCCGCGCGCTGGCGGCGGAAAACTGGGACATGCCGGTCATCGTCACAACGGCGGTGCAGTTTTTTGAGTCCATTTACGCAAACCGTTCGTCAAAATGCCGCAAGCTCCATAATCTTGCCGACAGCGTCATCATTTTTGACGAGGCGCAAATGCTGCCGCTTTGCCATCTGCGGCCCTGCGTGGCGGCGATGGCATCGCTTGCCGAGCAATTCCGTTCAACGCTTGTGCTGTGCACAGCCACGCAGCCGTCGCTCGGTGACCTGCTGCACACCTATGCGCCAAGCTGCCCTGTCACAGAGCTGTGCCCGCAGACGGCGGAGGAATACGACAGCTTCCGCCGCGTGACGTTTCGGCAGGAGGGCATCTTGGAGGACGATGTACTTGCGGAAGGGCTCAGCGAGCACCGGCAGGTGCTTTGCATCGTGAACAGCCGCAAGGCGGCGCAGAGCATCTTTGCGCGCTTGCCGCAGGAGGCGAGCTTTCACCTCTCGACGCTGATGGTGCCCGCACAGCGGCAGACGCTTCTCGATGAGATCCGGCGGCGCCTAAAGGCGGGGGAACCGTGCCGCGTCGTGTCGACCTCGCTGATCGAGGCGGGCGTGGACGTGGACTTTCCCGCGGTGTACCGCGAGCTGGCTGGGCTGGATTCCGTCTTGCAGGCGGCGGGGCGCTGCAACCGCGAGGGGAAACGGGCACCGGAGGAAAGCATCGTCACCGTCTTCGAGCGGGCAGAACTGCCGCCAATGTTGTTCCGCACAGCAATCGGCGCTACGCGCGAAGCATTGATAAACAGCTGCGATATCGGCGCGCGGGAGACGATGCAGAACTATTTCGACGCGCTGCGCAGCTTAAGCGGAGAAACACTCGACAAGTCGGGTGTTATCAAGGCGTTTGAAAAGGGCATCAACGGCTGCGAACTGCCGTTTCGCACCGTGGCGGAGAATTTTCATCTGATCGATCAGAACACGCGCACGGTCTATGTCCCGTTTGGCGGCGGAGCGGCGCTCATCGAACGGCTGAAAGCGGGCGAGTGCTCCAAAGAGCTCTACCGCAAGCTGGGGCGCTACGCAGTCTCGGTCTACGAACCGCATTTTCAAAAGCTCTATGCCGCGGGCGCGCTGCTGACGGCGCGAGAGGTCCCTGCGCTGGATGAAGACAGTGCGATCTTAAACGATATGAGTCTGTACAGCGAAACGACCGGTCTGACGCTGGAACCGGAGACGGGGAAAGCGGAGTTTATCTGAAAAATGGGAGAAGGACGGTTTCCCGTCCTTCTCCCTGCGAACATACTTATTTCAAATTATATTTCAACCCACGCTGCTTTCAGCGACGGAGAAACTATACACGAAAAAAATGCACCTGTCAAATTCTCTAAGCAAAATCTTATTACTTATTTCTTATTATAAAAAAGCGATTGACGATTTGAAGAATAAGTAGTATTCTCTAAATAGAAAATGATGAAAGGAGTGGTTCTATGGCAATTCAAGTAGAAGTCTGGGGAGACTACGCATGCTTTGCGCGATGCGAACTGAAGACGGAACGCGTCAGCTATGACGTGATGACGCCCTCAGCAGCGCGCGGGCTGCTGGAAAGCCTCTATTGGCACCCAGGGCTCCGTTGGGTGATCGACCGCATCCATGTGTGCGCCCCCATCCGCTTCACCAACATCCGCCGCAACGAGGTCAAAGATGTCATCAGCGCCCGCAGGGCAAAGACCGTGATGGAAAAAGGGCAGGGGGAGCTGTACCTCGCCGCGTCGGAGAGCATTCAGCAGCGCGCGGCTATGGTGCTGCGGGACGTACACTATGTCATCGACGCGCACTTCGACATGACAGACGCCGCCGCGCCCGGCGACAATCCCGGCAAGTTTCAGGACATGATCAAGCGACGGCTGGAAAAGGGGCAGTGTTACAGCATGCCGTATTTCGGCACGCGGGAATTTCCCGCGCAGTTCCGGCGCTGCACGGAATTGCCGCCGTGCCCCGATGAGCTCAAAGGCACGCGCGACCTCGGCTGGATGCTGTGGGACCTCGATTACAGCGATCCAGCGGACATCACACCAAAGTTTTTCCGCGCGAGCCTTATCGATGGTGTGATGACTGTTCCGCCGCCAAACAGCGGGGAGGTGAGAGGATGATCCTGCAAGCGCTGACGCGGTATTATGAAGACCTGCGCACGCAGGGCAAGATCGACGCCCCCGGCTGGTCGCCCGCGAAGATCAGCTTTGCGCTGTATCTCGATGAAAACGGCGAACTGACACAGGTCGTGCCGACGATGGAGGAAGTACCGAAGGGGAAGAAAACCGTTTTGCAGCCGCAGTCTAAGCCATTACCCGCACCGGTAAAACGCGCTTCTAATATCGCATCAAATTTCCTTTGGGACAATTCCTCCTATCTTCTTGGTATCGACCAAAAGGGCAAGCCTGAACGCAGCCGCGAGTGCTTTGCCGCTGCGGCAAAGCTGCACCATGCGGTGCTGGATAGCGTTGATTCGCCCAATGCCCGCGCAATACTGGCATTTTTCGACACTTGGGAACCGGAACGCGCGGCAGAGCATCCGGCGCTCATCAGGCAGCTCGACGATGTGACCGCGGGCGGCAACCTCGTCTTTCGCGTGGATGGCCGCAAGGTCGAGGAGGATGCCGCTATCCGCGAGGCATGGCAGCGGTATCGGGACGGCGGCGAGAGCGGCGTCAAGATGCAGTGTCTCGTGACCGGAAAAGAGGATGAGATCGCCGCTGTGCACCCGTCGGTCAAGGGCGTGCGGGACGCGCAGTCCAGCGGCGCGGCGCTGGTATCGTTCAACGCGCCGGCGTTCTGCTCCTACGGACGGGAGCAGAACTACAATGCCCCAGTCGGCAAATACGCCGCCTTTGCCTACACCGCCGCACTGAATCATCTGCTTGCGGACAGCGACCACGTCCAGCACATCGGCGATACGACAGTCGTCTGCTGGGCAGAGGGCGCAGATGATGCCTATCCCGGCTTTTTCAGCGCCGTGATTGGCGGCGGCACATACGGCGGCCTGTCGGACAATGATCTGCGCGCGGCGCTCAAGCGTCTGGCGAATGGGCTGCCGTGCGACGACCTCGGCGTCGACCCAAACCGACCATTTTACATTCTCGGTCTCGCGCCCAACGCGGCGCGCCTTTCCGTCCGCTTCTTTCTGCGCGACAGCTTCGGAAAGCTGATGGAGAATGTAAACGCGCACTATGAGCGCATGGAGATCGTGCGCCCCGCCTATGAAAAATTTAACTACCTGCCATTGTGGTCGCTGCTGAGGGAAACGGTGAACCTAAATTCCCGTGATAAAGCGCCTTCGCCCGCGATGGCCGGCGCGACGGCGCGCGCCATATTTTCCGGTGCGCGTTATCCCGCATCGCTGCTTGAAGCGGTAATGCTCCGCATCCGCGCAGAGCGGGACATCACTTGGGGCAAGGCCGCCATCATCAAGGCATATTATCTCAAAAATCCGCATGAGGACTGTCCAAAGGAGGTTTTGACCGTGAGTCTCAATGGAGCGAGCACCAACCCCGCCTATACGCTTGGACGGCTGTTCTCCGTCTACGAGGCGGTGCAGCAGGCCGCGAACCCTGGCATCAACGCAACGATCAAGGATAAATATTTCAACTCTGCCGCGGCGATGCCCGCAAGCATTTTTCCGGTGCTGAACAATCTTTGTCAAAAGCATCTGCGCAAGCTCGACGCAAGACAGCGCGTCTACTATGACAATCAGATCATGAAGCTCAAAGGCGTGCTCAATGAAAACTATCCCGCGCGCATGACGCTCGCTCAGCAGGGTTCGTTCGACCTTGGCTACTATCATCAGACGCAGAAGCGCTATACGAAAAAGGAGGAGAAAGAAAATGTCTGATCCCATCAAGAACCGTTATGAATTTGTGGTGCTGTTCGACGTGGAAAACGGCAATCCGAACGGTGATCCCGATGCGGGCAATATGCCGCGCGTCGACCCCGAGACCGGCTATGGCCTTGTGACGGACGTTTGCCTCAAGCGCAAGATCCGAAATTATGTTGAAATGGCAAAAGAGGGCGAAAAAGGCTACCGCATCTACATCAAAGACGGCGTACCGCTGAACTCGAGCGATAAAGAGGCCTGTGCCTACGTCGGCGCAGACCCCGATAAGCTGAAGGAAGCCAAGAAAAAGGACGAGCATCTGGATGAAAAAATTCGCGACTTCATGTGTTCCAATTTCTACGATATCCGCACGTTCGGCGCGGTGATGACGACCTTTACCAAGGGTGCGCTTAACTGCGGTCAGGTGCGTGGGCCGGTGCAGCTCGGCTTTGCCCGAAGCATCGACCCCATTCTGCCGCAGGAGGTGACCATCACGCGCGTCGCCATCACGACCGAGGCGGACGCGGAAAAGAAGAACACCGAAATGGGCCGCAAGTACATCGTGCCTTACGGCCTCTACCGCGCGGAGGGCTATGTGTCGGCGAATCTCGCGCGCAAGACGACCGGCTTTTCGGAAGAGGACCTCGAACTCCTGTGGACGGCTATTTTGAACATGTTTGAAAACGACCATTCCGCCGCGCGCGGCAAGATGGCCGTGCGCGAGCTCATCGTCTTCAAGCACAACTGCGAGCTCGGCTGCGCTCCGGCGCACAAGCTCTTTGACCTTGTCAAGGTCGAACACAAGGACGGCGTGACCGCGCCGAGAAGCTACGGCGACTACACTGTCAGCGTAGATGAAACGCACCTTCCCTCCGGCGTGACTTGCACGCGGATGGGGTGATCTATCAGGACGAGGACTTCCTCCAGCTTTCCGGCTTACAGCATTTCAAATTCTGCCGCCGCCAGTGGGCACTCATCCATGTAGAAAAGCAGTGGGCGGAAAACTACCGCACAACGGACGGCGCGATCATGCACGAAAACGCGCACGACGGCTCATTCACCGAAAGCAGGGGCGACCTCGTCATCACGCGCGATATGCGCGTCTTTTCCCGCACGCTCGGCGTATCAGGCGCGTGCGACGTGCTGGAATTCCGCCGCGGCGAGACGGGCATTCCGCTCAAAGGCCGCGAGGGCCTGTGGCAGCCCTATCCCGTGGAGTATAAGCGCGGAAAGCCGAAAGAGGGCACGGAAGACACGCTCCAGCTCTGTGGACAGGCGATGTGCCTTGAAGAAATGCTCTGCTGCGAGATCCCGCGCGGCGCGCTCTATTACGGCGAGCCGCGGCGGCGCACGGAAGTCGACTTCACCCCCGCGCTGCGGCAGGAGGTGCGTGCCCTCCTTGAAGAGATGCACGCGCTCTATGCGCGCGGCAGCACGCCAAAGGTAAAGCCAACAAAGGGCTGCAACGCCTGCTCGCTGAAAGGATTGTGTCTGCCAAAGCTGATGAGAAGCAAGTCCGTTTCCGCGTATCTGCGCGGCGCAATGGAGGGAGAGCAATGAGACAGCTTTTGAACACGCTTTTTGTCACATCGGAGGACATTTACCTCTCGCTGGACGGGGAAAACGTTGTGGCGAACCGCGGCGGGGAAGCGGTCGCCCGCTATCCGCTGCACACGCTGCAAAGCATCGTCTCATTTTCCTACGCGGGCGCGTCGCCCGCCCTGATGGGCGCATGCGCGCAGCGGGAGATTGGACTTGCGTTCTGCGCGCCGCGCGGGAAATTTCTCGCCCGTGTAGCAGGTCAGGCGCAGGGGAACGTCTTGCTGCGGCGGATGCAGTACCGCGTGGCGGACGACCCGTCGCAGAGCTGTCGCGTCGCCGGAATGATGATCTTCGGCAAGGTCTACAACGCAAAATGGAGCGTGGAGCGCACGCGCCGCGACCACGCCATGCGCATTGACGAATCGCGCTTTTCAGCCGTGTCCGGCCAATTACAGGGGCTTCTGCCGCAGATCGCAGCGGAGACGTCGCTCGATAGTCTGCGCGGCCTCGAGGGCATCGGTGCCGCGGCATATTTCAGCGTGCTGGACGACATGATCTTGCAGGGAAAAGAGACGTTTTTCTTCCGCGAGCGCAGCCGCCGTCCGCCGCTCGATGCGTTCAACGCGCTGCTGTCGTTTGCTTACAGTCTGCTCGCGCACGACTGCGCCTCGGCGCTTGAAAGCGTAGGGCTGGACGCCTACGTCGGATATCTCCACCGCGACCGGCCAGGGCGGGAGTCGCTGGCGCTCGATTTGATGGAGGAGCTGCGCCCGTGCTTTGCCGACCGCTTTGTGCTCACGCTCATCAACAACCGTGTGCTCAAAGCGATCGATTTTGACTTCCGCGAGAGCGGCGCGGTGCTGCTGACGGACACAGGGCGCAGGACGTTCCTGCAGAAGTGGCAGGAGCGAAAAAAGGAGACCATCACGCATCCGTTTCTCGAGGAAAAGATACCGTGGGGTCTGGTACCGTATGTACAAAGCCTGCTGCTCGCGCGGTACCTGCGCGGCGACTTGGACGACTATCCGCCGTTTTTATGGAAGTGAGGCGCCTATGCTGGTTCTGATCACCTACGATGTGAACACGAGCGACGCCGCCGGACGCGGGCGACTGCGCAGAATCGCAAAGGAATGTGTCAATTACGGTCAGCGCGTGCAGAATTCGGTGTTCGAATGCCTGCTGGACACGGCGCAGTGCCGGAAGCTGCAAAATGAACTCTGTAAGATCATTGACCCAGAAAAGGACAGCCTTCGATTTTACTACTTGGGCAAGAAGTACGAGAATAAAATCGAACACTTCGGCTGCAAGCAGACGTATCTGCCCGAGGAACCGATGATCTTATAGTGCGAAGCACAAGTGCGCAGAGATCACTTGGGCGGTTCGCACCCAAAATCCGCATGGTTTTCCTGCGTGCAAAAGCATCTGAAATTTGTCTGTTATCGCAAAAATGTGCATAGTGATTTGTACACTTTTGCTGTCGCGCCCCGCAAGGGGCGCGTGGGTTGAAATCTCTCCCTGCACTCCAACGCTTGCGGGACGGAGAGGTCGCGCCCCGCAAGGGGCGCGTGGGTTGAAATCTCACCAACAAGGCAGACGACGCCCTCGCCCGCTTGTCGCGCCCCGCAAGGGGCGCGTGGGTTGAAATTCAAAATGGTTTGAGAGCTACACGGGCACCCTCACAGGGTCGCGCCCCGCAAGGGGCGCGTGGGTTGAAATAACGCCTCGGGGATCGTTGGCGCGACCCCGAAGCGGGTCGCGCCCCGCAAGGGGCGCGTGGGTTGAAATTATAAGGCCGTGAGCAAGGCGGGCGACACCTACAGTCGCGCCCCGCAAGGGGCGCGTGGGTTGAAATCTGTCGCGCCCCGCAAGGGGCGCGTGGGTTGAAATGCAACCTTGTATAGCTTGTCAGCTGATGGTGCTGGTCGCGCCCCGCAAGGGGCGCGTGGGTTGAAATTCCTCGTCGCTGGCGTTGCCGGACATGGTAACGCTGTCGCGCCCCGCAAGGGGCGCGTGGGTTGAAATACGTCGGGGCGTGGTGATAAGCGCAGAAACGATGTCGCGCCCCGCAAGGGGCGCGTGGGTTGAAATCGTCCGGTCCTGCCTCAAACGCCTGGATCGGCACGGTCGCGCCCCGCAAGGGGCGCGTGGGTTGAAATGCAAAGTGGACCTGTTGGAGATCAGCATCGTAAACGTCGCGCCCCGCAAGGGGCGCGTGGGTTGAAATACCCGCGCCCGCGCCCTTCTTGCCCATATCATCCGTCGCGCCCCGCAAGGGGCGCGTGGGTTGAAATCCGGTCGCTCCTAAGCTTTGAGGGAAAACGCCGCCGGTCGCGCCCCGCAAGGGGCGCGTGGGTTGAAATTCAGGTACTCAACCCGCAGGCTTGCTTTTCTGCTCGTCGCGCCCCGCAAGGGGCGCGTGGGTTGAAATATCGAACGTACTGAGACGGTGCATATATCCGGCTATACGTCGCGCCCCGCAAGGGGCGCGTGGGTTGAAATTTTGCTTTTCTGGTCTTACTATGAAGACCCTGAGGTCGCGCCCCGCAAGGGGCGCGTGGGTTGAAATTTGTTTATATCGATAAATATTGCAAAAACCCCTACGTCGCGCCCCGCAAGGGGCGCGTGGGTTGAAATTATCGCGTGACAAGACGACGGAAATGCACCGGTAAAAAGTCGCGCCCCGCAAGGGGCGCGTGGGTTGAAATTTCAAGATGCAGCGCAAATATCATTTAACGATTAGTCGCGCCCCGCAAGGGGCGCGTGGGTTGAAATTCAGGTCGGTGAATTTTTCACACAGATGATTACTTGGTCGCGCCCCGCAAGGGGCGCGTGGGTTGAAATGGCGATACGTTTTTCATTGAACGTACTGAGACGGTGGTCGCGCCCCGCAAGGGGCGCGTGGGTTGAAATCTATGTTCAATTTGATAAACTAACGTTTATTTCGTCGCGCCCCGCAAGGGGCGCGTGGGTTGAAATCATAGCAATGCAAGAGCGATAAGGAGTGAGACGACGTCGCGCCCCGCAAGGGGCGCGTGGGTTGAAATGAATCCTAACCCCGCAACCAATGGGGCTTGCACCGTCGCGCCCCGCAAGGGGCGCGTGGGTTGAAATTCTTATCCTTATTGATGAGATTGGTGTTTTACACTGTCGCGCCCCGCAAGGGGCGCGTGGGTTGAAATGTATCCGATGTGCTTGTATCCTGAGACTTTGGCGGTCGCGCCCCGCAAGGGGCGCGTGGGTTGAAATCTCGACCTCGCGCGCCGATGTCATCGTCATCGGCGGTCGCGCCCCGCAAGGGGCGCGTGGGTTGAAATTTTGATTGGTCATCGTTTCAACATTTACGCGCTCGTCGCGCCCCGCAAGGGGCGCGTGGGTTGAAATATCGCATCCTGCTTGGCGAGCAGCAGGGGGCAAAGTCGCGCCCCGCAAGGGGCGCGTGGGTTGAAATCTTCAGCTCCTTTACCTGATGCCCCGCAAGGGGCGCGTGGGTTGAAATTTCTGCTGGCCTCGGTTGAGGTCGTTGTAGACCGCTTGGTCGCGCCCCGCAAGGGGCGCGTGGGTTGAAATGATTTCAGCGATCGCCGCGTCGCCGATCTGGTTGCGTCGCGCCCCGCAAGGGGCGCGTGGGTTGAAATTTCAACTTTGTCGCCAACGATTTCCTGCCACTTGAAGTCGCGCCCCGCAAGGGGCGCGTGGGTTGAAATTTTTCAGCGTCCGACAGCTCAAGCCCATTGATTGTCGCGCCCCGCAAGGGGCGCGTGGGTTGAAATGTAAGCCTGATACCGGTAGCCTTTCATGGTTTGCGTCGCGCCCCGCAAGGGGCGCGCCCCGCAAGGGGCGCGTGGGTTGAAATTTCTGCTGGCCTCGGTTGAGGTCGTTGTAGACCGCTTGGTCGCGCCCCGCAAGGGGCGCGTGGGTTGAAATCAGTCTCCGCCCCACGAAAAGCCGACCTGCTTGGTCGCGCCCCGCAAGGGGCGCGTGGGTTGAAATTCACGCAGCACATTGAGGGGAAAGACAAGCAGAGGTCGCGCCCCGCAAGGGGCGCGTGGGTTGAAATCTGCGTCTGGGTGTACGCGAGGGGCTGCTGCTGGTCGCGCCCCGCAAGGGGCGCGTGGGTTGAAATCCGTGACGGCGGCATCGACAACATGAAACGCCAGTTACAGTCGCGCCCCGCAAGGGGCGCGTGGGTTGAAATTCTTCAAAGTGCGTCACGGCAATATAGCCAAACGGTCGCGCCCCGCAAGGGGCGCGTGGGTTGAAATCACCCTCGTCAAATATCGTTACCATCTTATCCATTGTCGCGCCCCGCAAGGGGCGCGTGGGTTGAAATTCCGCGAAACGGTCGATACGATTGTCGATGGGCAGGTGTCGCGCCCCGCAAGGGGCGCGTGGGTTGAAATTAAATCTCCGTCGATCTACACCGTCGCGCCGATCTGCGTCGCGCCCCGCAAGGGGCGCGTGGGTTGAAATCCTCAAAAGCGTTCAAATCATCGTTGCGGGCGCGAGTCGCGCCCCGCAAGGGGCGCGTGGGTTGAAATATAGATGTCTCCGTCCTCGATTATGTACAACATGGTCGCGCCCCGCAAGGGGCGCGTGGGTTGAAATTCCATGCCGGGCAGCAGCATCGCCGCGCTGTTCCAGTCGCGCCCCGCAAGGGGCGCGTGGGTTGAAATTCAAGGCCATGATTGTTCAGACCCTCATAGAGCTCAGGTCGCGCCCCGCAAGGGGCGCGTGGGTTGAAATCACTTATCTTGAGCAGATTGCAAAGTCAGAAAAAGGTCGCGCCCCGCAAGGGGCGCGTGGATTGAAATATCGTCCGCTGCATCATGTCCAGCAGCACTTGCGGTCGCGCCCCGCAAGGGGCGCGTGGGTTGAAACGCTCCCGGATTCTCATTGCCGTATCCCTCCATAAAAAGGAAGTCTCTGCCAACCGGCAGAGACTTCCTTTCATTTTTCTATTTTACTGATCAAAGCTTGGGTTTACGTAGTAGACGTTTTTCTCGTCCAGGCGGTCCTTGGCGAGGCGCAGGCCTTCACCGAAGCGTACAAGATGGAAATAACAAGCCTTCAAATGCGCCATTCGATCTTGATGGAATCGCTGGTCGCATAGATGACACGGATGAGCTGATCTACCGTCTGTCGCTTATCGTCAAAGCTCAGTTCATCCCACATGGTCAGATGATTGCTGATCTCCGTGTAGTC
>QWCN01005398.1_pt1 | contig 12604 bp, 10 predicted proteins | sample 1972711 | NCBI WGS metagenome assembly QWCN01 (sample SAMN09866707, study PRJNA288562) | Human gut metagenome isolate term1_stool, whole genome shotgun sequencing... | isolation source: gut | host: Homo sapiens | place: USA: California | reverse complement strand
ATTCTCATGCGAATCAAACAAACACACCACACTTGTTTTTTCAGCACGTTATAGCGCGATTTGCACGCATCCGGCGTCCGCCCAGGGAAATGCTTGCAGAGTGTCTTCCAAACGATAGGCGTGGACTGCTCGCACAGCTTCAAAAGCAGCTGGTCCTCTTTCCGGGACCACGGCGTCTTCCGGTTGCTGGGACACAGCACATTCACCCAACGGTCGCGGCACTGGGACGAGTTGCGGGACATCATCCGCTTCGAAACCGTGCTCCAATTGTCCATCCCGAAAAACAGGAGAATGAGGAGCAGGCGGCAGTTCTCCAGCTGGCTCCAGCGCCCCTTCCTCCCCACCTGCTGGAGAGCCTGGTAGTAGCGCGAGCGGCACTGCATCCACGTCCGCTTCGGCACCATCAGCGCGACTTGCTTCCAGGACTTGGTTCCGTACTTGCTCACGCCCTCGATCACCTTCTCGTCCTCCTCCTCCGTCCACTTCTGGTTGTAGTCCTTCATGTCCATCGCGCGGACAAACCGCTCGAAGCACTGGTAGGGCGTCCTCCCGTTTCCCAGTTGAAGCGCCACCCGCACCCAGTGCCGTCCGCCGTTCTCCTTCGCGAGGGCCAGCAGCCGCACATCCTCATCGAGGCTCCACTCGGCGTTGTTGATGTAGCTGTCGCAACAGTTCAGCCAGTGGACAAAGCAGTCCGTGGTCGAGTGGTCCATGTCATGCGCGATCTGTTCCCAGGAAAACTGATTTAAAAGGGAGGGGATAAGCTGCTGGAGAGCCGCCCGCCGTTCCTCGTCGGTTTTCGCAGAGCGGTACGCTTTCACCCAGGCGGTGGAGCGCATGGAGGAGGATTGCACGTGGAGCAGCGACGAGCACTGACTCAGCACCAGCTCGTTGAGTTTCTTGTTGTGCGCTTCAGACCACCGCTGGGATTGCGCAACGCTCGTGACGGTCGAATGGGTGAGGGGCTTACCCTCGGACGAGAGGAACCGGGGGTAGTAGTGGCGCTTCCGCGTGAAGTAGAGGGCAGAGCCGGGAGGAGGGAAGGAAAGGAGCAACTGGCGGCTCTTCTCCCGACGGTCCGCCAAGTCGGCTTCCGGCGTTTCTTTAATGGACAGCACGTCCTGGAGAGGCGCAGATACAGGCTCGTTTTGACTCTTCGCTGAATCGCGGTCCAGCAGCATATCGATCACGCGGAGACGCTCGTAGAGTTGTATCTGGAATAGTTGGTTGAGTTCGAGTCTCCGTTTCTCCTTCTGAAGCGACTCCATCAATTCCAGCACTTTGCTGTTCCTTTGCACGTCCTCCTTTTCCGATCGCATGGGCAGTCCCGATTCGATCGGATGGAGCGCAAAGGGCGTGTCAGTCGATTGAAGCGAATCGAGCTGCAGCTGACTCTGTAGCTCACTCGACAGCCCCGAATCCTGTAGCGGGAAGTCGAATTCCATGGGAGAGAGAAGACGAGTCAATCACAAATACAAGCAACTTGACACGCGCCGCAGAGAAACGTCCCGGAAAGGGATAGCGGTGGGGAAGAAAGAATGGGGAAGGACGAACCGGATTGATCGGGGTTTTACCGTCCTCTTCACCAGCGGAATAACGATTTCAAAGGAAAACACGGCTTATCAATGAAGCTTCAATTGACCAAGAACTTTCTCAACCAGAACACACTCCTCGCCTGCTTGGCTTGCGCGGCTGTCACATCGACTCCCATTGAGCCCGAGTTCGTCGAGGACGGTAGCCTTCGCACTACTCACTTCTAATGCTCGTAGAGTGTCTTATTCTTTTCACTCCCGAGGGAGAGCTGAAGGACATCGTCGCCATTTGCAAGTATCTCGTGAAGGGAACGACGCTTGCCGACGACTGCACCTACCTGGAGAAGAGCAAGGTTGGGGTCCGTGGTGAGGGCTCACGTTTAGGACTTCGCGGCTGCCTGCAGAGAGCTGTTCAAGCTGTCCGCCTCCGGACTCAAGGATATTTCCGACTCCTGCACGGAGGAGCAGAAGGCTGTTTACGCCGCCATCCACAAGTGTCGGTGTTCCTTTCCCCTCTGACCCCTAGATCTGGATGAGATTTCCGCTGCGATCGCCGCTTCCGGGGAGTTCTTCCACGGTAAGCGCAAGCGCTGGGAATTAGGTGTAGGCAGCAAGCTGTCTCTCGACGACCTTCTCATCGTGAGCGCCATCTACCCCGCCATCGCCAAGAAGAGCGCCTACCCCTACCCCGCTTCCCTCAGCAAGAATTACCTGGCCTTCATGAAGTACGTGAAGAAGGTGTACGTTCCTCCAACCACGCTCTGATCGCATAGTGCGGGCATCGCTGTGCTCGAGGGTGAGGCTCCCAAGAACGCCCCCACCTACCTTGGTTCCAGCATTCTGGTCGCGCAGAAGGCGCTGCCCAAGCCCGCCGCGAAGGCTGCCCCCAAGGCGGAGAAGAAGGGAGAGAAGAAGCCCGCGGCCGCGGCGGCGACGGCGGCTGCGACAGTGGCGACTGAGAAGCGTCCGCGCGTGTACGAGAAGAAGGAGATCCTTCCGATCCCCGGACAGGAGAACATTCTGATCACCTCCGCGCTGCCCTACGTGAACAACGTGCCGCACCTGGGCAACCTGATCGGCTGCGTGCTGAGCGCCGACACGTTCGCGCGGTACTGTCGCCAGCGCGGGATCAACACGCTGTTCGTGTGCGGCACGGACGAGTACGGTACGGCGACGGAGACGCGCGCGCAGGCGGATCATATGACGCCGCGCGAGATCTGCAACAAGTTCCACGCGATCCACCGCCAGGTGTACGACTGGTTCGACGTGCACTTCGACTACTTCGGGCGCACCTCCACCAACGACCCGCACAAGGACCTCGACTGGCCGCAGGTGGGCGCGGCGCGGCGGCGTGAGGCGTAGACGCAGATCGCGCAGAGCATCTTCAAGCGCCTGGTGGAGGAGAACCAGCTGGTGGAGGAGGAGACGGAGCAGGTGTACTGCAACGAGTGCCAGCGCTTCCTGGCGGACCGCTTCATCGAGGGCACCTGCCCCGTGTGCGGCTACGAGAAGGCGGGCGGTGACCAGTGCGACAAGTGCGGCAATCTGTTCAACGCGACGGAGCTGAAGAACCCGGTGTGCAAGACGGGCGGTCCGTCGCACCACGTGGAGAACCGCCGGACGAAGCACCTGTTCCTGAACCTGCCGATTCTGGAGAAGCAGCTGCGCGATTGGGTGGACGAGGTGTCGGTGAAGAACGACTGGTCGTCGAACGCCATCAACATCACGAAAGCGTGGATCGAGAACGGACTCAAGCCGCGGTGCATCACGCGCGACCTGAAGTGGGGCACGCCCGTGCCGCTGAAGGGCTACGAGGACAAGGTGTTCTACGTGTGGTTCGACGCGCCGATCGGGTACATCTCGATCACGGCGAACTACACGAAGGAGTGGCGGCAGTGGTGGAACCACCCCGAGAACGTGAAGCTGGTGCAGTTCATGGGCAAGGACAACATTCCGTTCCACACGGTGATCTTCCCGTGCACACTGATGGGCACGCACGACCCGTGGACGATGATGAGCCAGGTCTCCTGCACGGAGTACCTGAACTACGAGGACGGCAAGTTCAGCAAGAGCAAGAACACGGGCGTGTTCGGCGACCAGGCGAAGGACACGGGCATCCCCAGCGAGGTGTGGCGCTTCTACCTGCTGTCCAACCGCCCCGAGCAGAGCGACTCCGCCTTCTACTGGGACGACCTCGCGGACAAGAACAACAACGAGCTGCTGAAGAACCTGGGCAACTTCGTCAACCGCTGTCTCGCCTTCGTGTACAACCGCATGGACGCCACTGTGCCCGCCTGCGGCGAGAAGACGGAGCGCGAGACCAAGCTCATCGAGGAGGTGAACGCCGTGCTGAAGAAGTGGGCGTGGCGTGCGGGCATGACGGCGTAGGTACAACGAGGCGATGTACGGCACGCACCTGAAGGCGGGTCTGAAGTACGCCATGGAGATCTCCCACCTGGGCAATCAGTACCTGCAGGATGCCGAGCCGTGGGCCGTGCTCAAGACGAATCCTGCGCTGTGCGGCACGATCTGCTACGTCGCTGTGAATCTGGTGTACCTGATCAGCAACATCTTCGAGCCGTTCATGCCCGGCTTCTCCGACAAGGTCTGCTACCAGCTGAACATGGATCACGGCATGATTCCCACCACCTTCGAGGAGCTGGTGCCCGCTGGCCACAAGATCAACCAGATTCTTCCCATTTTCAAGAGAATCGAGCCGGAGCAGGTGAAGGAACTGCGCGAGAAGTTCCGCGGACACAACTAAGGAAGCGGTTGCTATTCCCTTTTGGGAGTCGTGTGTGGTTTATTGCCGAGTTGGCCTGTTTGTTTGACGCCTTCTCCCTCGCGATGTTGGGCATGTCGCTTACCGAGGTTCTATTTCCACCAAATCGACTGCAAATACTTGGTTTGCTTAAAATGGCTTGCATGGGACCTCCACTAGCGAGAACAAACACGAGTCGGACAGAATCTTCCCCCTCCATCTGATTGGCTGAACCACGCGTGCACTGTTTTTCAGAATCTCCCTCTGAATCTTCTCCCTGTTCACGATGTTTTGCTCATTATTTCTTATTTCCTCTTAAAGAAGATGATCAGCTATACCTGGATCCCCTACTTCACCGGAGTCGTCGCCTTCATCATGGCCTACGGTATTGGTGCGAATGATGTCGCCAACGCCTTTGCTACCTCTGTCGGTGCCAAGGCCATCACTCTGCCCGTCGCTTTATGCATTGCCTCCGTGATGGAGTTCTCTGGAGCCTTCCTGATGGGATCCCACGTCACTCAGACTGTCGCCAAGGGCATTATTTCCTCTACCCTGTTCACCGATGATCCTGAGGATCTGATGGTCGCCGAAATGTGTGCTCTGATGTCTGCCGCTGTTTGGCTGATTGTCGCCACCATGATGGGCCTGCCCGTTTCCACCACCCACAGCATCATCGGTGCTCTGGTCGGTTGCGGTCTCGTCGCTCGCGGTCCTGGCGCCATCAAGTGGAGCAAGGTCTGGGAGATCGTCATTTCCTGGTTCACGTCCCCCGTCTTCTCCGGCATCATCACCTACCTCCTGTTCCTGTTCGTCCGTAACGTCATTCTGCGTGCCAAGAACTCGTTCGAGCGCGCCCTGAACTTCTTCCCCATCCTGGTCGCTTTCACCTTCGCCGTGAACATCTTCTTCATCATCTACAAGGGTTCTCCTCAGCTGAAGCTCGACAAGACCCCGCTGTGGCTCGGCCTCATTATCTCCATCATTGCCGGTATCATCATGGTAGCAGCAGCGGTAGGGCTGGCGTTCGGCGGACTGTTCTGGTATCAGAAAGAACAAAAGGCACAGAAAGCCGCACCGGATTCGTCAGACTATGCCGACGTACTCAGCAGTTATTATACTGCGGTGCTCTCCGCAGACGGACAGACCCTGACCCAGCTGATGGCACCGCCGGAGTACTGGACGTATTACATGAAAACCTACAGCAAGTCTGAGGACGACGTTGTGGAGAGTTTCACAGAGGGCTGCAACAACACGGTACAGGAATGGAAGGAAACCTACGGCGACGATGTCAAGGTGACTTATCAGATTCAGGGCATGTCCTCACAGGGCGATGCCGGCGTGTCCGAGTGGAATACCGACATGGAGAAAATGCTGGGCAATGAGGGTGCCGATATTTCCGACGCGGTAACGCTGGAAGTCAAGCGGAACTTCTCCGGCAGCAATGACTCCGGCACAGATGTGGTCTATCCCACACTGGGCAAGATCGGGGAGAAGTGGTACATCATTTCTGAAGATGATGAAACGCTCCGCGGCGAAGACAGCAATTCTTAGCGGCGGCGAGTCGCCGCTGACCTTACCCCCCCAATTTCAAGTGTAAAAAGGGTAGTGTTACGGCGGCGGCGAGTCGCCGCTGACCTTACCCCCCAATTTCAAGTGTAAAAAGGGCAGTGTTACGGCGACGGCGAGTCGCCGCTGACCCTACGCCCCAATTTCAACTGTGAAAAGGGTAGTGTTACGGCGGACAAGCCGCCTGTATGCCCCTCCGGGGGAGTTTTGTTGGTGAGAATCTCTTGTGTAATCTTCGGGTGATACTTGAATCTTACAGTACAAGTGGAATGCGAGTTCTTTTCTTTTTTTGCTTCTTTTTTTCTTTTCAGTAAAGAAAAAAAGAAGCGTAACTCCTTGTGAAATCGGCTGGCTGCTGTGGCGGAGAACCCCTCCACCAGCTTCGCTGGTTCCTCTCCCGAGGCTTTATGCACAAACTTGCAAACGCCGTACAAAATAAGGTTGACCGCTTACATAAGAAAAACGCTTGAATACCAACATTCCCGATACAGGCAAGGGCAACAACCGGCGTTGGCAAGCCCCAGGCGGACAGCGAGTGCAACGAGCGAACTTCGCCGGACGGTTTTGACATGGCAGCCCCAGAAGCTGCACTTCGCGGGAGAACCCCTCCACCAGCTTCGCTGGTCCCCCTCAGCACAAGGCACGCCCTACGGGTGCCCTTTCAGGGGAGGCTTATTTAGCCCCCCTTACACAAACAACAATCCAAAAAAGCCACTCCTTACACAGGAGTGGCTTTTTTACGTGTGTTCACTGGCTGGACTTCGCACCATTACTTCCGGTGGAACAGTCCCTTTTTCTCGTAGGGCTCGCTCTCGTGGGACAGCAGAGTGTACCCAATGCCCCTGATCTCCTTATCCAGCATAGAAATATCCAACGGTTCTTCACTGATGACAACGGTTTCTCCGTTTTTCGCAGAAGATGTCACCTTTTTCACGCTGCAGTTCTGGCGAACCAGATCGTTCATGTGTGCCTCACACATACTGCACATCATACCGTCAATTTTCAATGTTGTCTTTACCATGATCGATACCGCCTTTCTTCTTTTCTCAGGGCAGCTCCTGAACGGTCTGCCATTGTCTATTATATACCCTGTAGGGGTATTTGTCAATAGCTTGTACCGGAAAAATTTTCGGCGGCAAAACATTGTCCGGATATGCCGCAAAAACTGCACAATCCTGCTTTTCAAAAAAACATGTTGATTTTTGTACGATTTTGATAGTGCGGATATTGCCATGCACAAAATGATATGTGCAATATTCTCCCGATTTGCACAATATGTTATAAAAATAAGCAGAATTTGTGGTTGCATCTTCTGAGAAATCGTGCTATAATAAATGCAATGCAATTGTACATGATTCGAATTTTCCTTGTTTTTTCCCATGTTCTCCGGAAAAGATCCGGAAAATTCGCTGAACGCAAAGGAGAACACTATGAAAATTGGAGTAATCGGACACAATTATACCCACGGTGCAGATTTTGTGATGAATTATCCGAAGGGACCGGGCTGTTATCTGTTTCTTTTGGTAAAATCCCCTGCACGATTTTTGTTGAACGGGAAAAAGTTGCGTTTGGAAAAGAATACGATTCTCTTTTTCACCCCGCACACCGCCTGCCGCTATGCTGCGGAAAACGGCACCTATACAGACGACTGGTTCTACTGCAACATGACACCGGAGGAAGAACTCACCCTGCGAAACGAGGGCATGCCCTTTGACACGCCGATGCAGACGCAGAACGCGGCAGAGCTGTCAGAACTGATCCGGAAAATGGCATACGAACACTATTCCGTGGAACTGATGCACAGCGAGATCGAACAACAGTATGCCAACATTCTGTTCATGAAGATCCGGCGGGAATACAACGCCGGCGATCATCACAGCACACTCCAGCTGCGGGACAACAACCAGCAGCTGACATATCTGCGAATGCGGATCTACCAGACACCGGAGCAGTTCGGCACGGTGGACTCCATGCTGAATTTTGTCAGCATGAGCCGTTCCGGCTTGCAGCACCTTTATAAAAAGACCTTCGGGGTCACAGTGATGACTGATGTCACCTGTGCAAAGATGCAGCGTGCCAAGGAACTGCTGTCCTCCACAGGGCTGACGGTGGGCGAGATCGCGGAGCAGTGCGGCTATGGGTGCACCTACAGCTTTTTACGCCAGTTCAAGAAGAACTGCGGCAGCACACCCTCGGACTTCCGCAAGCAGGGGCGTGTACAGGTGCGTATGGCGACTTCTGCATAAGATTTTTTATGTTACTACGACATTTTCAGCGTGCATCTTTCTTCTCCAGAAAGATATGCGTTTCTCAAAATGTATTTCACAGTTTGAATCCCTGTGAGGTACACACATTCTGCAAAAAGCGGACGTTCTTCCAACTGGAAAAATGTCCGCTTTTTGTATTTGCAGAACAGCCCCGCCTTGTGGAAAAGCAGCCTCACCAGCATGATTTCCACTGCCTGTTTTTCCACAGAAGCCGTTTCCACGTTTTCCACGTGTTTCAACAATTGCACTTTTCCACAAAAGAGAAAACCGGTTGAAAACATCGCAGTTTCAACCGGTTTTCCGATTTTCAATTCTATTTTTGTTTTCCACACACGCAATTTTTGCTGTGGAAAACTAGGGAAACACTGAATAAAGCCGTCAGGCGTGCTTTCCCCTAGGTGAAATATGCTCTTAGTCCTGCGGACGAATGCAGTCAGTGAACATGTACCGCTGCAGGGGTTCCGGAATGCGGACAGAACCGTCCTCGTTGAGGTTGTTTTCCAAGAATGCAATCAGCATGCGGGGCGGAGCAACAACGGTGTTATTCAGAGTGTGAGCAAAGTACTTGTTGCCGTCCTTGCCCTTGATGCGGATTCCCAGCCGTCTTGCCTGTGCGTCGCCCAGATTGGAGCAGCTGCCCACTTCGAAGTACTTCTTCTGACGGGGCGACCATGCTTCTACGTCCAGGCTCTTGACTTTCAGGTCAGCCAGATCGCCGGAGCAGCACTCCAGTGTCCGAACCGGAATGTCCAGACTGCGGAAGAACTCTACGGTATAGCCGTACATCTTATGGAACCAGTCCATGCTTTCCTCCGGCTTGCAGACAACGATCATTTCCTGCTTTTCGAACTGGTGGATACGGTACACGCCGCGTTCCTCGATGCCGTGTGCACCCACTTCCTTCCGGAAGCACGGAGAATAGCTGGTCAGAGTCTGGGGCAGCTTTTCTTCCGGCAGAATGGTATCGATAAACTTACCGATCATGGAGTGTTCGCTGGTACCGATCAGGTAGAGGTCTTCGCCCTCGATCTTGTACATCATGCCTTCCATTTCGGCAAAGGACATTACGCCGGTCACCACGTTGCTGCGGATCATGAACGGCGGAATGTAGTAGGTAAAGCCCTTGTTAATCATAAAGTCGCGGGCATATGCCAGAATAGAGGAGTGCAGCCGTGCAATATCGCCGCACAGATAATAAAAGCCGTTACCGCTGGTGTCACGGGCTGCGTCAATGTCGATGCCGTGGAGTTTTTCCATAATGTCCACGTGATACGGCACTTCGAAATCCGGCACAACCGGCTCGCCGAAACGCTCTACTTCCACGTTTTCGGAATCGTCCTTACCGATCGGCACGGAGTCGTCAATGAAGTTCGGGATCACCAGCATGATCTCGCGGATACGGGCAGACAGTTCTGTTTCTGCCTTTTCCAGTTCTTCCAGCTTGGTGCCGATCGCACCTACCTCTGCCTTGACAGCTTCGGCTTCTTCCTTTTTGCCCTGTCCCATGAGGGCACCGATCTTCTTGCTGATAGACTTCCGCTGGCTGCGGAGCTCGTCGCCCTGTACCTTTGCTTCGCGGAATTTCTGATCCAGTTCCACAACTTCATCTACCAGCGGCAGCTTTTCGTCCTGAAACTTCTTGCGGATGTTTTCCTTGACTTTTTCCGGATCGTTCCGGATCCATTTCATATCGATCATGATTTTTTCCTTCCTTTATGTATGTGGGATGCCCACAAGATTACAGTATGTGTAGAGGCGAACAATGTTTCACGTGAAACACCCTTGCCGCCTTACTCTTTTGTCAGCTTCTGTGCCAGTGCAGACAGATCGTCTTTATCGTAGAATTCCAGATTCAGTGTGCCCTTGTTTTTGCCGGCAGTCACTGTGACACGCCGTCCCAGACGGCTTTCCAGACTGATCTCGATCTCCTTATAGAAGCTGTCCTTATGGCTGAACTTCGTCCGTTTTTCCGGCTTTTCGCTGTCGGCAGCGATCTTTTCCACGGCACGGACAGTCAGCTTTCCGTCTGCCGCCTTTGCCGCCGTTTCAGAGAGCAGCTTTTCGTCAGAGATGCCCAGCAGTGCACGGGCATGTCCGGCACTCAGTCCGCCGTCCTCCACCAGTGTTTTCACATCTTCCGGCAGCTTCAGCAGCCGCAGGGAATTCGCCACAGCACTGCGGGATTTTCCCACACGCTTCGCCACTTCCTCCTGCGTCAGGTGAAACATGTCCATCAGCTGTGCATAGGCGTTGGCTTCTTCCAGTGGGTTCAAGTCCTCCCGCTGAAGATTCTCAATCAGAGCCACCGCCATGGTTTCCTCGTCAGTCAGTTCCCGAATCACCACCGGCACTTCGTCCATGCCCAGCATTCTCGCTGCACGCCAGCGGCGTTCGCCAGCGACGATCTGATAATTCAGCCCCAGCGGACGCACCAGAATGGGCTGGATCATGCCGTACTGCTGAATAGAATCCGCCAGCGTCTGAATAGCTTCATCGCTGAACTGTTTGCGGGGCTGGTCCCGATTGGGTTCCAGTTCCGAAACACGGAGCGTCTTTTTCACCTGCACCTCGGTGGCATTTTCATCATAGAGAAAATCCAGACCGCTGCCCAGTCCGCCGATTGTCATTGGTCACCACTCTCCCTTTTCTTGCCGAACGACAACAGCCGCCGTTTTTTCTCCGGCGGTTTTTCTCCCAGCAATTCCAGCCCCAGCAGCATATACGCCTCTGCCCCCTTGGAAAACCGGTCGTAATACATCACCGGTTTGCCATGGCTGGGGGCTTCCGAAAGCCGCACGTTGCGGGGAATTTTCGTCTGAAAGACCTTGTTCGGGAAATACTTTTTGACTTCTTCTTCCACCTGTCGGGACACGTTGAGCCGCTGGTCAAACATCACGAACAGAATGCCGCCGATGTCCAGATTGGGGTTATAGTTGCTGCGTACCACCTTAATGGTGTTGGTCAGCTGGGACAGACCTTCCAGTGCGTAGAACTCTGCCAGCATGGGAATAATCAGCTGATCTGCCGCCACCAGTCCGTTGACGGTGAGCAGCCCCAGTGCCGGCGGGCAGTCGATCAGGATATAGTCATAGTCCAGCTTACAGGTCAGAATTTGCATTTTCAGCCGGTTCATGCGATTGTCCATGACGGACAGTTCCAGTTCCGCACCGGCAAGGGTGTTCTTCGCCGGCAGCAGGCTGACGTTTTCAAACGCCGTGCGGACAATGGCTTCCTGTATGCTGCACTTCCCCACCAGCACCTCATATGAGGAAACCGGCAGCTGTTTTTTCTTGATGCCAAGACCGGTGGTAGTGTTGCCCTGCGGGTCGATGTCCACGCAGAGTACACGCTTGCCGCGGGAACCCAGATATGCCCCCAGATTCACCACGGTGGTGGATTTTCCCACGCCGCCTTTCTGGTTGGCAACTGCATACACAATACTCACGCGGGTTCTCCTTTCCTGCGGTGTGTTGAAAACGAGTTGTCCCAGCACACCGAATTTGATTGAAAGTATGTTTGACACATACCAATACTATTTTATTATAGCACGATTTTTTCGCCTTGTAAAGCGTTTTCCGGAATTTTTCCGTGCAGAATGTTTCACGTGAAACATTCCCCGTCAAAAAAAATATCGCAAACCCTGACAGGTTCCCCCTGCGAATGCAGTTGGGTTTATGGGAAATGGTGTCGGCTGGTCGGGGTATTTCCGAAAGCGGCGGTGAAAATGCCCGAATCAGGCGGAATTTTTCAGTAGCAATCATTTCCCGAATCTGTTACAATGGGGATATGGAAGCGATGCGAATCCGTCAGGCGGGCGTTATGCAGCGTTTTTCAGACAGACAAGCCGCACCGGCGGCAAAGAAAGGAAGTACAGCAGTTATGGCAGGATTTTTGACATTTACCAAAGAAAAGCCCATCAATCGGGTCGTGGAGGTGGACATCAGCGACATTCGCCCGAACCCGCACCAGCCGCGGAGTGAATTTGACATTGCGGACATTCAGTCGCTGGCGGACAGCATTCTCCAGAACGGGATCCTACAACCCCTCACCGTCCGCCGCGGGGAGAACCGCTATGAACTCATTGCAGGAGAGCGGCGGCTGCGGGCGGCAAAGCTGGCGGGGCTGCGGGCAGTACCGTGCATCATTCTGGACATCAGTTCCCGCAACTCCGCCATTATGGCACTGGTGGAGAACATTCAGCGGCAGGATCTGTCATTTTTTGACGAGGCGAGTGCCATTGAAAAGTTGATTACATATTACGGCATGACGCAGGAGGACGCGGCGGCGAAGCTGGGCAAGGCACAGAGCACCATTGCCAACAAGCTGCGGTTATTGCGGCTGACGGCGGACGAACGGGAAGTCATTATGAAGTACAATCTGACGGAACGGCATGCCCGTGCACTGCTGCGGCTGGCGGCTCCGGCGGAACGGCTGGCGGTGCTGGAACGGGTGGTAAAGCAGAATCTGAACGTAGAGAA
>QWCN01005395.1_pt1 | contig 12609 bp, 17 predicted proteins | sample 1972711 | NCBI WGS metagenome assembly QWCN01 (sample SAMN09866707, study PRJNA288562) | Human gut metagenome isolate term1_stool, whole genome shotgun sequencing... | isolation source: gut | host: Homo sapiens | place: USA: California | reverse complement strand
TGTAAAAACTCTGAGGTTTGCGTTCCCATGGAGTCTATCACCACCATCCCAAAGGAAAAACTAACTATCTACAGTCGTTGGATGGGGAATTCGTCTGATTCCGTAGTTAAGTCGGGAGAGGAATCGATCATTGCGTTCCGCGTGTTTAACAAGTCGGACAACACGGTGGGACTCCAGCTATGCCTTGCCTAATCGTGTAGCTCGCGTGCATGGTGAACTCCAACAACAAGGAGCTCTACGTCGTGAAGCCCACTCGCTTCGTCCTTGCCCCCGGGAAGGACAAGCTGGTGAGTCGTAATCGCGTTCTCGCCGTGCAGTGATTGTGTAGTGCGCTGCGACAAGAACACTGTGGACGACCTGCTGGAGGCGGACCTCCCGACGAAGCAAGGTGTTTGTAACTCGAATGACGCTGTAGGAACCGTCTTCAGATTGTGGCGTACAAGCTGAACAAGACCATCGAGAACTCGCTCGCGAAGGAGAGCGACAAGCCGGAGAAGGACGCTCTGAAGGACCAGGTGGGTGGCGACTCTCTTACCTGAATGCGTAGTGGCCCGCCATCCAGGCCTGCCCTAGCACCACCAAGTACCTGAACGTGCGCTTTACCAATATCCTTTGCCTCCCGTCGTTGGCCCTCTTCACGATCAGCGAATCCCGCTGATGTGACCTATTCGACCTGTGTGTCTCCCGGTGGTGAGGAGGAAGACTGCATTAGCAGCGTAGCAGCCGTTCCGAGTGATCATGCGTAGTGTGTGTCTCACGTGTCCTTCACTCATCGCTCTCTGATTGCGTGCATTGTCGTTGCTGGAATGGCCATGCTGATCAGCTATATCTACAAGTCCTGGAATTAGCGCTTGTTTGTTGGAAGAAACGCGGAGATAGCTAGTTCCTCTTGACGTGGTAGCTGTTGCTCCTCCCGCGAGAAGATCGCACTACCTGGTACAGCTGATGCCAGATCACCCCAATAATCAATAGTACACAAATGACGCTACGCATCACGCCACTCCCCCACACCCACAGCACCACATGCGACAGCCCCTCCTCCACGGACCGGTCGTCCGCCCCCGCGCCCACAGCGGTCAGCGTCTCCTCCTCCACCTTACGCACCAGCATCACCTTCGCCTCCTCCCACTTGGTCGCGTTCATCGGCGTCTTCTTCAGGTTCATCGCCTGCCGCAAGCAGTCGCGCACCGTGGACTCGGTCCAGAAGCCCTCGGGGAACAGCACGCACCGCTGCTCGCGCTGCAGCAGGCGCGTGGCGACGCGATTGCGCCGCGAGGGCACGCAGAGCAGCGGGATGCGTGAGAAGAGCGCGGCCTCGACGAGGAGCGCGTCGCAGTAGGAGACCACTGCGGTGATGGAGTAGGTGGCCATCAGGTGGAACGGCGAGACGCGCGTGCTGTCGATGACCATCACGTTCTTGCGGGCGACGCCGCGGGGATTCAGCGTGCCCAGGATGATGACGCTGATGGAAGGGTCCTGCAGCCCGCCCACGATGGTCTTGATCTGCCACAGGTCGAAGCCCGCGTTGTCGCCCACGTACAGCAGCACGCGCGTGGTGATCTGCGGCGCGTGCAGGAAGGAGAGGATCTGCCCCGTGAGCGACAGGTCCGCCGCGCCCGTGTGGGCGACAGGCCCCAGCGCCGTCCAGAGCGGGGGCAGGGCGGGCAGCGGGGAGGCGAAGAGCGAGGCGACGCCGTTGAAGAAGAGGAGGGGTGCGGAGTAGAGGAAGGGCGGCTGCGGCGGCAGGTGGAGCGAGGCGAGGAAGGTGTTGGTGAAGGCCACCATGTCGTCCACTATGATGCTCATCTCCGTGTAGTGAAGACTGTCCGACAGGTCGCCTGCGGGTGAGGGACGGGAGAGGGCGTACGCATGGGGAAAAAGTCGGACATGGACTCGGGGGAGAAGAGGAGGAGCGGCGTGCTGTGCGCATGGGCCGCGATCTGGATGCCGGGGAGGAAGAGGTCGCACAAGACGAGAGATGGGTTGTGTCTGCGCGTTAAAGAAGAGAGCGATTGCCACTTTCGGAGATAGGCGTCCATAGTCCGGTAAAGAGGATTGAGACTCTCCTTTCCAATCTGTTTGTGATTCCAGTTCAGCGCCCGTACGCGAAAGAGGTGGTTGGAATAGTAGTCACGACTACTCGTAGCGTGATAGGAAGTCCGGATCAGAGTACTCAACTCCTCACCGCCGATAGGGAACTCTCCCATGTTGAACGTCTAGGGTGAGAAGCAGGAAGCGCAATCTACCTTCAGGTTCAAGCGATCGTTCTTCTCGGAGATTGGAATGGGTTTGAATATTCCAACCGTGATCTCGTACTTCGACTGCATCGCTTCTGCAATGTACATCATTGCATCTACCGCCCTTATCAATCTCAGTGAGGACTACCAAAATGAAACGGAAAAGGCAATGCAATCATAAACAACGACTTCTTTCTCCCTTCCGAATTATCAGAGCTCTTGTCTCGCGTGGCAGGACCGACATCACTCCCCTCCACCCTGCCGCAAAGAGAGGCTACAAAAAGCAGAAACTGGATTAACAGGAATCGTGTTAATCCGTATTGCATTCGGTGCGAACGATGGTATGCGATGCGCTCATCCTTCCTTCAGCCCGTATCCATCCTCTCTGTGAATCACTCCGAATGTGGGTGAAGGCTGTGATCACGATGCAGATAATGGCTTCCTACACGGGACGAAGAATCGATTGTTGGGTGGTGGGAGAAGAGGTCAAGCGAGATTCCCAACTGAGCATCTACAAGGGTGAGCGTCTCGCGCTGGCTTCAACCTAGTATACAATGAAAAGAACAGCGAGGAAAAGTACCTCATGGCGATTTACCAGGATTTGCTGGCGAATCCGAACGAACTGGACGAGGATGACGATTCCTGCCTCCTCCCCGTCAATCTGAATTGCAGACCCATCTACACGTACTACGATAGTCACTGTCGCCGAAACCCTGCTGACTCACCCGTAGGCTTTCCCGTGATTCCCCCGAGTAATTCCTGCGGCTCCTACAACGGAAACGAATACTTTGTGTTCGAAAAGGTGTCGCGAAGCCTGAGCTCCATCGTTTCGGACCCCTCTCTAGATGTCAGCGATAACGACCTGGTGGTGACGGCGTACCAGATTCTCGAAATCCTGCGCATCCTGTTCGACGCCCAGAAAGTGCTGAAGAACCTCCACGTGAACGACTTCTTCTTCCGCCGCACAACCAAGGGTTATCGCACCGTCCTCCTCAACCAGGACTTTGTCACCAAGTCGTGGCCCTTGTATCTCCTCACTTCCAGAGAGTGCTTCTTCATCGAGGATCCCACCTTCACCTCCGTCTCTGTCATGAGCGGAAATGGTATTTCCGCGTCTTTCCCTCACCTCCAGAGCCCACGCCCACGGACAACCTCCAATCGCTCGCCTACATTCTCATCTTCCTCTCGCAGGGCACGCTGCCCTGGCTCGGCCGCACCGACGCGGAGATCAAGGCGATGAAGGAGAACCCCGCGCTGATGCAGTGCTCGCCGTTCGAGGGCAGCTGCACCCCCTTTCTCTCACGCCTAGACGTCGTGCCCTTGCTGCTTTCCTCTGCGGACCCACGGACGGTGCTGGACCAGTGTCTGCAGCTGCTGCGCGAGCGCATGACCTCCCACACCGTCACCTTCGGCGTGAGCCCAGCTTCTCTCCCTCACTTCTAGCGCAACGTCGATTCCTTCACCAAGAAGAGCACTCGTCCCGCGGTGATCTCATCTCTAGAGCGCATCCAGCCTCAGGCCCCCGCTCCGCCTCAGACGCCCGTGAAGCCCGCGCCCGTGTCGACGCCCGCGCCCGTGTCGCCGAACCGCGTGGTGGTGGTGGCGGGCCAGCGCTACGAGGTGAAGGTGGTGAACGGCAAGCGACTCATGGAGCCCATCGGCAGCCCCGTGCCGCCCGTCCGCAGCGCGCGCAAGAAGCTTCACCCCGCGGGAATCGTCATCAATCCACAGGGAGTTCCGGAGGACTCTGTCCCAGAAGCAACGCCTGTTGTGGTCCCTGAGGCGTTGCCTGTGGAGCCAGTCGTAACAGCGCCTGCCACAACTGCTGTGGCAACTGCCGTGACGGTGTCCGCTGAGGTTCCTGCAGTGCCTATTTCAACGCCTATTGCAGCACTTGCACCGCCTGTTGCACCGCAGGTGAGAACATTAGCGGCAGAGCATCCTCTCCTGCCGGTGAGAGAGGGGCGAGGAGGTGAGGCGTAGAAGGTGCGGCGAGAGAAGAGAGGGCGAACACTGTCGGAGGCCGGCTCGAAGAGACGGAAGACGCAGCGCATCGAGAGCCGCTCCATGTGAGCAAGCGTGGCAGGGCTGAGGCGTAGTGTGACCCGAGCGAACCGCTTCTTCACCTCCTCCCTGTTTTCCAGTTTCCTGTTTACCGCTGCCGTTCTCGCCATTGAGAGCATGCACTGTCGTGTTTGTTAACAAACAGTCCACACAAGCACAGAGTAAGAGGGGACGGGACCAAAGTCAAGGGAGAAGGGGTTCACATACTCCAATTTGATGTTCTGGTTCTTAAAGCCCTTTTCAAGGCACTCAAACACGGACTGCGACAGCAGCTTCAGTTCCTCGTTGTCGCAGTCCGTCTGCAGGGTCATGCCGCGGATCGACGCCACCAAGTCCTTGTCTTGCAGCAGCTCGTTGCACGATACCTCTACGGGTGAGACCACCACCACTCGCGCACCGAAGGAGCAGATCTGGTAGACGACGCGGAGCAGGGAGAGCCGCACGGCGCCGGACATGGTGTTGGTGATGCGCGAGGAGATGGCGTCCAGCAGGCCGCTCTCCAGCAGCAGGCGCACGCTGCTCTCGTCGCGCAGGTAGGAGCACAGCAGCTGCGTCGTGTTCGGCAGCCCCACCTCCGTGCTCACCGACTGCGTGAACGCGCGCACCACCGCCGTGGGCGCGAACCGGTTGAAGCGCTCCAGCATGGCCTCTACGCGTCAGCGCCGCGCGCCGCGCCCACCATCGTTCTGGTACTCCTCGTAGAGCGCGGCGAGGTCGCTCTGCGTGGTACTGTAGCGCGCGCCCTTGCTGACCTCGTCGAAGAGCACGCGGACCACCTGCTGGCGCAGCGCGTCGGAGGCGGTGCAGCGCAGGCAGGAGGTCAGCACGGAGATGGCCGTCTCCACGGAGTGCTCGTCTTCGTTCAGCAGCTCCACGTTGCGCAGGATGGCCACCACGGTGCTCTCGCGCTGCACCACGGCGTGCGCGTTGAAGAGCTCGCAGAGCATCGTGAGCACGCCCAGCACCATGTCGCTGCTCTTCACGGGCGTCGGGTCGTCCTCCAGGAAGAGCTGCACCACCGCGTCGATCGACAGGTGCGCCAGCTGCGCCTCCTTCTCTACGCGTCACTGCGCCCGGCCACACGCACTCGGCAGCACGGCCAGGAAAGCCGTCAGGAAGGGCACGAAGGTCAGCTCGCGGCGATGCGCCTGGAACAGGCGCGTGAGCAGCTCGATGCCGCCGCGGTCGATGAAGGCCTCCTTGTACTCCTCCACGTGGCCCAGCAGCGCGATCAGGTCGCAGGCGCGCAGCACGTCCGCGGACTCCTCGCTCAGCTGCGCGAAGGCCTCGAAGCAGACATCCATGAAGGGCCGCGGAATGGCCACCGCGTCGGGGACGGGGCCGGCGGGCGCGCACACCACGAGAGGCCGTTCTAGGCGTGAGGCGGCGGAGAGAGAGCGACGAGTGACCACGCGGCAGGCGATGTCGGCCTTGAGGAGCCAGAGCAGCGACCCCGACACCAGCGCGCTGTTCGCCACGAAAAACTCGCGCACGCAGTCGCAGTGGAGGCTGCTGCAGCGTGAGGCGACGGCGAAGGTGAAGGAGGTGAGCAGTCCGAACAGCTCCGCCTCCTGCGACGTCTGCGCGGGCTGTGAGACCTCGACGGGGCTGGCGGGGCTTGCAGGGCTTGCAGGGCTTGCAGAGCTTGCAGGGCTTGCAGAGCTAACGTCACTCGACTCAGTGGAGGCTTCGACAGAACTGACAGAACTGGCAGAATCAGAAGAGGGATTGGCGTGCTTGGTGAGGGCCATGTAGGCGCACAGGAGGCGGGCGAGCAGTGGGGAGGCGGCGAGTGCGGGCAGCTGGGCGTCGGTGACGGTGACGAGCGCGACGAAGCGCACCAGGGCGTCGAAGCAGGCGAGGCTGCCGACGACGGCGGGCGCGTCGAGGCAGGCGAGCAGCAGGTCGAGCAGTTCCTGCGAGAGCGTGACGTGCTCGGGCGCCTTCTCGGCGAAGTAGCCCAGGACGAGGAAGGCGAGGCGCGCGATCTCGGCGTCGGCGGGGAAGGTCTGCAGGATCTCCATCATGGTGACGTCGCAACCGTACTGGACGAGGTCGCCCACGGCGACGCTGCTGTCGCAGAGCGTCTTGAGCTGCTTCAGACTGATCAGCACGTCCATGGGCGCGTGCTCGCCGCACTTCACCAGCGTGTGCATGATCTGCAGCAGCGGCGAGTCCACCAGGTGCGACAGGTCGTTCGGCCCGCTCTGCACCGGCGGCTGCACGCTGCGCGGCGACACGGCGTGCTGCCGCCGCGCGATCGCCAGGTTCTGCAGCAGCAGGTCGCGCTTGATGGCAATGTCGTGGTCGGGCGCGATCGCCGGACTCAGGCCCTGCAGCGCCGCCTCCACGCCGCAGCGCTGCAGCTCCTCGCAGCCCTCCTGCGTGGTGGAGCACTGGTACAGCACCCACACGCACTCCGTCGTCACCTGGTCGTCTGCCGTCTGGTCTGCCGTCTGGCCTGCCGTCTGGTCTGCCGTCTGGCTCACAGCACCCGCGGTCTGATTCACAGTCTGATTCGCAGTGGCAGGAGCAGCAAGCGAACGGAGGGTGGCGACGAGCGTGGAGACGGCCTGGGCGGCGAGGAGCGTCTTGACGCAGTCGATGGAGAGGCAGGCGAGTGCGCGCAGCGTCTGGAAGCAGGCGAGGAGATCGGCGGGACTGCGCGCGCGGTTGACGGCGAGGACGCGGAGCAGCGCGGGGATGAGCCCGGTGGCGATGACGTCGCGGGCAATGTCGTACTGCGAGGCGAGCGAGGCGAGGAACTCGGCGCCGGCGGTGACGACCTCGAGCGAGGTGTTGTTGTCCTCGAGCACGTGGCAGAGGTAGGTGAGGCCCTGCTTCTTGGCGAAGTGCTCGGCCATGGACGCAGAGAGACAGACCACGGCGTGCAGCGCCTGGAGCGAGAGCGCGATGAAGGAGGGGTCGCTCATGAAGGAGGAGGACAGGAAGTGCAGCAGCAGGCTGACCACATCGAAGCGGCAGGCCATCGCGTCGAGCGCCGGCTCCTCCGCCAGCAGGATCAGGATGTCGCAGACGTTGAACAGGAAGGAGGCGTGGTTGCTGTGGTACTTCACCGCCTCCAGCACGCTCTCCAGCAGCCCGCACTGGATGCACTGCACGCGGAAGGCGCGCGACTCGCCGCAGACCAGCTTGATCAGGTTGCAGAGGTGGTCGCACACGTCGCCCGTCGTCATGTTCTTCTTCATCACCGCGTGCAGCACCGCGCACGAGTCCGCCAGGTAGTGCGCCGCCTCCGCCGCCGTGTAGCGCTCCAGCACCATCAGCGTCGGCACCACCACGCTGCTCATCTCCGCCTGCTCGCGCAGCACGCTCACCGTCACCGCCGTGATGGCCGCCAGGTCGTTGGCGCGGCGGTAGGAGCGCACGTCCAGCACGCGGCCCAGCAGCACCATCGACCGCACGATGATCTCCTTGTCCGCGACGCGCCGCAGCGCCACCTTGATCACCGTGCGCACACCGTTGCAGCGGATCACGCACCGCACCAGCTTGTGGTCTACGCGTCAGCCGCGCCGCGCACCACCACAGTCCGAGCCGACCAGCTTCAGCAGCGCGTCGAGGATCTGCAGCTGCTCGTTGCGCTCGGCGTGCGCGAAGTGGTGCAGCACCACCTCCATCATGCGCTTCTCGCTGGATTCGCCCTCGCTCTCCGTGTTCTCGCCTGCGCCTCAGCCCCGCCCCGCGCACCTACTCCGCAGCCCGAGGTTCGACTCCAGTTGGCGCGCCTTCTTCATGAGCTCGATGCGCAGCGAGCTGGCGGGCTCGCTGGTGGAGGACTCGGCCTTGAGCAGCTCGGAGAGGCGCACGTAGTCGGTGGTGCTCATGGCCTCGTCGTTGTCGTAGGCCGAGTAGATGCTGTCGATCATGCGCATCACGCCCGCCTTCTTCAGCGGGCCGCGGAGCACGGCTACGGGTGAGGCGGCGGCGCGGCGCGCACACTGCGAGGAGAGGAAGAGGAGGATGTCGAAGGTGTTGGAGACGATGGAGATGGAGTGCGAGTAGCTGGTGATGATCTCGATCAGCACCGTGATCGTCTCCTCCGAGAAGAAGGCCTCGATGATCGCCGGGTCTACGGCTCAGCGCGCGCCGCGGGGCGAACAGGCCGTGAAGTACCGCAGGATGAGGATGCACTTCTCGATCAACCCGTCGTTGTGGATGTACTGCAGCATTGTCAGCGACAGGCACGGGATGACCGCCGACAGGTCGATGCGCCGCATCAGGTACGCCACGCTCTCTACGCCTCACGCGCGCCGCGCGGCCCCACCCTCGTCCAGCAGGTCGAACAGGCACTCCACCGCGCGGTAGGCGAACGCGTGCGCGCCGTCGTCGGCTAGCATGAAGAGCAGCATCGACAAGAAGTCCGTTCCCGGCGCGGCGCGCGTGGACAGCTGCTGCTGCAGCGGGCGCTGGCTCAGCTCGATGTGGCTGACGGAGGCCGTGCGCGGGCGTAGCGGGCTCATAGGTTGCAGGCGGTGTGCGGGCTGTGTCTCAGACGCTGTCTCAGACGCTGTATCGGGATGTGCCTCGGGATGTGCCTCGGGATGTGCCTCGGACGCGGACGGCTCGAGAGAGTCGAGGAGCGAAGAGGCCTTGGCGACGACGCTGGCGGTGCCCTTGAGGAGGCAGAGGCAGCTGCGGATCTCCATCTGGATCTTCTTGGCCCGCAGCGCCGCCCTGCCCGCCGCGGTGGTCTGCACGGTGAGCAGCAGGTCCAGCACGGCGCTCCACAGCGGCTCGTTGAAGGGGTGGTTGCGCGTGGTGTACACGGAGTCTAGCAGCAGCGGCGAGCGCACGAAGAGCGACACGGCGAAGGCTAGGCGTGAGGCGGGGGCGGCGCGCACACCGGAGAGAGAGCAGAGACGGTTGAGCGTGCGGATGGAGGAGATGATGATGGCGACGTCGTAGCTGAGCGCCAGGAAGGTGGTGGTGATGATGTTGAACACGCCCTTGTGGATCACGTAGATGCACTCCGCCTCTACGCCTCACCGCGCCGCACCGCGCCCACCCTCGCTCACCATCTCCACCAGGAAGGACTGGATCACGGAGGCCAGCTCGCTGTGCCGCGGGTACTGGTTGACGGCCGCCTCCATCGTGGTCAGAATGTCGCACAGCAGCAGCGCGTGGTGCATCGCCGCTACGCCTCAGGCCCCGCGCGCGCCGCCACGGTAGCGGAAGAAGGGCAGGAAGAAGCGGAAGAGCTGGATCATGGCGGCCACGTCGTGCAGCGCGAACAGCGCGATCATCTCCTGCAGCAGCCGCGACGTGCAGAACTGGCCCACGCGCGCCTCTACGCCTCACCGCCGCCGCGCACGCCCACCGCTGGTCAGCACCGCGTTCAGGATCTGCAGCAACGTCGGCACCGCCGCGGGGGCCAGGTGCGCTGCCTCCAGGTACGCCGCCAGCGTCTCCGCGAAGGCCGGGTCGTCCATCGCCTCGCTGGCGCGCGAGCACACGGCGCACCACTGCGCGAGCAGGCCGAAGCTCTGCGCGGCGAGGGCGGAGTCCGCGGGGTTGTGGCCCATCACGCGCAGCAGCGTGCCCGCCACGTCCGCCGCCTGCAGCGCCACCTGCAGCTCGGCCGTCACTACGCGTGAGGACGCGCCGCGACCGCCACTCGGTGCGCTGAGCAGGGTCTTCAGCAGCTGCAGCGCGGGATCCGTGAGCAGCGGCTCCGACGGGAACGCGTTGAGACACTGCGTGGCCGCGGGAAGGATGGCCGGGGCGGCCGAGGAGGCTAGCGATGAGGATGGCAGCGGACAACAACAGCTCTGCAGGATCTTCGAGTACCACTGGATGATGGTGAGGATCAGCTGCTGTTTCACCTTCCTCTCGAGGAAGAGGGACAGCATGGCGCTCAATCCCTCCACGAGGTCCTTCTCCGTAGAGGAATCTACATGTGACGGCGAGCAGAAACAGTGACCAATGCGGATATTGTCGCGAAGGGCCGTTAGCACGTTGAGACTGTAATCGTTGGCGACGTACTTCTTGCAGAAGGCGTCGAGACAGCTCTTGACTCCCTCATTCCGGAAAAGAACCAAAAGGCGCTCGATTCCTACACATAACGGAGAGGGCGCATCGGGACCATAGTCAACGCCATCGGAGAGTTCCGTGTTCATGGGGTGCGATTCTTTCTAGGGATGAGTTCTGGAAGACCCTAGGGTACGCCATTCGTAAGAGTGACAACAACGACACTGCCATCGGTGATTCCCAAATCTGGGTAGGATCGAATTCCATCCACCTCCTCCCCGTTGAAGGATATGGAAAGAAGCTGCCTATCCTTCCCTAGCAGGTTCTACAACGATCAACAACAGTATTCTGACCCCAACCTTCAGTCTCCACCGAATACACGTAATGAGCAACGCACTGCATCCGTCAGAGGGCTGATTGACCATAAAGGATTGGTTCAGCTCTGGGATAGTGAATGTTATATCAATTCGTTGTTTGGATCCTTTGGACGGAGCATCTTTGGACGGCGAAGGTGCTACGCTCATCAGGGCCGAACGGCGCCCTTACCATGCTCACTCATATCGTCACAATGAATACACTATTATACAACAGAAACAGGAGAAAGGAATCCGCGAATGAACAAATGACTGCGATAATGGAAACAAACACGAGTCAACCCTGATTCACCTTCATGAACACCGTGCAGCGCCCTCCGCTCGCCTCGTTCCCGATGTAGTCGTCATGATTGGGCTCCTTCGCCTCTAGGTTGCAAATATACTCGTAAATCTCCTGGCAGACGACGCGGATGGGGCCGACAAGCAAGTACCCCAGCACGTTCTTGAAGCAGCGCTTCACTACGACTCAGGCCTACCGACTGTCCCCACGCCCCTCCAGCTTCGACGAGCTGTACGGCATGACGCCCTTCAGGTTGTTCTCGTGGAAGGCGGCGATGAGGTTGGCCACAAAGGCGACGTTCTCGTCGTCCCAGGGCTGCGCGCAGTCGACGACGCCGTGCATGCGGACGAAATCGAAGAGGCAGACGTAGGCCACCACGGCGTCCACACTGGTGAGCACTCTACGGGTGAGGCGTGGCGGCGACCGCACTTCCAGAGGAACGCGTAGATGGGGTCGACGATGTTGAGGCGGGTCTGCGAGTGCTCCAGCGCCAGGAAGAAGGTGGAGGCGATGTAGAAGAGCGTGTAGAGGTCCACGCGGCCGGCGAGGTCGTGCGCGCAGCCGGAGTTCGACAGCACCGACACCATCTCCACCAGCGCGCGGATGAAGTTCAGCAGCTCGGGGGCCTCGTGCCGCAGACACACCTCCTCCACGGCTGCGGACTGCAGCCGCTCCTGCAGCGTCATCGCATCCTCCGCGATCTGCACCAGCATCGCCTCCTGCTCCGCCTTCACCTCGCCCTGGCACGTTTTCCCGCGCACGCGCTGGTACTCCGCCTTCAGGTCGAGGATGGCCTGCTGCAGGCGCGGGAAGACGACCTGGAAAGCGTCGGTGCGGTCGGGGATGGCGTAGTAGTTGCGGCAGCAGAGCAGCAGCAGCTTGAAGAAGCTGGACAGGATGTACGGCTCGAAGTTCAGGAACTCGTCCACCATCGCGCTCGCGCCCGAGAGCGCGTCGCCCGCGTCGGCGCCGACCAGGCAGGCGCGCAGCGCGTCCAGCTCCTCCAGGAACTGGCGGTAGAGCGCGGTGTAGCGCCGCTGGAGGACGATGAGGTAGGAGGAGGTCTGGTACATGTGCATCATCACGTAGAACACGCGCTCCATCCGCCGCAGCCGCGCCGCGATCGCGTCCTCCTCGCCCAGCACCAGCGCCTCCGACTCCCGCGTCGGCGCCAGCAGCTCGTCGTCGCTCTCCTCCATCAGGCTGTCCGCGCGCCGCAGGTCCGAGTTTGGCTGCCACGTCGACCGCCGCGCCACCTCCAGCACACTGGCGTCGCTATTGTGGTAGAGAGTGACCTCTACCAGGGAGTCGCTGCTTTCCGCGCCATCCGACAGGTCCTCCTCGGTGTCTCTGCACGGCTTGTGTTGTGTCGCGGTTCCCACCTCCGAAGACACCAGCGTAGTGCGTGAGGCATCGCAAGGGGTGGTTGGGAGGGTGTCACGAGCAATCGTGGGGAGAGTATCACGAACAGTGGTAGGAAGAGTATCGCGAACGGTGGTTGGAAGAGTGTCACGAGCAGTGGTAGGAAGAGTATCACGAAGATTGCGGGAGGGAGAGGTATCCTCATTACTAAGAAACGAATTGTTGGCGGTGAGAAGGGAGGCCTGCTCCGAGCCGGTGTTGGAGGCGTTAGTAAAGCCAATCACCTGACTGGCCAGGGTCCCCA
>QWCN01005390.1_pt1 | contig 12624 bp, 10 predicted proteins | sample 1972711 | NCBI WGS metagenome assembly QWCN01 (sample SAMN09866707, study PRJNA288562) | Human gut metagenome isolate term1_stool, whole genome shotgun sequencing... | isolation source: gut | host: Homo sapiens | place: USA: California | reverse complement strand
GGCAGATTCTTCACCGCAAAGCGCACACAGTTCACTTACTCAAAAACCAATATCACGAAAATATGGAGGTAAAAAGTTGATGAAATCCAATCTGAGAAACGAGATCAAGTCGTACATCGTCCGTCAGGGAATGACCATGCAGGAAGTGGTCGATCTGCTGCGGGATGAACACGGCTGGTCTGACAGCGTTTCTAACCTTTCAAACAAGCTCCAGCGGGAGTCCCTGCGATACACGGAGGCCGTCCAACTTGCCGACGCTCTGGGCTATGAGATCATCTGGCAGAAACGAAAGTGAGGAGGGATTTTTATGACAGATGCAGAGAAGAAACTGCTCCAAGCACAGCACCGCTTGGAAGAAGCGCAGGCGCGGAACCGAGTCAAGGAGCGAAAAGCGAGGACGCGCAGGCTCATTCAGAAGGGTGCGATTCTGGAAAAGGTGCTGCCAGAGGTTCAAACTATTGAGCTGTCTGAGCTGGAGGGGTATCTTTCACGGAAACTGGGAAAACAAATCTAAATTTCAGATAGGAGGTCTCCGGGAAGCCGGGGGCCTCCTTCTTTTTTCTCCCGTAAGGGCGCACTTACTCACCACCCAGAAGGGGCGGTGGTATTGCCTGCGGCAACCGTGCGCTCTGCGAGGCGGATGCGGCTCCTGCGGGAGCCTTATGTCCAATGCCACATCACATCTGTGCTGCTGCCATTGGCCACGCAGTCGGCTATATGTTTTGCTTCATCATCAAAACTGTTGTTTCCGTTTTGGAAACAACCCGCCGCCTGCCCGCATAAAGCTGCCACCGGCAGCTTTATTTGCGGTTATGGGTATCGCTTGCCGCAATACCCATTTTCTTTTTGCGAAAAAGAAACAAAAACAAGGGCGAAAGGACGGTGAGAATGAATGGCGATTTACCACTTAGAAGCCAAGGTGGTCAGCCGGGGAACGGGGCGGTCTGCCGTTGCAGCTTCTGCATATCTGAGCTGTACCAACATCCTCAATGACTACGATGGAGTGCGGCACGATTATACCCGTAAGAAAGGACTGATCTGGCGTGAGGTGTTTCTGCCAGAGTATGCTCCACCAGAATGGAAAGACCGGGGCGTACTCTGGAACGCTGTAGAAGAAAACGAAAAGACAAAGGACAGCCGCCTTGCCCGTGAGTTTGTCCCGGCTCTGCCTGTTGAACTGACCCCGACCCAATGGCAGGAGCTTCTATCTGATTTAATTAAGGAAAGTTTTGTTGCAGACGGGATGTGCGCCGATGTAGCAATTCACGACCCATACCCTCCCGGTCACAATCCCCACGCCCACATTCTGCTGACGGTGCGTCCGCTGGATGAACGAGGCGAGTGGCAGTACAAGACCGAAAAAGAATATCTCTGTGTTAAAGACGGCGAGGAACGGGGCTTTACTGCCGCTGAGTTTAAGGCAGCGCAAGCGGACGGATGGGAGAAGCAGTATCCGTATAAGGTTGGGCGCAAGAAAGTGTATATGCCTCCCTCCGAAGCAGAGAAGCAAGGCTTGGAGCGAGCCAGCAAGCACCCCAAAAGCACCAAGTTCGGCAGACAGAATCCCATCTCCGAACGTTGGAACAGCGAGGAACAGCTTGTCGTATGGCGCAAGGCATGGGCAGACGTAACCAACCGCTATCTGGAACGATACGGACACGATGCCCGTATCGACCACCGCAGTCATGCCGAGCGAGGTCTGGTCGAGCAGCCCACCATCCACGAAGGTGTGGTGGCAAGGGCTATGGAGAAAAAGGGCATTATCTCCGACCGCTGTGAACTGAATCGGCAGATTAAAGCGGACAACGCTCTGCTGCGGGAACTGAAAGCCGCCGTCAAGAAGCTGGCGCAAGAGGTCCTCCATTCTCTACCGGAACTCGCTAAGTCCATGGAATTCCTGCGGCAAAAGCTGTTGATTTTCTGCTATCAGCTTAACCACATCCGCACAGGCAAATCTGTCATTGGAAAATCCGTGGATGCCTGGAATATCAACCTGAACCGATATTCCGAGGTGGTAGACCAAATCAAGGAAACCAAAAGGGAGCGCACAGACCTCCTTGCCGAAAAGAAAGAATTGCCGTTCTGGAATATCCCTAGGAAGAACGAGTTGACCGCCAGAATAGCAGAACTGACGGAATTGCTGGAAGAACTGCAATCCGAAAAGGCGATTCTTCTGGACAATATGGACTGTACGGACGGCAAGGATGTTTCTAAGGTCAGGAAGAAGGTTGCACTGATGGAAGCCAACTTGAAAGAACTGGACGAGCAGGAACAGAAATACTCCGCCGAATTGGAAACCGCCCTTGCCGAATATGCCGAGCTGAAAACACAGGGTGAACAATTCGACCCGGTGGAGCTGCACGACACCCGACAGGAACTGCGCCCTGAAATGGAGCAGACGGCAGTCCAGCGTGTGAAGGAAAAGTATGGCGATAAGTACAGTCACAGGACAATGGATGACAGCAAGCGGGATGTTTCCCGGCATTTGGACGAGTATGCCGAGAGCCAGGAAATCCGGCAAATCCAGCGGGAACGGGAATACCAGCAGCGGCGGCAGAATAAGGCCAAACAAGAAAGAAAAAAGCAGGATGATTGGGAACGCTAACAAACCGGCGGGAGTGTATTTTTACGATGTACTCCCGCTTTTATCTTAGGCAATCATCGAATCAATCTGTTTCCGATCATTGCATTCTGCCCAAATAAAAGCTTTGAGACTCATACCTTGGCGATATTCTCGTTGTGTTTCCATACTAGACGGGAAACGACAGCAATGTAGTCTGTTACTCTCCTTGTTTGCCCATGAATCAGTGGTGGGTGCATATGTCATACAGCAGATGGCAGACCGTTTATTTTCCGTTGGCAACAGGTGCTCAGCTCTGCTTGCGTTCACACAAATGTTACAAGTGTTTTTAATGGGAAACAGTTGCGTTTATGCTATTGATATGGTAAAATTACGTTGCGGATGGTTTAATCCGTCCGACATTTATAAGATTGGAGGTAGTGTCATGTTCCGTTTTATGCAAAAGCAGTCTGGGTTATCTCATTTTGGATTTTGGCCTAGCCCCCATCTATGGACGGGGCAACTCAAAATCTATCATGTGGGCGCATAAGCCAGACTGTTGTTAAGTCGGCTTATGCGCTTTTTGCTGTGTGGTGAATCGAAAGCGTAGTGTTTTTAGATAACACAAGATGGAAATATCACCCATTCACTGTTGAAAGGAGGCACAAGCATGAATAGCATATTTAAGTTGATTACTAATCAGCAAATACCCGAAACGGCAAATGCTTTAGTTCCTGTGATTGGCTATGAGCCTTGGTCATTAAGAGCTCTTGAAAGCATAAAAAGCTCGATTGTAAACGGAGTTCCCACATTGATTCGTGTTCATTCAGCCGCCGACTACCCAATCGAAAATGAAGAACTCTCTCATCGCCTGGATATGGAGTCTCATTGTGTCCTTATTGTTGGGTATAATGACGACAAAGAGGAATTTGATATCGTAGATCCTTGGAACCCCAATTGGGGTGGACAACACGGCGGCGTTGGCAAACTCCCATATGAATCGCTCCATGTAGCATGTGTTAATTGCACTGCTGAAAAAGGAACGCGACTTTCTTTGATTTCACACAAGATTAGGCCAGTGCTTATCGAGGAAAATGCAAGTCTTGCTGTTGATTTGGGCTTTTATGAGCCTTTAGGCTATGTTATCGATAGAAACAATACGAAATTTGAAACATTCAAAGTGACTATTCATTATCTCTTCAATGGAAATGAAAAGCAGCAATCGCAGAGCCTTTCTGGCGAATGGAAGATTGGGGAAAAGGCGATATTTACATTCCCTTTGGAAAAAGAACTGTCGGGAGATATCGATGTCAGAATCGAGGTGCTTGCGACCTTATCAAGTGACAGGCCTTATCAGTACAGGGACAATATCTGTATGGACTTTACGGAGACGGTGAAGATTAACAGAAGTAGTGGTGTGTCGCAGAAGGAAAGCGTTATTTCTTCCATCAATGCAAGTAATTACTAAAACTCGGTATTGGACAATATAGTCCACTGTGAATTGGTGGCATGTGGGTGGATGATTGAAACTCTTCCACCCACATGTTGCCTATCGAAATGTTTTTTGCGTAGACTTCGAATTACAATCAATCGCAAAGAGAAAGGAGCATAATATATATGATCCGAAAAAACATTATTAAAAATAAAAATGACAAACAACGTTATTTCCTTAATGACAGTTGGCGTATAGAAATGCCAGCAGTTGTTAGAACTCCATTTTATGGAAATAATTGTAGTGAATACTTCGGCTATGTCGTTACATACTCTGAGATGGAACAGGCGTATCATTTATTGAAAGTTGATCTGCATAATGGGAAAATACTTTGGAGTATAGATGCTGTCAATGGTGGTTATGGAACACCAACTGTTTTTGGCGACCTTGTTGTTTTCCTAAAAGAGTTTGATGCAGTACAAGCTGTTTCCGCTGAGTCTGGCATTGTAGAATGGGCTGTTCAGGGTGGTCACAGAGTACGAACTACATTAAATGTTATAGACGAAACATTGTGGTTTGGTTCCGGCAGCACCCTTTTAGCCGTAAACAAAAACGGAGAAGTTGTCAAAAAATTACATATTCCCAATTCGTTTATTTACGGTAATATTACGCCGTACAAAGGTGGCATATTATGCACAGGTACGCTCCACAACAATGAAAGGGATTGCTCATGTTCTTATTTATGGCTTATAAATCAAGAAGGAAGCATAATGTATTCTATGGAGTTAGGTAGAAGCCCTGTTATTAGTTCGGATACGTCAGGCATTTGGCTAAAGGATGACTTTGCTTTTGCATCATGCGGACATGACATCATTTGTTTTGATCTAAAAGTAGGAAAAGAACTATGGAGAACAAGGGTTTTTGGGTTTTGTGGACGACATTTTCCTGTCGTTGATAGCCAAAGAGTGTATTATACAACACTAAAGGGTGAGGTTGGTTGTGCTGACATATTAAACGGAAGTATTGTTTGGAGGCAAAAGTTCAGAGAAGGGCTTATTGTTGCGCCACCGTCAATTTACGGGAAGACCCTTTTTGTCTTGGCGGATTGTTCAGTTTTTTTATTAGACAAGGACACGGGGGAAATTTTTCAGCACAAAGTAGTTGGTCACACTCCTTATAGCGCGGTCAGTTTTGGAACTAATAAGGCGTTGATTGGAGCAGGCGAGCCACCAGCAAATGGTCAACTGATTTGTTTTGATGTTGTTTCAGAGGCACATGTATCTTTGCCTATGTATAACGACGTCTACTTTTTGGAAGAAAAAGATTGCAATCTTATGAGCGTGCTTATCGAAACAGGTGGAGAATATACATCTTCGAGTATTGACGTGTCAGTTTTTTCAAAAGATGGGGTGGTCAATGGTAAAAAAATCGGAAATGCCTTTACATATAAATTTAATTTACAAAACAATTGCGTCAGTGGGTTTTATGCAATTCCGGTTTTGCTTGAAAATTTTGGTTTAATTAAAAAAACATGCATTAGTATCTATATTGACAAAAGAGAACAGTTGCCATCTTCCTTTGTACTACATCAATATTTGAAGGTTTCAACAGAGGAGAATATTTTTAGTAGTGGAGCGGCATTGGTGCAAGGACTTATGAAGGTTCATGGGAAGTCCATTTCGCAAAAAGACTTTAGAGATAGGATTAACTATGTAAAAAGAAAAAGCAATTGGAAGGATGCAGACTTCCAAACATGGCGGCTAATTCTCAAAAGAGTCCTTAGTAATTCTGCTGAATCTTTAGATGATTTTATCAGAAGTGAAGAAGGAGGGGAGTTTGAAATATTTTAACCTGATCATTATCCAGAAAAAGGGACACGAAAACAGGCTGGCATATGGCGGCCAAAATTAGAGCAGATCAGCCAGGCCGGGGAGGTTACCAGACAGCCCTGCCTTTGAAGGATTAAGATAGCCTGGTCAGCAGAGATCTCACGGTGTGTGAGAGGACGGTCAGCCTTGCGGTAAGGCTCAGGGTTATAAGATTCGTTCTTCTTGAGGATGTTGTAGATGGCAGTCAGCAACACAAGGGCGACGGCGATGATGGCCTTCTTGTTACCACAGCGCTTCTTCAAAGCTAGATAGCGATTGCGGACTTCTGGGTACTGCTTTGCCCGGATAGCACAGAGCGCACACTGCACCAACAGGGGCTTGATGTATGCCCCAGCCCGGCTGCTCCTGGTGGTTTTCTTTTTTTCCGGCACTTTCATTGTAAGCCCAGCCCAGGAGCAGAAATGCTTCGAGGTGGAAAAAACGGACATATCCACGCCAATTTAAGAGATGATGCCAATAGTGGCAAAGGCTTGGATACCTAGCGCCGTCATAACGAGGTTAAGTTGGGGAAGATATTTCTCAGCGATGGTCAGGATAAGAGAGTCCAGATCGGCCTTGCACAATTCAAGGCTGTCCATGTGGGAACGGATGATGCGGAGTTTTTCGGCCTGTTCCACACACATCTCTCCGTCCGCAGCGGCCTGGATTTTCTCAACTGGTGTTTTGACTCGCTTGTTGAGGAATGGAGCTACATGAAAGGATTCGTTGCTTCCTAGCAGCCGGAGGTAATAGCTGTAGCTGCTTTGCCAAAGCCGTCCGGAAACACGTCATCCAGCTTGATATTGGAGACAGTCAAGCAATTCTGCGCCCGGTTTTCTCTCCCGTGGTGAAATTGGTGAGTTTTCAGCGGTAGCACACCAAATCCCGGAGCTGACGAATATCTGATGGTGGGATAAAGCTGCCAGAAACCAGGTCGTGCTTGAAGATGTCCGCAAACCACTTGGCGTCCTTTTTGTCTGTTTTCTTTCCCCGGATAGCCTTGACGTACTTGGGGTGGGCAAGGACAATATTGCGGGCGTGTTCTAGGATGTTGTAAATAGGGAGCCAATACATCCCGGTAGGCTCCATACACACGTCCTTGCAGTTGTTCTCTCCCAACCTGGTGGCACACCGCCGGAGGTCTCCTGTAAAGGTGCAAAACCGCTTGCCTTTGTAGGTGGTAACGCCCTGCTCGTTGATTGAGGCAATACAGGCTACCAGAAACGATTTGTGGACATCCATTCCACAGCAGATAGGATAAACGATTTTGAGCATAACACATCCCCTCAGTTCGAAGATTTGAGGGAACAGGTAGGGACTGGACACTCACTGAAAGCTTGAAGCAGTCTGTCTCTCCAAAGATAAGTTTACAGGGTTCTACGCCCTACTTATTTGCGCTTGAAAGAGCATCCGGCACACATAATAATTCAGTTCAGCGGATAGCTGTACCCACTCACCCCCCCACATGCTGTGTAGTGTGCCCGTTCCTCTAGCGTATTCTAACAAATTTCGTTTAGCTGCGATAGAGGCACTCCTGTTTCGTATCCCTTTTGTGCCTTGGAGTGCAGCGGAAAGGAATGGTCATAATAATGAAGCAATATTTAAGTGCTCTTATACAAAAAATAGGTCGGTTGAATGTGTCCATATATTTGCTTCTTTTGTCTGTAGGATATGGTTTATACAGCATACTTCCTTATACCTTGCCAAAGATATTTAGCGGCAGTGGGGGATTGCACGTAAACCCTTTTTTCATGGTCCTATCAATTTTATCCTTTTTAGTAGTCCCTATTTTGAATTATCCTAACAACCTTGCTATGCAGAGTGTTAGAAAATATTCAAAGCAGGTTCTCTTTGACGACCTAGTGAAAAAAAAATATATGTATTTTGATGATATGGAAACCGGGAAGATCCAGGATCTTTTTTCCGAATCATCTTTTTGTACACGAAGTTTGCTGTACTCCTGCGTTCAATTTATAATCAAGCATTCCGCTATTATAATAATTAATTCAACTGCTTTTTTTAATTTCCATTTCCTTCTTGGTGTGACTTATATATTATCTTATTCAGTATATTTCTTCATATCCATTGTTCTTTTAAAAAAACAAAATAACAGGATTCATAGTACGCTGTTGTCTGCGTCAGATGTGAATTCTTATTTGATCGATTACTGCCAGAATTTGGACTCTATATACTCATTCCGTTCATATGATAAAGAAAAAGAAAAATATCGTTTCCTTTTGGATAGTGAGCAAAAAAATTACTATGGTCTACAGTTGGCCATAGATAATGCAAAACTGATTCAACACATTGTGTTAGTATTCATTACCTTTTTACAGCTGATTATATTTTCTATTTATTCCACAACGGGAATAGGTAATATCTCATTCTATTTAGGACTTATCTACTCAATATTTAATTTGAGAGATTTTGGTGGAGAATACTTGTCAATGATAGAAATGGTCTCAAGACTAAAAGCTGCGTTAAAACTATTGGGGTACAGCGAAAGTAATGAAAAAGATTGCCATAGAGTTTTTATCAGTGTTCCTACCAATACGGTGATTGCCATGCAGAATGTTGAATTGACGCTTGGTAACAAGAAAATTTTTGATAATGCTAGTTTGTATGTAAATAAAGGCGAGCATATCATCATTCGAGGTGAGAACGGAAGCGGAAAATCGACATTACTTAAAGTTATAGCAAAGATATTAGATATTGACTCTGGGCAGATAACATATGGTCTCCCATCTATCGATGGCATAATGTATGTTTCTCAAAATACAAATTTATTCAATAGGTCAATCTATGAAAATATAATATATCCAATGGACGATGCTAATTTAGAGGAAGTCTATGAGTTGATAAACATATTCGGACTTAATTCGTTGATAACTAGCGAAAACGACTTGTTTCAGAAAAAACCAGGTGATTTTGGAAACAAATTTTCAGGCGGTGAAAAGCAAAAAATTCTAATAATTAGGACATTAATCAATCGTCCGCATATTATCTTATTTGATGAGATTACCTCATCTCTTGACTCAAACTCCACCAAGGTTTTTTATGAAATGCTGAATACGCGATTAAGTAGTAGTACAGTATTATTTGTCTCGCACGATGATGTCGTTGATAGTGCATTTGACAGAGTCTTAGAGATTGATGAGTTACATGCTTTGTAAAGTGCGTTGTCTTATTATGCCTTATCGTCACCGATTTCTTTTAGCTAAATTGCATCATCAAGAATAGGCAACTTAATGCTGCAAAATTGGAGTCATAAGCACTTAACAACATTGCATATTATTTGCAGAAAAAATCCTTGACAAATCCCATCTCAGCAGACCATCCTCGAAAAGTACGCACAGGAAAACGGCTTTCAAAACACCCGTGTGTTCATTGACGATGGCTGGTCGGGCACAAACTTCGCAAGACCGGCGTTCACGGAGATTATGGAGCTGGCGGAAAAGGGCCTTATTGGCACCCTGATCGTCAAGGATCACTCCCGCTTGGGGCGTAACCGCCTCATTGTGGGGCAGCTTCTGGAAGAGGGCTTCGACAGCCTCGGCGTCCGCTACATCGCCATTATGGACAACATCGACACCGCAAAGGGCATCAGCGACCTTGTCCCGATGCAGGACTTATTCAATGAGTGGCACGCCAAAAATACCAGCCAGAAGGTACGCAATGTGTTCAAGAGCAAGGGAATGTCCGGCGCACCGCTGACCACCAATCCGCCCTTTGGGTACCTGAAAGACCCAGAGAGTAAGAACGGCTGGATCATTGATGAAGCTGCCGAGATTGCAGCCCTTGAAGCGAATATCCGCAATGGAGAGACTGTAACGAGAGAGGCGAATTATTCACAGACTGCAGCAAGTCATGACGGAGCAGACTGGGGGAATACTTATGTTGAAGTCGATCTGACAAACCAGTATCTGTATCTTTTTGTAAATGGTGCAATTGTGACACAGGGACCGATCGTTACCGGTAAGCCAAGCAGAGGAGATGCTACACCGCAGGGAGTATATATTCTGAAATACAAAGAAAAAGATACAACCCTTCGTGGACCAAAGAAGGAAGATGGGAGTTACGAATGGGAATCACCGGTTACTTACTGGATGCCGTTTAACGGTGGAATCGGACTGCATGATGCACCGTGGCAGACGAACTTTGGCGGGGACTGGTATCTGGAACATGGGTCACGCGGATGTGTCAACTTACAGTATGATGTTGCAGAGACGGTGTTCAACAATGTAGATTCCGGAACACCGGTTGTATGTCATTACTAAATTTATGAGAGAGGTCAATTTTATGTATGAACTGATAAAAAGGGACGGTCGCGCCAAGCGCGGCCGCTTCCATACCGTACACGGAGTGATCGAGACTCCTGTATTTATGAATGTAGGAACAATTGCAGCGATCAAAGGGGCTGTTTCTACCGCAGATCTTGAAGAAATCGGAACACAGGTGGAACTGTCTAATACTTATCATTTGCATGTGCGTCCGGGGGATCAGGTAGTGAAAAAGCTTGGCGGGCTGCACAAATTTATGGCCTGGGATAAGCCAATCCTTACTGATTCCGGCGGATTCCAGGTGTTTTCGCTTGCCGGACTCAGAAAGATTAAGGAAGAGGGTGTATACTTCAATTCCCATATTGACGGAAGAAAGATTTTTATGGGACCGGAAGAAAGTATGCAGATTCAGTCGAATCTGGCGTCTACGATCGCAATGGCATTTGATGAATGTCCGTCCAGCGTAGCGGAAAGAAAATATATGCAGGCATCGGTAGAGCGTACAACGAGATGGCTCGCAAGATGTAAAGAAGAGATGGCAAGACTCAATTCTCTTGATGATACGATCAACAAACATCAGATGCTTTTCGGGATCAATCAGGGTGGTGTCTATGAAGATATCCGTATTGAGCATGCACAGCAGATCGCAGAGATGGATCTGGATGGATACGCAGTCGGCGGACTCGCAGTTGGTGAGACACATGAAGAGATGTACCGGATCCTGGATGCAGTAGTTCCGTGTCTTCCGGTTGCCAGACCGACCTATCTGATGGGAGTCGGAACGCCGGCAAATATTCTGGAAGCGGTAGACAGAGGTGTGGATTTCTTTGACTGCGTATATCCAAGCCGTAACGGAAGACATGGACATGTTTATACAAAGCATGGTAAGCTGAATTTGTTCAATGCAAAATTTGAACTGGATGAACGCCCGATCGAAGAAGGCTGTCAGTGCCCGGCCTGCCGCCGTTATTCAAGAGCTTATATCCGTCATCTGCTGAAAGCAAAAGAGATGCTTGGAATGCGGCTTTGCGTTCTCCACAATTTATATTATTATAATCATCTTATGGAAGACATCAGAGAGGCGATCGAAGAGGGAAGATATGCCCGGTTTAAGAAAGAGACACTGGCAAAAATGGAAGAAAAAGAAGATTAGGATAAAAAAATTCTAAAATGTCTTGATGAATGTCCTATTATTGTGTATGATGGTAACAGTGTCTATTTTAGCAGGAGGAAAGAAGAATGAATAATCCAATCGTACTTATTTTATTTTACGTTGTAATTATCGGAGGATTCTGGTGGTTACTGATGAGACCACAGAAAAAGGAACAGAAGAGAGTACAGCTGATGTTATCTGAACTGGCTGTAGGAGACACTGTTCTTACAACAAGCGGTTTTTACGGAGTTGTTATTGATATTACAGATGAAGACGTAATCGTTGAATTCGGAAGCAACAAGAACTGCCGTATCCCGATGCAGAAATCTGCGATCATGCAGGTTGAAAAGCCGGAGAACAACTAAATCAAATTTTTTGAAAAAGTTGAAAAAAAGCATTGCATTTTATATGCAATGCTTTTATAATACAATTATTGGAAACGTTACCGATACCGATACCGAAACCGTTGCTGTAGAAAGATATGAGGTGCATATTATGAGAACAAGCGGTATATTACTGCCGGTGGCAAGTCTGCCATCAAAATATGGAATAGGTGCTTTTTCGAAAGAAGCATACAAGTTTGTAGATACACTTGAGAAGGCGGGTCAGAGTTACTGGCAGATCCTTCCGTTAGGTCCGACAGGGTATGGAGATTCGCCGTATCAGTCTTTCTCAACTTTTGCAGGAAATCCGTATTTTATAGACCTGGAAAAGCTGATAAAAAAGGGCTGGATTACAAAAGATGAATGTAAGGCATATGACTTTGGTGATAATGCGGGATATGTGGATTATGAAAAGATTTATAACTGCAGGTATGAGATCTTAAGAAAAGCATATGAAAGAAGCCAAATCGCAGATGATGCAGATTTTCAGAAATTCTGTAAGGAGAATAAAGAATGGCTGGATGATTATGCGCTTTATACGGAGATCAAAGCCGCGAATGATGGGAAGAGCTGGAGTGAATGGGAAGATGAATATCGTCTGAGAGATGAGCTGGCGCTGGAAAAATTCGCCAAAGAGAATCGGGAAGGCATCCTGTTCCAGAAGTTTATGCAGTATGAATTTGCAACACAGTGGGGTGCACTGAAAGCATATGCGAATGAAAAAGGGATTGAGATCATTGGTGATATCCCGATTTATGTAGCGTTCGACAGCGCAGACAGCTGGTCGCATCCGGAACTGTTCCAGTTTGATGAGAACGGACTTCCGACTGGTGTTGCAGGGTGCCCGCCAGATGCATTTAGTGCAACCGGACAGCTTTGGGGCAATCCGCTTTATAAGTGGGAATATCATAAAAAGACAGGATATGCATGGTGGATGAAGAGAATCCG
>QWCN01008343.1_pt1 | contig 12626 bp, 9 predicted proteins | sample 1972711 | NCBI WGS metagenome assembly QWCN01 (sample SAMN09866707, study PRJNA288562) | Human gut metagenome isolate term1_stool, whole genome shotgun sequencing... | isolation source: gut | host: Homo sapiens | place: USA: California | reverse complement strand
ATGGAAATCATTAAGTTCATTAGCAATACCCGGTAGTAGTACACAAAACATCACGTTCATCTCTCCTATTACTACGCGATATCTAAAATATCAGATTATCACTATCTCTACAAACGGTCGTACGGATGTTACAGAATTTAATGTTTACGAACCCAAAAGTGAATAAACATAATGAATAGGTAACATAGAAATGCTAAAATAGAGGGTAATCCAATTGGATTACCCTCTATTTTAGAAACATACTTCACAAATATACTTCCAGACCATCAATCTATCTCCCAAAAGAATACTCCAGATCTCTACCAGTTAGTTCATCTTCGTACATCTTTCTTATGACTTATGGTTTTGAATTAAATTTCTCCTACTGAATCTTTACGCTATCATCCGGTTTCAGCCGTTTCAGTTTTGTTCGTAAACGCCTTGATAAAGAGCGACATTGATATGTCGAGTTAAAGTCGTTGACATGCCGGGTTAGTAAATCAGAGTCTCTATTCGCATAAAACGAAGGCTATGTTTCACTCAAACAGCGGCTCTATTGAAGGTAAATAGAGACTCTAAAAAAGAGACTATTTACATCTCCTTTTTGTTTTCAGGTTCGCGTTCAGCCAAAAGCACCGATGAAAAGGAACTTTTTAAGTAGACTGAAGGCTGAATGCGGTTTTAATCCGTCCGTCTTTCTTATAAGAGAAATGATTTGTATGCATCAAAACATTCAGTATTTCATCAGCAGTGCTATCAGTAGAAAATTCACCGGTAAACCGTTCTGATTTCAAAGCATCATCCTTATAGATAAATTTAATATCATACAACTTCTCCATAATATTGGTTATTTCCAATAAAGAATGTTGCTTGAATTCCAACTTACCTTTCATCCACAGGAGCACATCCGTAGGTTGGTTATATTCAATCAACTCTGCCTGATAAGTATCCGTATTCACATTCAATGTCTGTCCCGGTTTCAGCAAATAGCCATTCTCTTCCGTTCGTGGAGAATCCACCCGCACCAAACCTTGAAGCAAGGTAGTCACTACCCTATTCTCTTCTTCACGCGCACGCACGTTAAATTTCGTACCAAGCACACAAGTCTTGATTTGTTTACTGTTTACGATAAATGGAGCATGTTTATCATGGGAAACTTCGAAATAAGCTTCACCTGACAAATCGATTTGGCGATCCGAACTCCAGAAAGAATTATGATAAACTAATTTAGAAGATGCATTCAGCCATACCCTACTACCATCCGGCAGTACAGTCTGTGCTCTCTGTCCGGCAGCAGTTATCACCTCATAATCTGAAAGTTTATTGGAAAGTAATCCCCAGGCAATTCCACCGGCAAAAACAAGCCCAGCAAGAAAAGCAGCAGCCACAGTAGCATAACGTCCCCAACGGATTGAGATATTTTTCCGTTTAGTCTTTTTCTCCTTTTCTCTGATAGCCGACTTAAATTTATCTAATGACGCCTCTGTATCTATAGCATTCATCACCGCTATACGTTCACCTACAAAAAGAGTATAATAAAGTTGCTCTAAAGTTTTCCGATTCCCCGGTTCTTCCTCGCACCAAGTTTCCACCCGGGCAGCTTCTTCATCATTACATTCACCCTGCAGATAATTCAACAAGATAGTTTCATCCATGCTCATTTAACCTTTTTACAATAAAAAAACTATAAAACCTTTGTAGTAATACAGTTGTGAGTACAAATATACTAAACGAAAAAAGAAAAAAATATTTTTTCTCGCATTTTTATTTCATTTATCTACTTCTTTCATTATTTTTGTCTTACATAAATTAAAAGAGAATGCCACAATCTCCGATATATTTGGATATTAATAATAATAAGTCCGTCATCACTGCCTTAAAAGCAGGAGAGGAAAAAGTTTTTGACGTCGTCTACAGACATTATTTCCGTAGGCTATGTGCTTTTTGTTCTCAATACGTAAGTGAGCAGGAAGAAATAGAGGAGATTGTGCAGGAAACAATGATGTGGCTGTGGGAAAACCGTTGTACTCTGATGGAAGATCTGACACTCAAAACTCTTCTTTTTACGATTGTCAAGAACAAAGCCCTCAACCGTCTTTCCCATTTTGAGATTAAACGAAAAGTACATCAGGAAATCGTAGATAAATATGATAGTGAGCTCAATAACCCGGACTTCTATTTGAGTGATGAGCTTTTCCGTCTATATGAAGAAGCATTAAAAAGACTTCCGAAAGAATATCTCGAAGCCTACGAGATGAACCGTAATCAACATCTGACGCATAAAGAAATTGCCGAGAAACTGAATGTATCTCCACAAACGATTAATTACAGAATTGGACAAGCTTTAAAGCTATTACGAGTAGCTTTAAAAGACTATCTACCTTTATTCATACTTATTTTCGGACCTAATTTTTTCGAACAATCATGAAATCAAACTTCGTATTTAGTAGTTCAAGCCTGTTTATCGGACTTTTTCTTTTCTTCTTCACAGAAAATGTATGTTCACAAGAATCTGCTGACAACTGGACTCTTAAACAAGCCCGCCAATGGACACAGAAGCAAGAATGGGCGAACGGGCTGAAGGCAATGCCTCATAAGACAACCGATTATCAGGAGTTTGCCTCACAATATCACAAGAACAAGAAAGTGTGGGACAAGACTTTCCAATGGCTAGCTACCCACGACCTCGTAAATATGCCTGCCGGACGATACGAAGTAGATGGTGAACATTGCTACATCAATGTGCAGGATGCAACAACACAAGATGTCAGTAAACGTAAAATTGAAGCACACCGCCACGGCATCGATTTGCAATATGTAGTAAAAGGTACCGAACGTTTCGGAATTACTTCAGCCGAATATGCGGAGCCTATCACCGAATATAAACCGGATGTTACTTTCTACAAAGCCAAAAAAATAAAATATGTAGATTCCACTCCGGACACATTCTTCATGTTCTTCCCTAAAAACTTCCATCAGGCATTAGTAAAAGCCGGGAAAGAACCGGAAGAGATACGAGTAATCGTTGCTAAAATCGAATATATCCCTTAAACAAAAACATGAGTGAACTTTTAGTCTATAAAGCCTCTGCAGGTTCGGGTAAAACATTTACCCTGGCCGTGGAATACATCAAACTATTAATTTTCAATCCCCGTGCCTACCGGCAAATTCTCGCTGTAACCTTTACCAATAAGGCAACAGCAGAAATGAAGGAACGTATTCTTAGTCAGCTTTACGGCATACAGATAGGTGATAAAGATTCGGAAGCCTATCTCAACCGTATCAAAGAAGAGACAGGAAAAACAGAACAGGAGATACGGGAAGCGGCAGGCATTGCCCTTAGCTATATGCTGCATGATTACAGCCGGTTCAGGGTAGAGACTATCGACTCATTTTTCCAATCTGTCATGCGTAACCTCGCACGGGAGCTGGAACTTAGTCCGAACCTGAATATCGAGTTAAACAACACCGAAGTTCTTAGTGACGCCGTAGATAGCATGATCGAGAAACTAGGTCCCACTTCCCCTGTCCTCGCATGGTTATTAGACTATATCAATGAGCGAATTGCCGATGATAAACGTTGGAATGTATCAGACGAAGTTAAAAGTTTTGGACGCAATATTTTCGATGAAGGCTATATTGAAAAAGGAGAAGGACTTCGGCAACGACTGCGTAATCCGAACACCATCAAAGAATACCGCAAACAACTGAAAGCTCTGGAAACGGAAATACTGGAGCAAATGAAAGGATTCTACGACCAATTCGAAGGAGAACTAGATGGTCACGCATTAACTGCTGATGATCTGAAAAACGGTTCACGCGGAATCGGAAGTTATTTCCGTAAACTGAATAATGGCGTTTTAAGCAATGATATCCGTAATGCCACAGTAGAGAAATGCTTGGAAGATGCCAAGCACTGGGCAACCAAGACTTCTCCCCGTTATGCGGACATCATCAACCTAGCTAATTCCAGCCTTATACAAATTCTGGAAGATGCTGAAAAGTTGCGTTCCAAGAATAATTTGTTACTGAATAGTTGCCGGTTATCCTTGCAACATCTCAATAAAGTGCAACTTCTCGCCAATATCGACGAAGAAGTACGTCAGTTGAACCACGACAACAACCGTTTTCTGTTGTCAGACACGAACGCCCTGCTTCACCAACTGGTGAAAGACGGTGACTCCTCTTTTGTATTCGAAAAGATAGGGACAAATATCCATAATGTCATGATAGACGAGTTTCAGGATACCAGCCGAATGCAATGGGGCAACTTCAAACTGCTCTTGCTCGAAGGGTTGTCTCAAGGAGCAGACAGTTTGATTGTAGGAGACGTCAAACAGTCCATTTATCGTTGGCGGAATGGTGATTGGGGAATTCTCAACAGCCTGAATGACCACATCGAGCATTTCCCGATCCGCGTCAAGACGTTAGCCACCAATCGGAGAAGTGAAACGAATGTCATCCGGTTTAACAATCGAATCTTCACAGCTGCTGCCAACTATCTGAACGGAGTGTATAAACAGCAATTAGGCAAAGATTGTGAGGATTTGCAAAAAGCCTATGCCGACGTTGTGCAGGAATCTCCCCGAAGTACAGAAAAAGGATATGTAAAAGTCTCTTTTCTCGAACCCGACGAAGAACATGATTATACCGAACAGACATTAATTAGCTTGGGAGAAGAAGTGCAACATCTCCTCACCTCCGGAGTACAACTGAATGATATAGCCATCCTGGTACGAAAAAATAAAAGCATTCCTCGAATCGCCGACTACTTCGATAAGGAGCTACACTATAAAGTGGTATCAGACGAAGCCTTCCGCCTTGACGCCTCTCTTGCCATTTGTATGATGTTGGATGCACTGCGATTCCTTTCCGATGAAAATAATAAAATAGCACGTGCCCAACTGGCCGTAGCCTATCAAAACGAGGTTTTACAGAAAGGACTGGATTGGAATACTCTCCTACTCCTCCCTGCCGAGAATTATCTTCCCGCCGCTTTTCTTGAAAAGACAAAGGAACTAAGGTTAATGCCTCTCTATGAGCTTTTAGAAGAACTTTTCAGCATATTCGAGATGAATCTTATCAAAGATCAGGATGCTTATTTATTCGCTTTCTTTGATGCGGTGATCGATTATCTGCAAAGCAACTCTTCCGAGCTAGACGGATTCATCCGGTATTGGGACGAAACATTATGCAGTAAAACAATTCCGAGTGGAGAAGTAGAAGGTATCCGGATTTTCTCCATACACAAATCCAAAGGATTGGAATTCCATACCGTACTCCTTCCTTTCTGCGACTGGAAACTGGAGAATGAAACCAATAATCAGCTTGTATGGTGTGCCCCGCAAACAGCACCATTCAATACATTGGATATTCTTCCTATTAACTATTCCACCCAAATGGCTGAATCGATTTATGGTAACGACTACCTGCAAGAACGTCTTCAACTTTGGGTAGATAATCTCAATCTACTATACGTTGCTTTTACCCGCGCTGGAAAAAATCTCATTATCTGGAGTAGAAAAAGTCAAAAAGGTACCATGTCCGAACTATTGGCAAACACCCTACCGATAGTAGCCCAAGAAGAAGGGATTGACTGGGAAGAAGACTGTTATGAGCAAGGACAACTATGCCCTTCCGAAAAAGAAAGAATCAAGACATCCACAAACAAGCTAACCCAGAAACCAGAGAAACTCCCTATTCGGATGGAATCCATGCGGCATGATATTGAATTTCGTCAGTCCAACCGCTCTGCTGACTTCATTCAGGGCATTGAAGAAGAAGATTCGGACGACCGCTTTATCAACCGCGGACGTATGTTACATACTTTATTTTCTGTCATCGAAACTGCAGAAGATATCGATCCAGCCATCGAACGGCTTATTTTTGAAGGAGTTATCAGAAATGACGAGAAAGAAAAAGTGGCTCGTGAAGTTGCAAAGAAAGCTTTTTCTTCTCCTGAAATTCAAGATTGGTATTCCGGAAAATGGACACTGTTTAATGAATGTGCTATTATCTATAAAGAAAAAGGAATTTTGCAAACCCGTCGTCCGGATCGTGTAATGATGAAAGACGATCAGGTTGTTGTAGTCGATTTCAAGTTTGGTAAGGAAAATCCTAAATATAACAAACAAGTGAAAGGATATATGCAACTTCTTACCAAGATGGGATATAAGAATATCACCGGCTACTTGTGGTATGTGGATGAAGAAAAAATAGAAAAAGTATGAAAGCTGTTCCTCTCATCGGCATTGCCCGCCATCGACTAACGATTGACGGTGAAGGAGTTACAACATTAGTTGCTTTCCATGGCTGTCCGTTGCGTTGCAAATATTGTCTCAATCCAACTTCTCTACAGCCTGATGGCGTTTGGGAGAGATACGATTGTAACCAACTCTATGAGGAAGTACGCAAAGACGAACTTTACTTTCTGGCGAGCTGCGGAGGAGTCACATTTGGAGGTGGAGAACCATTATTACAAAGCGAATTTATCAGGCAATTCCGCCAACTCTGCGGACCGGAATGGAGAATCACTGTCGAAACCTCTCTCAATGTTCCGCAACAGAATGTAGAAGAACTGATTTCTATTATAGACAATTACATAATCGACATCAAAGATATGAATAATAACATCTATCAGCGATATACCGGAAAGAATAATGAAAACGTCTTAGGTAATTTGCGATATTTAATCGGGAAAGACAAAGCCAAGCAAATCGTTATTCGGACACCACTCATCCCTTCCTATAATACGGAGAAGGATATTGACCAAAGCATAGAACTTTTGAAAGAAATGGGAATCACCCAATTCGACCGATTCACCTATAAAACCCCTAATGATTAATGCCATGGCAAGAGGAAAACAAACCTGTAAAATCTTAAAAGAGATTCGTCGGCAGATAGCCGAAGCGAATGATATTGAATTCATCACCTCTGAATGTCAGTATCAGGGAGATTGTTTGGGTACTTGCCCCAAATGCGAAGCTGAAGTTCGATATTTGGAGCAACAACTTGAACGAAAACGCCGTGTAGGTAAGGCCATCGCTCTGTTTGGATTATCAACTGGTATACTTACAATAATACCTCCTACTTCATTGGACGCAGAAACACTGCAATGCCCTAAAATGAATTGGACCATTACTGCTGACAGCCTGATACAAGAAAAAGACATGAAAGGGGAAGCCCCCTTTTATGGTCCGGAAAAGCTACCGGAATTTCCCGGAGGAACAGAAAAATTTATAGAATTTCTGAAAGAAAATCTTCGTTATTCAGAAATAGATAGTATTGCTAATAATACATACACTGATGTAAAATTCACTATAGATTATGACGGACAAGTTATCAACCCTAAGATTACCCGCAAGATACACCCCAAAGTTGAAGCTGAAATATTAAGGGTCATGTCTCTCATTCCTCGTTGGACACCCGGCATGTTGGCAAATGAGACAGTACAAGTGACATACAATCTGATGCTTTCATTCAGTGCGATGTATGGCCCGGAATTGAGAATCACTTATACTCGTATAAACTATCCTGACGTTTACGAGAAAGTACCTGTTATGCCCGATTTTCCTGAAGGCCAGCAAGCTCTCATGGAATTTCTTGCAAAAAAGATTCAATACCCTAATACAGGAACAGAAGGTAATGGTGTACAGGGGCGTACTATTATTCAGTTCATCGTTGATAAAGAAGGAAATATAGTCAAACCAAAAGTTTTACGTGGCGTAGATCCTTATCTGGATAAAGAAGCTTTACGCGTCATTAATCAAATGCCTAAATGGAAACCGGGAGAACTGGAAGATGGTACTAAAGTTGCTGTTTATTTCACCGTACCTGTTATGTTCCGATTACAATAAATACAAGAATCAGAAAATAGTTTAATCAATATGCAATCATTTCTCCAACTAGTCGCTCATGATTTATATACCAAGATAGGAAACGACCTGTCACGTACGGTACTCGTTTTCCCTAATAAACGTGCTAACTTGTTCTTCAATGAATATTTAGCAGGAGAATCCGATAAACCGATCTGGTCACCAGCTGCCATGAGTATCAGCGACCTGTTTCAGAAACTATCCGTACAGAAAAGCGGCGATCCTATTCGATTGGTCTGCGAACTTTATAAAGTGTTCAAAGAGGAAACACGGAGTCAGGAAACATTGGACGATTTCTACTTCTGGGGCGAATTGTTGATTAGTGATTTTGATGATGTAGATAAGAATATGGTCGATGCCGACAAATTATTCAGCAATCTACAAGATTTGAAAAATCTGATGGATGACTATGAATTCCTTGACAAAGAGCAGGAAGAAGCCATACAACAGTTTTTTCAGAATTTCTCCATTGAAAAACGGACCGAACTAAAAGAAAAATTTATTTCCCTTTGGGACAAGCTAGGTACTATCTACCATCGTTACCGTGCGAACCTGACAGAGTTAGGCATTGCTTACGAAGGCATGCTCTACCGGAACGTGATCGAACAACTCGATACCGACCAACTCAAATACGACAAATACATATTTGTCGGGTTCAACGTTTTGAACAAAGTAGAAAGTGACTTTTTCAGAAAACTGAAAGATGCGGGCAAGGCACTCTTCTATTGGGACTATGATATCTTCTACACCCAACAAATCAAAAAACATGAGGCCGGAGAATTCCTGAAACGTAATCTCGAGGAATTTCCGAACGAACTCCCGGAAAGCTTTTTCAACACCTTTAAAGAACCGAAGAAAATACGTTATATTTCCGCTTCTACCGAGAATGCCCAAGCACGTTTCCTTCCCGGATGGATTAAGGCGATAACAAACGATCATTCACAAATTACCGTAGAAAAGGAAAAAGAAAATGCTGTAGTGCTTTGTAATGAAGCTCTGTTGCTTCCCGTACTTCATTCCATTCCGCAGGAAGTGAAGAATGTCAATATCACCATGGGATTCCCATTGGCTCAAACTCCTGTTTATAGCTTTATCAATGCCGTAATGGAACTGCAAACCAATGGTTACCGCTCCGATACCGACCGATTCACTTACGAGGCAGTATCCGCCATATTGAAGCATCCCTATACCCAACAATTATCATCCCATGCCGGTCCCCTGGAACGTGAACTGACCCAAACAAACCGTAACTACCCTCTTCACTCCCCGTAATGGTATAAAAGAACTATGCGATTATCTGATCGAATTAATCAAAAACATTTCAACCATTTATCGGAAAGAAGGAGAATACAATGATATCTTCAATCAACTATATAGAGAATCGCTCTTTCAAAGCCATACCAAAATCAACCGTCTCTACAGTTTGATTGAAAGCGGAGAACTAAATATACGCACCGATACTCTGAAACGACTGATTACCAAAGTACTGACATCTTCTAACATTCCTTTCCACGGAGAACCTGCTATCGGAATGCAAGTCATGGGAGTATTGGAAACACGTAATCTGGACTTCCGGAATCTCATTATATTGTCTCTCAACGAAGGACAACTTCCAAAATCCGGAGGAGATTCCTCTTTTATTCCCTATAATCTCCGGAAAGCATTTGGCATGACCACTATCGAACACAAAAATGCAGTGTATGCCTACTACTTTTATCGACTGATGATATCACTCGCGAGTATCTGGAAGCCGGACAATCTCCGCAAAGTACCCAAGAGATACGAGTAGAAAAAACACCTGAAGTACTAAGACGAATCTATCGTGCTTACGATAGCACTCATCCAAATTCACTGGTTCTCTCTCCTTCCGCCCTTAATGCTTATCTGGATTGCCGGTTGAGATTCTACTACCGCTATGTAGCGGGCTTGAAAACACCGGACGAAGTGAGTGCTGAAATTGATTCCGCTCTATTCGGAACCATTTTCCACCTCTCCGCCCAATTAGCATACACCGACCTGACTGCAACCGGAAAAACGATACAGAAAGAAGATCTTGAACGCTTATTACGCAATGACGTGAAGCTACAAAGCTACGTTGACCAAGCCTTCAAAAAAGAATTATTCAAAGTTTCTCCCGAAGAAAAACCGGAATATAACGGCATACAACTTATCAACTCCAAAGTAATTGTTTCCTATCTGAAACAATTGCTGCGTAACGACCTTCAATATACTCCTTTCGAAATGGTCGCTATGGAAAAGAAAGTTTCAGAAGAGATTACTATACAAACAGGACAAGGACCGTTCACTCTCCGTCTGGGTGGCACAATCGACCGTATGGATGCAAAAGAAAGTACCCTGCGGATTGTTGACTACAAAACAGGAGGAAGCCCTAAAATACCTGCTAATATCGAGCAACTGTTCACCCCATCGGAAACACGCCCGAACTATATCTTCCAGACTTTTCTGTATGCTGCTATCATGAGCCGGCAACAATCGTTAATGGTAGCTCCTGCTCTGCTCTACATCCACCGGGCAGCATCGGAAAACTATTCGCCTGTTATTGAAATTTCAGCGAAGAAGAGCCTTTTACGCAGACAGAAGATACTAAAAAATGTTCGTATTGCGATTTTAAGGCTATCTGCAAACGATAAACCGAAAATAGAATATACCAATTAAATAAGGGCACGATTTACATATTCATGCAAACCGTGCCCTTATTATTTCTAGTCGTATTATCTATAGTTATCTTATTTCTCCAACAATGGAATTGAGAAACTAAATGTAGACCCGTCTCCCTTCTTTGAAGTAAACCAAAGTTTACCGCCATTTTTGACAACAAAGTCCTGACACAATAACAATCCGAGTCCCGAACCTTCTTCATTGTTTGTACCAAAGGTACTGAAATGAGTATCGGTATGCAGCAACTTCTTCTGATTTTCGTCATCAATACCGCAACCACTGTCTTTCACACTTACGATTGCCATACCGTCTTCTTCTGCCAGTGACACCACTACTTCCGAACCTTCATTGCTAAACTTAATCGCATTACTGATTAAATTACGAATCACCGTCTTAATCATGTCAATATCAGCACGAACAGCCACATTCTCTACAGGCACATCTTGTACTATCTTAATATTTTTCAGACTGGCCACCATCGTAAAGATTTCACTTACGCCCTCTACGACTTCCACCATATTAATATCCTGATAAACCACTTTCAGTTTACCAATCTGGCTCTTCGTCCATTTCAGCAGATTATCAAGCAATGAGAATACATCTTCTGTTGTCTGATTAGCCATTGTCAGCAATTCATACATCTCATCACCAATTGTTTCGCTTGGCAGATTCAGAATCAGCATATTCAGCACCATCTTGATAGATCCCATTGGTGAACGCAAGTCATGTGCAATCACAGAATAGAGTTTGTCGCGTCCCATGATCGTCTTACGCAACTCTTCCGTTTGTGCAACAATGATTCTTTTCGCTGCAACCAACGAAATCTGGTGCGTCACACGAATAATCAATTCTTCTTTATTGAATGGCTTTGAAATAAAGTCATTACCACCCACCTGAAATCCTTTTACGATATCCGCCGTACTATTTAGAGCAGTCAGGAAGATAATGGGAATTTCAGCCATTTCGGGGTCTGCTTTCATTTGTTGAGCTACCTCAAAGCCACTGATATCCGGCATCATTACATCCAGTAATACAAGATCCGGATTTTCCTTCTTCACTTGTTCCAACGCCTGTGTTCCATTACCGGCAGTCACAATTTTGAATTTCTCGTTGGTCAAAAGTACCTTTAATAAAAGGACGTTTGATATTACATCGTCCACAATAAGGACTTTATATTCAGAAGGATTAATTTCCATATTCATAATTTTCTTTTTTTATGCTTCAGACATTTTTAAAATATTCAATCATACGCTTCAGCCCCTCTTCAAGTTCAACAGTAGGCTGCCAGCCCAATTTCTCTTTAGCCAATGTAATATCCGGTTGGCGTTGCTTCGGATCATCATCCGGTAAAGACTTAAATACAATCTTCGAAGATGAACCGGTCATACTAATGATCCTTTCCGCCAATTCCAATACCGGAAATTCATTCGGATTCCCCAGGTTTATAGGACCTGTAAACTCGTCCTCCGTATTCATCATTCTTATCATTCCTTCAATCAAATCATCAATATACTGGAAGCTGCGTGTCTGCTTCCCATCACCATATATTGTTATATCTTCATTATTCAACGCTTGAAGAATAAAATTAGAAACAACCCGTCCGTCATTCGGCAACATTCGCGGACCATACGTATTAAAAATACGGATAATCTTCACACGCACATTATTCTGACGGTGATAATCCATAAATAATGTTTCTGCGCAACGCTTTCCCTCATCATAGCAAGACCGGTAACCTACCGGATTCACATTTCCCCAATAGCTTTCCGGTTGCGGATGAACGATTGGATCTCCATATACCTCACTCGTAGAAGCTTGCAGAATCTTGGCATCCAGTCTCATTGCCAATCCCAGCATATTAATGGCTCCCATCACAGATGTTTTGGCAGTTTGAATCGGGTCATGTTGATAATGAATGGGAGATGCCGGACAAGCCAAATTATAAATTTCATCTACTTCAGCCGAATAAGGATAAGTGACATCATGCCTCACCACCTCAAAATGATGATTATCCATCAAGTGAATGATATTATCTTTCGAACCCGTAAAAAAATTATCCAGGCATATCACGTCGTGACCTTCGTTTATAAGCCG